>Ga0105162_1000024_pt1 | contig 106301 bp, 90 predicted proteins | sample JNZ201metaG_FD_81532 | JGI IMG/M metagenome (GOLD analysis project Ga0105162, IMG submission 81532) | Hot spring microbial communities from Jinze hot spring, China to study Microbial Dark Matter (Phase II) - JNZ 20120812A | ecosystem: Environmental > Aquatic > Thermal springs > Hot (42-90C) >...
TGAAATTCACAACTCATCAGTTTCCAACCACAACAATCTCCCAGGGTGCCCTAATCAATATGGTAGGCTTTCCTTCATCATTCCACAACTCACCATAAAAGCGTACTCTTCGGCCTCTAAGGTTACTTCCACCTGAGTAATAAACCTCCAAAAGATCTCTTAAGGGTTGGATGACTGAAAGTATGATTTACACGTCTGCCGCGATTTGAGGAGGTTGTACAAGGCAACAGTAAATCTATGATAAGCACAATAGCATTTAACAGCACCCCAATTAAATTAGGATTAAAAAAGCGGCCATTTTATTTGGCCGCCAACTTGCTTAAAAATCAAAACTTTAAAGCACGAGACCTCCATCCACACCAATGACCTGTCCTGTTATGAACGAAGATTCATCGCTTGCGAGGAAGAGGTAAACATACGCCACCTCGATAGGTTCACCCATACGTTTGAGTGCCGTTTTTTCAATGACTGCATTTATCACTTTTTCAGGCACTTTTTCCGTCATCGGTGTTTTGATAAAACCTGGAGCCACCGCGTTTACCCTTATTTGTGCACCTTTCCTGGCAAATTCTTTCGCCCAAGTTTTGGTCATACCAATGACGCCCGCTTTTGTCGCCGCGTAGTTCGTCTGGCCGATGTTTCCGTACACACCAACTACGGATGACGTGTTAATGATGCTTCCCTTTCCAGCTTCGAGCATGTACGGGACAACCGCCTGTGTCATGTTAAAGACACCCTTGAGGTTGACGTTGATGACTTTGTCCCAGTCTTCCTCAGTCATATTCTGAATGAGGGCATCTCTTGTTATTCCCGCATTGTTGACAAGAACGTCGATTCTCCCGAACTTTTCAACAACCTCTTTAACTACTTCGGTAACCCTTGCCCGGTCGGTTACATCGAGTTTATAATAGTGGATGTTTGGATTATCGTAAGTGGCTTCCGAAACATCACAGGCAATAACGATTGCACCTTCCTGAGCAAAGAGTTCCGCCGCCGCCTTTCCTATTCCACTACCAGCACCGGTAATGATACAAACCTTGTCCTTCAGTCTCATGTATTCCGCCCCCCTCTTTCATTCGAGATTCTCTACGATAATCGCGGTGCCCATGCCTCCTCCGATGCAGAGCGTCGCTAGACCATACTTTGCTCTACGCCTCTTCATTTCGTACAGCAACGTGACTATAATCCTGTTACCACTCGCACCAATTGGATGCCCGAGAGCAATTGCACCGCCGTTAACGTTTGTTCTCTGAAGAATCCAGTCTTTCGTAACTCCAAATGCCTTTTCCCAACCTTTGATAACAGCCAGACTCTGTGCGGCGAATGCCTCGTTAAGTTCGATGAGTTCTATGTCTTGGAACGAAAGTCCCGCTTTCTTTAGCACTTTCTCCGTGGCCGGTACCGGCCCAAAGCCCATGCGCATGGGATCAACACCAGCCTGCGCCCAGGCAACGATGCGCGCAAGCGGTTTCAAGCCATTTTTCTCAACGTAACGCTCACTTGCTATAACAATGGCACTACCACCATCGTTGATTCCGCTTGCATTACCGGCCGTGATTGTACCGTTCGGCTTGAATGCCGGTTTAAGTTTGGCAAGCGACTCGAGTGTGCTGTCGAACCTCGGATACTCATCGGTGTCAAAAATCTTTACTCCCTTCTTATCTGGAACTTCCACTGGCACGATTTCGTCTTTGAATCTTCCAGCTTCTATCGCAGCTTTTGCTTTCATTTGGCTGTTGTATGCGAATTCATCTTGTTCCTCCCTGGAGATACCGAACTCCTCGGCGAGGGCCTCGGCTGTCAAACCCATATGAACTTTGTTGAAGACGTCGGTTAGCCCGTCAAGAATCATATGATCCTGGAGTTCCTGAGCACCGAATCTCAGTCCAAAACGTGCTTTGTAGCTTAAAAGGAACGGTGCCTGAGACATGTTTTCAATACCACCAGCTAAGACCAGGTCGGCTTCCCCAAGTTCGATGTCAGTTGCCCCTATCATCACCGCTTTCATCCCGCTACCGCAGAGCATGTTTACTGTGTAGCCTGGCTTTTCCGCCGGAATTCCCGCGTAAATGCCAACTTGTCTTCCCGGTCCCATGCCTTGACCAGCCTGGAGAATACAGCCAACAATAGTCTCATCAAAGTCTTCGACAGGAACACCCGCTTGCTCGATGGCCGCCTTCGCGGCTATGGCTCCAAGTTGCGGAGCAGGAATATCCTTAAGTGAACCTCCGAAAGTTCCTATGGCTGTCCTCTTCGCACCTAAGATATACACCATCTTCCCACCCCCATAGAATTCTGAACGCTCTCAAGAAAGGTACTTCCACTTATTACAAATACTGAATCACCTTTCAGATTACCTACATATATTAGACCATTTTTCCTCATCGATTGTCAACGCTGGCGTAATGTAGTATACCAAAATGCGAGTGAGCTCACGAAAGATTTTCACCGTTTTTGGGTTTTCCAACATAAAAATTTGACGAGGCTGGAATTGCCCGTCAAACTGACAAAGCATTGATTGATAGTTATAATTGATGCGGAGGAAAAGCACCATCGAGTCTACTTGGAAGGAGGCCACGAGTATGTGGGAGCACGTAAAGGTCGTTGATCCAGAAATTTACGAAGTATTGGTCAAGGAGTGGGAACGGCAAGAGTACGGTCTTGAGTTGATCGCTTCGGAAAATTTCGTTTCGCCCGCAGTGATGGAAGCGATGGGGAGTGTTCTGACAAACAAGTATGCGGAAGGTTATCCGAAAAAACGCTATTACGGTGGCTGTGAATGGGTCGATGTTGCCGAAACACTTGCACGAGAACGCGCAAAGCAACTTTTTAACGCAAAGTACGCAAACGTTCAACCGCATTCTGGTTCTCAAGCGAATATGGGAACGTATTTTGCCCTCGCAGAACCAGGTTCGGTGCTCATGGGAATGTCTCTCAGTCACGGAGGACACCTCACACACGGTGCGCAGGTTAATTTTTCCGGACAGATTTACAAAGTCGTACAGTACGGGGTCAATCTCGAAACGGAATTGATTGACTACGATGAGGTTAGAAGATTAGCACACGAGCACAGGCCAAAGATCATTGTTGCAGGTGGAAGTGCATATTCCAGAATCATCGATTTCAAAAAATTCCGAGAAATTGCCGACGAAGTCGGTGCTTATCTGGTCGTTGACATGGCGCACTTCGCCGGACTTGTGGCAGCCGGGTTGTACCCGAATCCTCTTGAATACGCGCACGTTGTAACCAGCACAACGCACAAAACCCTGAGGGGACCACGTGGTGGTTTAATACTCACAAACGACGAAGAGCTTTACAAGTCGATAAATAAAGCAATATTCCCCGGAATACAAGGTGGACCGCTTATGCATGTGATCGCAGCTAAGGCTGTTTGTTTCAAAGAGGCCCTCAGCGAAGACTTCAAAAGATACCAAGAACAAGTTGTTAAGAACGCGAAAGCTCTTGCCAAAGCACTTGAGGATAGAGGCTTGCGGATCGTTTCTGGTGGAACGGACACACATCTGATGCTCGTTGACTTGACTCCTCTGAACGTGACCGGAAAGGCCGCGGAAACGGCCCTTGGGTATTGCCATATTACAGTGAACAAAAACACCATTCCCAACGAAAAACGCTCACCGTTTGTAGCAAGCGGGATAAGGCTTGGAACACCCGCGTTGACAACACGTGGAATGAAGGAAGAACAGATGGAAGAAATTGCGGAGCTCATTGTCACGGTGCTGAAGCACATAAAAGACGAGGAAGGAAACATCGACGAAGCTATAGCGAGGGAAGTAAGCGACAAAGTAATAAAACTTTGCAAGCAGTTCCCACTTTATGAAGGAAAAATCACACTCTGAACGAAATTACCTATGGGGGAGGGATCTAGTGTGATTGTTCGACCGTTTAAGGCTTTGAGGCCAACAAGAGAAATGGTGAGCAAAATAGCTGCAAAACCGTACGACGTAGTTAACGAAGAACAGGCACGCGAGGTTGCAAAAGTTAACCCGTACACGTGGTACAAAGTCACAAGACCGGAGATACACTTCGATCACCCAGTTGATACACTTGATCCTCACGTACATATCAAGGGCAGAGAACACATGGAATGGCTTATTAAGAACGGTTGTATGTTCGTCGAAGATAAACCCGCGATTTACATATACCAACAGCATTGGAGAGACCATGTACAAACTGGTTTCTTCGCTACATTCTCGGTCGATGAGTACATAGAAAACAAGATAAAGAAGCACGAACTCACGAGGAAAGATAAAGAGGATGAACGCGTTATGCACTTCAAAGTTGTAGGTGCGCAAACGGGTCCAGTTTTTTTGATGTACAAATCGAGACCAGAAATCGATGTACTCATTATGAAACATGCAACTGGCGAGCCTGAATACGATTTTGTCGATGAATCCGGTGTAAGGCATATTGTGTGGGTGCTGAAGGACGATAATGAGATACAGAGAATCGTTGAAGCTTTCAAAAATGTTGAAGCTTTCTACATCGCTGACGGTCACCACAGGGCTGCAGCCTCGGTGAGAACTGCATTGGAACTGAGGCAAGAAAATCCGAACTACACCGGAGAGGAGGAATTTAACTTCTTTCTTGCCGCGATATTTCCGCACACTCAACTGCGGATTCTGGATTACAATCGTGTCGTCAAAGATTTGAACGGTTTGTCGGAAGAAGAATTTATAAAGAAAGTGAGCGAGAAGTTTACAATCACACCTTGGGAGGGGATTTACAAACCGGAGCGTAAGCACACTATTGGCATGTACCTATCGAGAAAATGGTACAAACTTGAGCCAAAACCGGGTACGTACGATGAAAATGACGTAATTGATTCACTGGACGTTTCGATTCTCCAGAAGAATTTACTCGCTCCCGTCCTCGGAGTCGAAAATCCACGCACGGATAAGCGAATCGATTTTGTTGGAGGAATATTGGGACTTGAAGAACTCCAGAGGCTTGTAGATGAAGGGAAGTTCAAAGTTGCATTCGCAATGTACCCAACGTCAATAGAGGATCTAATAAAGGTATCGGACGAAGGTAAGATCATGCCACCAAAATCTACGTGGTTCGAACCAAAGCTGAAAAGTGGTATTGTGGTTCACTTGATTTGATGGAAATAGACTACCAAAAAAGCGGGGATTATCAGCCCCGCCTTTTTTTTATGGACTTGATCGTCTTGAGTATTGCCCTTGCCCTCTTTTTTCCAATTCCGTCAATCTCTTGAAGGTGGTTTACGTCGGTTTTGATGAGGTTTCCAAGGTTTCTGTAGGAATCGATGACCTTTTGAGATACGTTCATTGGAATGTGGATAGCGGTACGCAAAAGCCTGTAACCTCGTGGTACAACGAATGTTTCGCTTGCCTTGTGGGTACTGGAAACATCATAGCCAAGGAATTTCGCAAATGTAAGATGTTTGTATTCCAGACCCCACATCTCTTCCATCAGTTTTCTAGCATCTTCTTCCGTCACATCCTTCTTATGGTAGTCCATTATGAGCAGGAGCGTGAGTTCATCTAAGTCTCTAAGAACTTCCCTGAGTCTCAACGATGCGAGCCTCCCTTCGATACCAAGTTCAATAATCTGAAGCTGAATCTCAGAGGTAATATTGTGAATTTCCGCGCTTCTTAACAATAAACCGCAGATAAAATCGAGCGTAACATTCCCTTCAATCTCTTTGTAATTGAGCAGTTCCAAGTCCCTGTCGAATATTTCTCGAAACCGTTCCAACGTGTTTAATGTTTGCGAAACCTTTGTAAGAACAAACTTCATGTCTTCAAAGACATGCTTGTATTCTTTGTAGTAAAGCGTTACCACGTTTCTCCTTTTAGAAATAGCAATAACCATTTTTTTGAGTTGTTTAGCTATGCGTTCGGCGGTTCTGTGGCGTGTTCCAGTCTCGCTTGTAGGGATGGATGGATCTGGTACTAAATGAACGTTTGCAGCAAGGATTCTGCTTACATGTTCGTCAACGACTATCGCCCCATCCATCTTGGAGAGTTCGTAAAGTCTTTCTGGGCTGAACGGCGCATCGATTTTGAAGCCGGCTTGAAAAACTTGAGGATAGGCCTTCATCTCGTCTTCGTTAATAAAAACTATTAACGCCCCCAATTGCGCCTCTATTACTTGATCAAGAGCCTTTCTTAGCTTCGTACCTGGAGAAACTTGTTTTATTTTTTCGATAACTTCCTGTGGAATTTGCGCAGCCAAACGTGTTCACCTCACAAAACTCGAATCTTTGATAAAAATTTAAACTTCGCGTTCAAGATAATTATACAACAAAAAATGTTTTCGTATGATATAATAGGAAACGTGAAGTTTGGCAGCAAACTTTTTCTATTTACTCATGTGTTTTGGAGGAGGATAAGGCGTGTACGTCGTAGGTGTAGACCTCGGGGGTACGTTTTTCAAGGTAGGACTCGTGGAAGCAGAAAGCGGTAGAATTCTCAGAAAAGTTGAGAGAGAAACACTCGTTTCCGAAGGTGGCGAACGAGTTGTCAGGAGGATGGCGGAAGCGATTCTTGAAATAGCGAACGGTTATAATGTTCGAGGTATCGGCGTTGGCTCACCTGGTTCAATAGATCACGATTCCGGTATAGTACGTTTCTCTCCTAATTTCCCTGATTGGAGCGATTTTCCGCTTGGCCCCATGCTCAGCAACCTCACTGGTCTTAAGGTTTACGTGGAGAACGACGCAAACGCGTTCGCTCTTGGAGAAAAATGGTTTGGTGCTGGAAAAGGATACGAGCATATCTTGGCACTGACGCTGGGAACTGGTGTCGGTGGAGGTGTAATCTCACATGGTGTGCTCATCACTGGAAAAAACGGCATAGGTGCGGAGCTGGGACATGTGATAATAGAACCCAACGGACCACTTTGTGGTTGCGGTAATTACGGCTGTTTGGAAGCACTTGCCTCCGCAACGGCGATAAGGCGAATGGCGTTGGAAGGTCAAAAGAAGTTCCCCGAATCGTCGATATTTAAGAAAACTAGCATCGATGCAAAAGCAGTCTTTGACTCTGCAAAGGAAGGGGACATGCTGGCATTGAACATTGTCGAAAGAGTGGTGAACTCACTCGCAATAGGTGTTGCAAACTTTATTCACGTTTTCAATCCAGAGATCATCGTAATTGGTGGCGGCGTTTCTAAAGCCGGCGACATTCTGTTCAAGCCCCTGAGAGAAAAAGTTGAACATTTGGTCATGCCTTCGTTTAAGGACACTTACCAAATCGTTCAAAGTCCTTTAGTTGAGGAAGCCGGTATCTTAGGTGCTGCTTCAGTTGCGCTACAATTTGGAAAGATATAAACCCCATTCCAAAGAAGGAGAGGTGTTCGCAGTGAAGAGGTACTTTTTTCCTTTCATTTTAGTACTTCTGACGATCTTTGCAGTTGTTGTTGGTACAGCCCAGGATACGAAAAGTGGACCGAAACTTGGGTACATTGATCCAAACAGGGTACTCCAAAGCTACGATAAGTGGATCAACTTCCAAAAACAGATGCAAGACGAGATAAACAAGTACCAAGCTGAGTTGGACAAGATTAAAGACCAGAATCTGAAGCAACAAAAATACCTCGAATACCAGCAACTTATCAACCAAAAGATAGCACAGACTCAACAACAAATAGAAGCTGAAATACTCCAAAAAGTCAAGGAATTCGCGGAGGTCATGGGATACGATTTTATCTTCAACAGCACAACCATGGCTTACGGCAGTCAGGCTTACAACGTGACGGATGCGTTTTTAAGGTACCTTAGGACGTCTAAGAAGTAAAATGATAAAAAACGGACGAAAGCAAACGACTATGAGTCGAATCGTGTGCCAAAACATTTCGAAGAAATTTGGAAGGAAATTGGTCTTAAACGATGTTTCGATTGAAGCTAACACGGGAGAAGTGGTGGGTTTGCTCGGACCTAACGGTTCGGGCAAAACCACTTTATTTAACATCATACTCGGTGTTGTCATACCGAATAAAGGTCAGATATTCTTTGACGATACGAACATTACCAACTTGCCCATACATAAACGTGCAAGGTTGGGCATAACTTACCTCCAGCAGGAAACCTCGGTTTTTCGCGAATTAACCGTCGAAGATAACGTAAAGACAATAGTCGAATACCAGAAAATGAGTAAAAGTGAGAGAAAGGCCCTAATCGATTACACGTTAAAGGAATTTGGGATACTCGACTTGAAGAAACAGTACGCATATTCCCTATCGGGCGGTGAAAAACGAAGGCTGGAGCTTGCACGAATGATGGTACTCCGCCCAAAGTTCGTTCTCCTCGATGAACCGTTCATAGGTATAGATCCAAAGACAGTAAAGGAAATACAAAGGATAGTGTTCGATTTAAAGGAACGTGGAATAGGTGTAATCATAACGGATCACTCCGTGGATGCGCTAAGACCTATCGTCGATAGGCTGTACGTTATCCACAAAGGACAGGTTTTGGCTTCCGGAACTCCTAAAGAAGTCTTTGAGAACGAGGTTGTCAAGAACGTCTACTTAGGAGAGTAAATAAAATGCAGATAATCTTGCATTTTAAAAAGACCGGCTTTTTAAGGTTTCTCTCAGGTATTGAAACTTCAAATGCCATAGTAAAGCTTTTGCGACGCGCAAATCTACCGATGGAGTATTCCCAGGGTTTCAACCCGCAACCAAGGGTCTCGTTTCTTGATTCTACGCCTACAGGGGTTATCGATTTGGCACTTTTTGTTAGTGTCAAGCTCCGGGAGGATGCAGTATTAAGTCCCGGGGAAATAAACCCGGAGATTTTAAAAGAGCGGATAAACCAGGTATCTCTAAATAACCTGGTGGTTGAAAAGGTATTCGTTTCGGATATTGACCTGAACAGGGTAACAACGCACTTTGAATACACGCTATTTTGCTATGAAAAGCCCGAGTTGAACGAAAGACTTAAGAAGCACTCGGGAAAAGAATTCGTACCCGGTGAAGTCATGGAAGATCTCGAGGTTGCTTTCAAGGGACGCTTGTATGTGATAAAATATAAGGTTGGAAGGTCTAATCTTTTTAATCCGTATCTGATCCGCGGAGTGTATTTAGCGGTTCGAAAAATGGCTCTGGTTAAAGATAGAAACCTCACCGAACTTTTGGAAGAACATGTCACTGATTACCGTTCCACCGTATGCGAGAATTGCAACGCTCGGAGGGATTAAATATGAAGGTACTTGTTGTCGACGATTCCGACGTCCTAAGAAAGATAACCGTTTTCAATTTGAAGAAATTGGGGATGGAGGTTGAGGAAGCTGTTGATGGCATTGACGGTCTTGAAAAGATGAGGCAGTGGCAGCCAGATGTCGTAATACTGGACATCATGATGCCAAGAATGGACGGCTTTACCGTGTTGAAGGAGATGAAGAAAGACGACAGGATAAAAGATATCCCTGTCATCGTACTCACAGCAAAGGGCGGTCAGAACGACGAAGAAATCGCTTTATCGCTTGGAGCAAAGAAGGTCATGACCAAACCTTTTAGTCCTACCCAGTTGGTCGAGGAGGTTAAGAGTATTGTCGGAAAGAAATGACGAGTTGTGCAAAGAGTGCCTGGACATTTTTCTCTCCAAACTCGAGGGCTTTGCAAAACTTTTTAGGTTTGAAATTGCAAAGTGTCAGAGTTTTGAAGAAGTGCTAAGTGAGTTTGAAAGGTTGAAGTCCCACGTAGAAAGGTGGATGAACGATCTCCAAGTAAACAATCTTGCATTGCAGCAACTCATCGATGCGCAGTTGGAAGAACTTTCCACTGCCTATGAAGGGCTTTCGGCACTCTTTGAGATAAACAAGATAATATCCTCCGTTAACGAACCGTGGCTCATTTTGGGAAGTGTGCTAAGAGTATTGAAGAACGCCGTCAACTACGTCGCTGCAGTTATTTCGATAAAGTTGAACGACGAGGATTACTCCGAACACCAGGGTGATACACGTGCAATTGAGAAATTAGTTGAAATCGCAAAAACAACCAGCGAGACGGTCTTCGTCGATTCCAATGGAGAGCTTGGGGGTTACATCATCGTTCCGTTAGCTTCTGAGATTGGTTCCTACGGTTTCATTGCCCTATCATCAGGTAATCAGAAAATGCTCACAGCCGGGGATAAAAAAATAACGGAAGCCATTGCACAACTTCTGCTATCCGCGATCGATAGATACATAATGCTCCAAAGGGAGATTGAAAAGAAAAGACTTGAAGAGCAACTCGCTATAGCACGCGGTATTCAGCAGGGATTGTTACCTAGTAAGTTTCCAAGTTCTCTACATTTTGAGGTGTACGGTAAAAGCGTACCTGCGGTCCAAGTTGGCGGTGACTATTACGACGTCCTGGAGATGGATGATGGTTCAATAATGTGTTGTCTAGCCGACGTTTCGGGAAAAGGACTACCTGCTGCACTTATCATGTCGTCCTTTAGAACGATGTTTAGGCTCTCGGTTGTGATAACGCATGACCTTGCGAGTTTAGCTAGACAGTTCGATAAAATGATAAGCAGCGATTTCGAGGTTGGTAGGTTCATTACCGCTGTGATTTTTAAAATCTCGCCTGATGGTTTGATGGAAGTTGTTAACGCTGGTCATGATCCAATTTACGTCGTCAAAGGTGGCTATTTGACAAAAATAGAGTCCACGGGAACACCTTTTGGTATACTGGGCGACGGATTCTATGAAGTTGAGAAAGTTCAACTCTCTTCTGGTGATCTTGTTGTAACCTATACTGACGGAGTGGTTGAGGCGCGGAACGTGAAAGAAGCGGAGTTTGGTTTCCAAAGGTTCGAGGAATTCATTCTGCGAAACAGGTATTTGAAGATTCAGGATTTTGTGGAGAAGTTGATCGACTCGGTTATGGAATTTTCTCAAGGCATGCCACAACATGACGATACAACTGCATTGGTGGTCAGGTATGTTGGATAACTGCTAAACTGTTCGAAATTTTGAAGATTTTGGAGGTGTTAGTTATGATCGAAGTTGGAGACCTCGAAAAGGGTATGTACATAAAGTACGAAGGCGAGATTTACAGAGTTATAGATGTGAACAAGCACTTTAGAGCCAGAGGTTCAGGACTGATTCGAACGAAACTCAAAAACCTCATGACTGGCCTTATCAGAGATGTGAACTTCGCAAGTGGTGAAAAAGTTGAAGAGGCCGAACTTGCATTCAGAAAGGCGGAGTATCTTTACAACGACGGGGAAAACTTCTACTTCATGGACCTCCAAACCTACGAGCAGTACTCCATCCCCGCTGAAGAACTCGAGGAGGAGAAATACTATCTCATCGAAAACACTCCGGTAGACATCATTATGCATGATGAGAAACCGATTGGTATTCAACTTCCCACCACCGTCGTACTGGAGGTTGTGGAAACTGAACCGAACTTCAAAGGTGATACTGTCTCCGGTGGTGGTAAACCTGCCGTTCTACAAACTGGATTGAGGATAACCGTACCGTTCTTCGTAAACGTCGGTGATAAAATCAAGGTGGACACTCGAACCGGTGAATACATTGAGCGTGCGTAAAATGAACCTGAATTACTTGGCAATGGGGCTGCAAAGCCCTCTCTTAGGGAGGGAGGAAAATGGGAAACATCACAATATCCGATTCGGTGATTTCGGAGATAGCCTACAGGACCATTTGTCAGATATACGGAGTAGAGCCGGAAAACAAGGAGTTTAAGAAGAATAAGAAGAATATTCAAATCGATCGCACACCTGAAGATCACGTAGTAATAACGATCAAGCTTGAAGTGCCGTACGGAGAGAACATCGTCGAATTCTCCAAGAACATCATGAAAAACGTTGCGGAAAGCGTTTCGCAGATGACAGACAAGGTCGTTGACGCTGTTAACGTTGCCATCGTGAGTGTATACGAGGAAAAGGGTGAATAAACAGAACCCTTGTCCCAATTCACGTTTCGCTGTACCGAACGTTTAACGGGAGTGAAGAATAATTGGTGTCGAAAAGAAGAATTCTCAGGGAAGCTGTCATGCGTGTACTGTTTCAGTACGACTTTAATCCTGATGATTACAAGAATTTCGCAGAGTTGGAACTCAAAAAAATTTCCGATTCGAGCCTCAAAGCGGACTTTCAAAGGTACGTCAGAGCAATTTTCGAGAATCTTAGCCAGATAGATGAGATTATTTCAAGGTACCTAATAAATTGGTCGTTTGAACGGATATCTTATTTGGAGAGAAGCTTGCTTAGGTTGGGAACCTACGAGTTGGTATTCGAACCAAATGTCCCTATTGAAGTTACTCTCGATGAGATGATCGAGATTGCAAAAAAGTACGGCACAGAAGAGAGTGGAAAGTTTATAAACGGCGTCCTTGACAAGATCGCGAAGGCCGAAGCTCCCAGCGAAAAATTCAATCTTTAAGTCTTACTTTACTTTCATATCTTAACATATCTTATTTCAAATCGTATCTCAAGGGGGACCAAGGGGGGATTTTTTGAACTATATAGAATTGCTGGTTTGCATGTTCGTGGCCGTTCTCGTCATTAGCGTTGCAATGACATGTTACAATGCGGTACTTGTTCATATGGGAAACATCATCAACAAAAACCAAGAAAGCTTACTTGAATTCCATGCGGTTAACTACATCAGGTTTGACATAACACGTCATGCTGTTAGCGGCGCCACTGTAAAGATAGGTAAGACGGGCAGTAGCAGTTACATAAATTTCGTAGAGTCCATTGACGGAGTTAAAAAATACGTTCAGTACCGCATCAGCGATGAAATACTCGGCAAGTGGACACTGACGCGGACCACAGAAGATTATTTTTACCGCGCAGTACTAAACAGACGTTACTTTACCGTCCTTTCACCGCTACGATTCTACGAAAGCCCGGATTCAAGGTTTATTGTCCTCGAGTCAAAGACTTACGGTGACGTTCTCATACCCAAATTGCTTCCAGATGTTCAAGTAATTAACATATCGGTCCGAAAGGTTAGTAATCCAGTTCCTCAGAGGTGAGGGTATGTTCGATTTTGAAATTCTCAAGCACGACCATACGTTTGTCATGGGCATCATCAATGTAACACCGGATTCTTTTTTTGCCGAAAGCAGGGTTGACGAAAAAAATTTACTCAAAAAGGTTGAAGGGATGATCAGTGCAGGTGCAGAGTTACTTGACATTGGTGGCGAAAGTACCAGACCCGGTGCGGATCCTGTACCGCTGGAAGAAGAAATCAAAAGGGTAGTACCTGCGATTTCGTTGATAAGGAAGTATTTCGATATTCCAATCTCGGTGGACACATACAAGGCGGAGGTCGCTAGGCTTGCACTCGAGAACGGTGCAGACATAATTAACGATGTCAGTGCGTTGAGGTTCGACCCAAACATGGTCAAGATCGCCGCACACTACAAATGTCCTGTTATTCTCATGCATATGAAAGGTGAACCAAAAACTATGCAGCTCGATCCAGAGTACAACGATGTTGTTGGAGAAATCAAGCAATTTTTATTCGAACGCATCGATTACTCAAGGCAGAACGGTGTGGACAAAATAATTATTGATCCTGGAATCGGTTTTGGAAAAAAACTTGAGCACAATCTTCAGATACTTGCAAGAATAGACGACTTCAAAGAACTCGGGGTTCCCATATTAGTTGGAGCAAGCAGGAAATCGATGATAGGAATGATTCTTGGGAACGTACCTCCCGAAGAACGACTCAACGGTACGCTTGCAATAACAGCTTACTGTGCGTTTCACGGCGTTAACATTGTACGGGTACACGATGTTAAAGAGAACGTTGAAGTCGTGAAGGTCATCGAAGCCATAAAGGGTGCAAAAAGATGAGAAAGTCCATCGAAAAGCAAAGGCTTGATAGGTTCCTCGCAAGCGCGCACGTGGGAACGCGAAGCGAAGTGAAACATTTGATAAGAGCGGGACTGGTGACAGTCAATTCACAGGTGATAAAGGATCCTTCGTACAAGGTGTCCGAAGACGACAAGATAGAGTTGGGAGGCAAAGTCGTCGAGGCTCACAGGAAAGTGTACATAATGCTCAACAAACCAGCTGGCTACGTATCAACAACATCTGACTCGGAACGTACTGTGTTGGCGTTGATTGATCATCCCTACGCATGTGAATTGCACATTGCAGGAAGACTTGATAAAGATGTTGAGGGACTTTTAATACTCACCAACGACGGAGATTTCACACATCGCATCATATCTCCCAAAAAGCATGTGGAGAAGGAGTACATTATCGAAACTGAAAAACCCGTGATCATCAGTGAGAAGATGCGCCAAAAACTCGAAAAGGGTTTGAAGCTAAAAGATGGTACCATCCTTTTGCCAGCAAAAATAAGGCAGGTGGATGATTTCACTATCTCAATAACCATACACGAGGGTAGGTACCACCAAATCAAGCGTATGTGTGAAGCGCTAGGAATTTTGTGGAAGAAGATACGACGTATCAGAATCGGTGGTCTCACAATTGGTGATTTGAAACTCGGTGAGTGGCGTGAGTTAACTGAAGAGGATGTGAAAAAGCTGTTTGAAAAAAACAGCGATGAAGACCAACTGGATTGACTACCTCAAATCGACTAAAAACAACAGGAGTTAAGGAGTTACCAACTCACAGGCCATTCTTGTGAAGAAATGTATAATGTATACTCCAAGGCTGCTTTAGTACTGCACACGGTGTGAGCCTTGCAACTGTTTTGGATTTCAAGTCCAGCTTGATTTAACAGCTATTGTCCGTTCGTACGGATACCGCAGGTCAATCACCAGTTGGTTCCACTCAACGGGGACATATAATTATTTTCATAATATTTCTCAGGCGGAAGGAGGTATCGACCGGAAACCACGCCGTTTTCCTTTAATTACCAGAAGGAACTGAGTCTTTACGGCGTGGTTTCTGCAAAAGTTGTGAGAGCGTTCTGCTTTTCGTCAGTTTTTTCCTTTAACGGTTCAGTTGTAACCTTCGAAGACGTTTTTGACTGGGCGGCAAAAAACAGCATCGATGTGCTTATACTTTCCGATACCACGCTCTGCGGTATCGGAAATTTTATTCTCCACGCCCGAAGGTTTCCCAAGCTAAGAGCTCTCGTGGGTATGAGGTTTCCGGATGAACCGAATAAGACTTTCCTTGCAACAAATGACGAACAACTAGAATTGATTATCAACTCGTATAATTCCGGACGGTTTTCCCAAATCAAGAACTTACCATACGTTGATATTCCACCAGCCCAATACTTACCGGATCAGCAACAGCTGTGGTCAATTTTTCGAGATAAACTCGAAAAATTCAGAGGTCAACAAGTGACCTACAATCCAATTTCAAACGAGCCACGAATTTTCGAAATTCAAGAACTCTCCTTTCACCAAGATTTAATCAATTCGTTGCAGAGATTCACCGGTTACGAATTGGCTCCAGGTCAAAAACTTCCGGTTGCACCCGAGGGATTCCTTGAAAGGTTCGCTGGGTTTGCCTCTGAACGTAACCAGAGGGAACGCATGCTCAAGGAGATCAAGCTTATACGGTCGAAAGGTTTTGAGGATTACTTCTACACTATCTACAAAATTGTAAGCATCGCGCGGGAAAATGGAATCCTCTTGGGTCCCGGACGGGGCAGTGCAGTGGGCAGTTATCTTCTATACCTTATGGGTGTTACGTCCATAAATCCCCTCGAGTTCGGGTTGCTTTTTGAGAGGTTCCTCAACGAAGGTAGGCAGGATTACCCGGACGTAGACATCGATGTGGAAGACGAACGTCGACAAGAACTCATAGAGCTTCTCAGAAAGGAGTTCGGTTACGTTTACCACATCAGTGCGTACTCAACGTTACCTGCAAAATTCATGGAAGATTTACCGATGTCTCTGACGGAAAAGTTGAGGTCTATTCCTGTTTCGCGGACCACACATGCTGCAGGACTCGTCATTTCTACCACCCCTTTGAGACTTCCAATCGCCCCGGGAACTCAAACACTGGAATGGGACATGGAAACGCTTGAAAAATGGGGACTTGTTAAGATAGATATCTTGGGACTGAAGACCCTTTCGGTCTATAAAGAACTCACGAGCCGAATCGAGATTGAAACCATACCTCTAAACGATAGAAAAACTTTCAAGTACGTATCAACAGGATTCACAGACAACATCTTTCAGTTAGATAGTAAGCTTGGTAAAATGGTCGTTCGCGATGTTAAACCTTCCTCCATAAGGGAGTTGGCGATGGCCATTTCGCTGAATCGTCCCGGTCCGATAAAAGCGGGAATAATCGACAGAATCAAAAAAGCAAAAAAAGAGAAAAGAAAATTGTTCAACTTCGACATTTTAGATGAAACGTTCGGTTTTCCTCTTTACCAAGAACAGGTTATGTTAATCGCGTTGCAACTCGCTGGTATGACGCCGGTTGAGGCAGATTCGTTGAGACGGGCAATTTCCAAAGGTGATGCATCCTCTTTCAAAGAACTTTACGAACGTCTCGAAAGAATATTGACGTTGAAGTTTGGAAAGACTGGAAAAGAGCTCGCGAAGTCGATACTTGCGTTTGGTGAGTACACGTTCAACAAATCGCACGCCATTGCCTACGCTCACCTGACGTACTTTATGGCATACTTCAAAACGAATCATCCAACGCTATTCTACAGCGTTTACCTAAAACATGATAGTTCCGTCCTCGAAGATGCACTGTACAATCTTCAAGTACTTGGGTACAAGGTACTTCCACCAATTGTTAAATTCAAGGGGGTATCAACCGAACGTGATAAACTTACGGAAACTATCTTCCAACTTCCGTTTTCAGTAGTACCAGGTATCTCGATTGCAAAAGCCGAAGAATTAGAAAATAGGGTGTTCGAAACATTTGAAGAGTTCGTAGACAGTAGCGGATTGAATATTTCGACAATTGAAGCACTGATAAAGGTTGGTTCGTTCGATGCAATCTTCGAGAGTAGACGAAAGGCTATCCAAAAGCTCAGGCACCTACGAACGGGGCTGAATCCCGAAGCGCAACGTCTTGCAAGACTTTTTGGGAAAAAAACAGCTGAGCCCGAAACAAAAATTGAAGAAATTTGGGAAAGGACACTTATGGAATTTGAAACGATAGGAATTGGACTCACGCCACCAGCCGAGTGTGAAAACCTCCTCGCACCTTACTGTTTGGCATATGCGCTGAATCTTCCGTATGCAGTCCACGTCCGTGTTAAGGCGGGTTTTGGAACCGATGGAAGGAGCGTTTTCAAAGTTAACGCCCCCGATGGAGTTTATACACTCGTTTATCCATCAAAATTGCACGAGGGACTCAGACGTGTCATTTACATTGTTGACGAAATAAGCCAATCGGAAATATCTAAATCAAAAGTAGTTGGTGGATTCGAAAAAGTTGTCGTTGAAGATGTAAACAACACAACGATTATCGAAAATGCACGACCAATAGTGAATCGCTTCCAGACTCAAATCTTGGACTGAACGGGTGATACAATGAAAGTTTTAAGCATCGATTGTGGGACACAAAGCCTGAGGGCGGTTATATTTTCCGACAAGGGGGAAGTGCTCGCAAAGACAAATGTAGAGTATGATCCTCCGTACATCTCACGCGGTGTTGACAATGCGGAACAGGATCCGGAGTTTTACTGGAAAGCTCTTTGCAAAGCTACAAAAAAATTACGACAGGACGCACCAAGTCATTTTTCCGAAATCGAAGGCGTGTCACTTACAACGCAAAGGTCGACGGTTGTTGTGCTTGACAAATACGGTAAACCAGTGAGAAACGCGGTGCTCTGGCTAGATCAAAGACTTGCTCCAGGGAGACCGAATTTCAAATTTTGGGAAAACCTGGCATTTTCGATTATTGGAATGAAGGATGCAGCACACAAGGCTTGGCGCAGAAGCTTGGCGAATTACATGAGAGTGAAGGAACCGGAACTATGGCGTAGGGTGGATAAATACCTCCTTCTTTCCGGGTACCTGAATTACAAACTCACAGGTCTCTTTGTTGATTCCGTCGCATCACAGGTTGGCTACATCCCTTTTGACTACAAACATTTTCGATGGTACGAAAATCTTCACCACTACAAATGGCGCATGTTTGGAATCGAACGACATATGCTTCCCTCACTGGTAGAGCCTACAACGGTTATAGGTCACATTACCCGGGAAGCTTCAGGGGAAACGGGCTTGCCAGAAGGATTACCTGTAATCGCGTCTGGAGCGGATAAAATGTGCGAAACTCTTGCCGTTGGATGCCTGAGCCCAGAAGTTGCAAGTATTAGCCTTGGGACAACTGCTACGATTGAAACTACTACTAATAAATACATAGAAGTGATACCTTTCATGCCCCCATATCCTTCTCTTATTCCAGGAAAATACACCCCGGAAGTTGCAATATTTAGGGGTTATTGGTTGTTATCCTGGTTTAAAAGAGAGTTCGCGGCACACGAAGTGCGCGAAGCGGAACGTTTGGGAATCTCCGCGGAAGAACTACTAAATCAGCGTTTAAAATCGATTCCCCCAGGCTCAGAAGGGTTGATTGTGCATCCGACTTGGACCCCTGGCTTGGATAAAGCTTTCTCAAGAGGTGCAATCGTTGGATTCTCCGATAAGCATTCAAGAATACACGTTTATCGGGCACTCATAGAGGGAATAAACTTCGGGCTCATGGAAGGTCTCGAGCTCATTCAGCGCAAAACAAGAATACCGGTTAAGAAGATTGGTTTGTCCGGAGGAGGGGCGTTGAGTGACGAGATTTGTCAGATTACGGCCGATATGTTCGGAGTAACCACCTACAAAATCCAGACGCATGACACTTCGGCACTTGGTGCAGCAATCGCATGTCTTGTTGGTCTGAAACGTTTCAAAACGTTCGAAGAAGCGGTACGCAACATGGTACACGTTAGCAGCGAATTTATTCCAAATCGGGAAAATCACGTAAGGTACGATAAGATCTACAATCGCATCTACAAAAAACTTTGGAGATCGATGAACGGGCTGTACGGAGAGCTAAGGAAACTGGAGACAAAGTGAATTTAAAGGAAAAAACCGGCTACCAAATGGTAGCCGGTTTTGATTTTTTTTTACCGCTTGATGCTGTAGAAAGCTGCCAAACCTTTATATATTGCTGCATCACCAAGTTCCTCTTCAATCCTCAAAAGTTGGTTGTACTTTGCAATCCTCTCGCTTCTGGAGAGCGAACCAGTTTTAATCATACCAGAGTTCGTGGCAACGGCAAGGTCGGCAATAAACGTGTCTTCCGTTTCCCCGCTTCTGTGGCTTATAATGTTCGTCATTCCAGCGGTCTTTGCCATTTCGATGGCATCGAGTGTTTCCGTAACTGATCCAATTTGGTTGAGTTTGATCAATATCGAGTTCGTTGCAAAGAGCTCAATTCCCTTTGCAAGTCTCTTGACATTTGTCACGTACAGGTCGTCACCGACAATCTGTACTTTTCCTCCAACTTTGCTTGTGAACGCAACGTAGCTGTCCCAATCCTCTTGTTCGAATGGGTCTTCGATGGAAATAATGACCGGCCAGTATTTGTCAATCAGCATTGTGTAGTACTCTATCAGTTCCTCACCCGTCTTTTCCTGACCGTCGATGTTGTACTTTCCGTTTTCTTCGTTGTAGAACTCGCTGGCGGCACAGTCAAGAGCAATGAAGATGTCTTCCCCAGGCTTGTATCCAGCCTTCTCTATGGCTTGGATGAGAATCTGGATAGCCTCCTCGTTTGACTTCAGGTTCGGTGCGAATCCTCCTTCGTCACCAACAGCCGTGACGTGGCCAGCATCCTTAAGTATCTTCTTCAACGTGTGGAAAACTTCCGCACCGTACCGTAATGCTTCCCTAAATGTTGGTGCACCCGCTGGAACAAGCATAAATTCCTGAATATCGAGATTGTTGTCAGCATGTGCACCACCATTGATAACGTTCATAAATGGAACTGGAAGTACTTTTGCGTTGGCACCGCCGAGGTACTTGTAAAGTGGTAGCCCGAGACTGTTTGCAGCGGCCCTTGCTACGGCCATGGATGTACCGAGAATTGCATTCGCACCGAGCCTGGATTTGTTCTCAGTTCCATCAAGTTCCAGGAGCACCTTATCGATGTAAACCTGGTCGAATGCGTTCAGTCCGATGAGCCTTGGACCAATTTCCTCATTTACATGCTGGACGGCTTTCAACACTCCCTTACCCTGATATCTCTTCTTATCTCCGTCCCTCAGCTCGAGTGCCTCGAACTTTCCCGTCGATGCACCACTTGGAACTATCGCACTTCCGACCGAACCATCGTCGAGGTAAACTTCAACCTCTACGGTAGGATTTCCGCGGGAATCGAGCACTTCTCTTGCTCTCACATCAACAATTTCAGCGTACATCCTCGCACCTCCTCCTTTTGTAAAAACCTAAAACCAATAACCAAAAACGTGGACACGGATATAGTCTATGGGTATCGAAGAATCAGATTACCTTTACTTCGTACGGCTTCAGTGCTATTCCCTCAAAATTTTCCGAATGACCAGCGATGTTTGCGTACACTCTGAACCCGTTCTCTCCATCGGTGACTGTGTAAGCAACAACGAAGGTGTTGTGTGTAACATCCTGAATCCACGCATCAGTTAGCCATGCGTTCATTTTTCTGAAATTCGCCCACTCAATGGCGGTTTTCAGTAAGCTGTCATTCCGGTTCATTTGTTCTTCCACCGAAACACCGGAAAAGGCTTTGTTGAACCTAACTGCCTTCCAGAATGTCTGACCTTCCCCCGAAAGTGAGGCGTACCAAGGTAGCGGTTCGATCACGTCCTCAGTGAAGGTGGAATCGTAAACACCCTTCATGCCAAGCTCGTCACCGTAGTAAATGAACGGAATACCAGGTGTAGTCATTAAAAGCCCGAAGAAAACTTTTCTTTGATCTTCATTTTGAAGCACACTTGCCAACCTGTGCATATCGTGGTTACCGGTGAAGTTACTCGGTCTGTAGGATTTCTTTGTGAGCGTTCTTTGGAAGCAGTCGACTATCTTGTAGACTGCTCCGTGTTGCATCGATTCCCTGATAGCCTCCGTGAAATAAAAATTGAAAGAACACCCGATTGTTGTGGCATAACGTTCCACTATTTCCGGGTCATCCCAAACTTCGGTGACGGCAAAAACATCCCCACCTTTGACCTCGCGCGCCCTGTCCATCACGATCTTCCAAAATGCAACGTTCTTATCGTGATCGTATTTAAACTTACCTTCTTTCGTGTCGTAGTCGTAAATGTGCTTGGCAGCATCGAATCTGAATCCGTCAACTCCGAGTTGCACCCAATAACTAAGTATCTCGAGTGCCTTTTCAACAACTTCAGGATTGTCGTAGTTCAAATCAGGTGAGGAACCACCGAAAACTCCGTAGTAAACTTTTCCGTTTCGCTCGTGCCATAACAACTCTTCATCCCAATGCCGTTTTTCCTCTAAATTGAAGTGTGGCTGTGCCCAGAGGAAGTAATCAACGTACGGTTTTTCCCCGCGCATAGCGGCTTTGAACCAAGGGTGTCTATCCGAAACATGGTTGAGTGGTAAGTCTATAACCAACTTTATGCCGTTCTCGTGGAGTACGTGAACCATCTTTTTGAAATCTTCTATCGAGCCAAAACTTGTATTCGTTTCAAAATAGTCAATGATATCATAGCCGTGGTAACTGGGTGACTTGAAATGCGGAGTCAACCAAACTAGGTCTACACCAAGTTGTTTAAGGTAATCCACCTTACTCGCTATACCAAGAAAATCTCCTATTCCGTCATCATTTGAATCGGCAAAAGAACGCACAAATATCTCGTAACCTATCACACTACTTCCCCCTTCTTTCTCAAAAGTTCTTTACATTTGTTCTACTAAGCTTCTTACCACAGACTTGAAGTGTTCTCCACGCTCCTCAAAGTTCCTGTACCTATCGTAACTTGCCCCTCCAGGACTTAGAAGTACCACGTCACCGGGCTGGGCAAACAAGCAGATATCCGAAACGGCCTTCTCAATATTTTCGTACCTTTTAAATGTGATTTCTCTCGTAACTAAGTACGACTCGATAGCATCGGCAATCGGACCGACGAGTGCAACAAATTTACATTTCTTTTTTATTTCTTCGGTAAGTTCTGTGTAATCCTCGTTCTTTCCCTTACCCGCAATGATCAATATCACATTCGAATCAAAATTCTCCAATGCTTTAATTACAGCAGCTGCGTTCGTTGCTTTAGAATCGTTGTAGAAGCGCACATCATGCCACGTAGTAACGTACTCCATTCTGTGCGGAAGCGGAGTGAAATCATTGAGAAAACTCATCTGGAATGGTAAGCCAAGTATCTTTATTATCGTTTTAGCCATGGCAATGTTTTCGATATTTTGTTTTGTTCGTATAGGGAAAGGGACCTCGTCGAGGCTGAATCCAACGGTTACGGGAACGCGCTTTGCCTGAACCAAGGCAAGTCTCTTGAACATCTCTAAGTCTCTTGGATTGTAAACAAAGTAATCTTCGCTGTCTTGCCATTTTGTTATCTTCATCTTCGATTCAACGTAGTGTTCCATCGAAGGATGCCAGTCCAGATGATTTGGGTAGATGTTCGTTATCGCTGCGACTTTAGGCTTGAAATAATCAGCCCAGTACAGCTGAAACGAGCTGATCTCTATAACCAAGTACTCCGGACGTTTGTTTTCAAGTAGCACCTGTGCAATGGGAATTCCGAAATTTCCAGATATTTGGGATGTTTTTGTTTTGGAGATCAAGTGATTGGTCATGGCCACAGTTGTACTTTTACCAACGGAGCCAGTTATGGCAATCGTGATGGGATTCCAATCGAGGAATCTCATGAAGTAGGTTATCTCGGTTTCAACTTTGATTCCCGACTCGCGAGCTTTTATTAAAAGTGGATGGTTGTATGGGACACTTGGACTGGTGAGCACCACATCGGCTTGAAGGATTCGTTCGGAGTTCTGTCCCTCTTCGTATTCAATACCCAATTCTTCCAGGAACTCCTTGTCTTCTTGGGAAAGTTTTCCAGATTCGCTAACGAAGACCTGTTCACCGATCTTTCGTAGAAATTGCGCGGCATACTTGTTGCTTAGGCCAAAACCCACAAGTGCGTACCTCATTGAACCACCCTTTGCAGACAATTTTCCATGTCAATTTTATCACAACCCGAATCCTTGTGCAGGTTGTAATGGAAATTTTCAAGAAAAATTCATAAAAAAAATCACAAGAAATGTTTGACACCGTCTGGAAGTTTTTGATATACTTATGTATAGTATACAACTATATACATATATTCGAGACCTAAAAAATCGAGCCGGGGGGATTAACATGCTTTATAGGCGCGTAGCGCTCCTCGATATGGATTCATACTTTGCATCCATTGAGTGTTTTAGGAATTCTTTTCTTGCGAAGAAACCAATGGCGGTGATAGGACATGGCGAGAAGACCGTTGTGACGAGTCCGAACGCAGTAGCCAAGAAATATGGAGTGAGGACGGGAATGACAATTAACGAAGCGAGGAGTCTATGTCCTGAAATTGTTTTTATCAAGGCAGATTTCGCATATTACGAATTCACCACTTTGAAAATCGTGCAATTGATTGAAAAGTACTTCCCCGTGTATAAGGAGGCAAGTATTGATGAGTTTTACATAGCGCTTGATCCCGTGGATAAGTCCATTGAAAGGTTGAAAGACTTGAAGGAAGCAATAAGAAGCACTCTAGGTTTAAGTTGCACGATCGGTGTCGGAATGAATCCCATCATAGCAAAGACTGCGTGTGAGTTCTCAAAGCCAAACGGTTTCTTTGTGGTGGACAACTTGAAGGAATTTTCTTACTTTGTCGATATCAAAAGCGTACCCGGAATCGGAAAAAGCACCGCCGAAGCATTTGAGAAGCTCGGTATAAGATTTCTCTCAGATTTACTTAAAACTGAATTCCCCGAAGGTAGTGAAATTTCACGCTTGAAGTTTTTAATAACGAAGGAATACACCGAACCAGAGTTCTTCGAACGGAGACTTCCTAAGAGTGTCGGACATTTTTACACATTTGACAAGAGTTTGAGAAATTTTGATGAAGGTGCGGAGATTCTAACGTACTTACTATACGGGTTGTACTCTAAGATTCTCAGAAACAGAATGGGAGCAAAATCGTTGTCGGTGCTTGTAAGATTTCACAATGGAACACGGTTAGGACTATCGAGGAGCTTTGGGGTTCCTGTGAGCGATTTCACGTTACTCAAAAATGTTGCATTGGAGATGCTCAGAAAGGTCTGGAAAGATAAGCCGGTTGTAAAGATGGGGGTAACGCTCGGTAACCTCAAGAAGGTCAACGGTAAACAATTAAACTTATTCTGGCATGATGAAGAGTCCCGGTATGAACGTTTGAGCTTTGTGGAAGACATCCACTTTGGTGGATTTCTTACCTTCAAGGATAAAAAAGCGGTCAGCTGAAAATTCAGCCGACCGCCCTATTTTACTACTAACTATTTTACCCTAAAGATCCAAATATCGCTTCCACCAAGGTTCTTGTTCACATCAAAGTTTTTGGAGAACGAGCTCCCAACGACTACTATCGAACCATCTTCGTCGATATGCACGTCGTATGCATAATCCGCTAACGCGCCACCGTAAGTCTTGGCCCATCTCAAGTTCCCGTCCACATCGATGTCAACGATAAGTACATCTACAGCTCCCTTCAAGCCCTCGAATTCCCTTGAGAGCGTGTAACCCACTATCGCGAATCCACCATCCGGGAATTCTGCAACAGAGTATCCGATATCTTCTTCTTTGCCACCTATCGTCCTTTGCCAAATGATTTCACCAGCGGTGTCGACTTTCACTGCCCAAATATCCCAGAAACCATTGTTCCTCTGAACATCCCCGTCAGTGCTTGTTGTGTAGCCTAGGATGAGGAGTTTTCCGTCTAAGGTCTTGATCACCCTTGTTGCTTCGTCCTGTTCGGTTCCACCGTAAGCTTTGTTGAGCATCAAAACTTTACCAAGATCTTTGCTAACCTTGAGCAACCAAATATCCGAAGAACCGTGGTTGTAAGGTACGTCACCTTCAAGAGAGTACGTTGTTCCTACGATGATAAAACCGTCCTCCACTTCGACAACATCCACCGCTTTGTCCCTATCCAAACCTCCGTATACAGCCGAAATTAGGAGTTCTCCATCGTAAGACAGCTTCGATACCCAGACATCCCAGGTACCTATGTTGCGACCCACGTCGCCGTTTACGGAGTTGCTCGTACCAACCACAAGAAGCTCTCCACACGCGGTGTAAATCACCTTGTAAGGAATATCGTGACCGGTACCACCGTACAACTTCGTCCAGAGGTGTTTACCATCTTTATTCAACTTAAAGATTACCGCATCCCAGCCACCTTTGCCTTCTTGTTCATCAACTTTTTGAGATTGCGTGTAGCCGAGAACAATGAATCCGTCAGGAGCTTCGATAATATCCATACCTTCGTCCCAACCACTTCCACCAAGGAGTTTCATCCACTCGAGTTTGAAGGATTTGTTGAGCTTAAGTACGATGATGTCCGATTCTCCCATGAAGCCAGGCAATTCAGAAGATTGCGTGCTTCCAACGACAATGTATCCACCATCAGAAGTTCTCGTTACGCGTTTGACAGTGTCTGCCATCTTCCCACCGTAGACTTCTGATTCGTCGACAGTAGGTAACTTCACTCTAAACCTGAATACATCACTTTCCACTTCACCAAACTTGTTCTTTGCGATAACTTTCCACTGGTATTCGGTACCAAAGCGCAGATGCGGTAACACATATTCGCTCTTTTCAAGGGTTTGGATATGCTCAAGTTCCGTCCGACCGAAGTAGAGGTCGAATTCTTCAGCCCTTTCGGAATGCCACTTGAGTACTACGTCAGCCGGAACTTCCGTGTCTCCATCTTTCGGATAAATGGCAACCGGTTTTCCTGGAAGCATACCAGTTGTGAAGGACCACACGGGACCTTCGGACTCACCGAACCTATTCTTGGCAACGACCTTCCAGTAGTACTTCACACCGAAGAGCAAGTCGTACATTTCAACAGCACTTTCTTTAAGGTTTTCGTAAATCAATTCGAGCTTATTAGGAACAAATCCAATGTACAGATCGTAGCTTTCGGCTTTCGAGCTTTCCCATTTCAGAACCAACTTTGTGAACTGATCGGTTGCACCATCAGGTGGTTCTGGATTGAATGGAACGGCCGGTACGTTGCCAACGGTGAACTTTACAACCGGCGAAGGTGTTTCTCCAAATCTGTTCTTGCCAACAACTTGCCAATAATAAGTCTTGCCAAGTTCGAGATTTTCAACAACAAGCTCAGAATCCACAATATCTGTCGCTATCGGTTCGAGTTCGTCTGGTGATGCACCCATGTAAACGTCGTAAGCATCTGCACACTCGAACCTCCATGCCAAAGTTGGGCTTTTCCAGACATCTTCCTCGTCATTCAATGGGCTGGTGATTTCAACAAATTCCGGCTTTGTTCCAGTCTTGAACATCTCAATATCGCTCTCACTGCTACCGAAATCGTTCTTTGCAACAACCTTCCAGAAGTAAGTCGTACCGAGTTCAAGGTCAAACGGTAGCGTAATCTCCATTTCCGTCGTTGTCGCAACAAGCTTTAGTTCGTCAAACCCTGTACCAACGTACAGTTCGAATGCATTAGCATCTTTCGCTTCCCACTTAAACGTTGGTCTGATCCAAACTTTTTCACCTTTTGGCTCCATCAACACCGGCTTACTTGGGATATCGCCGGTGGTGAACTTCCATACGGGACCTTCCACTTCACCAAAGGCATTCTTCGCTATAACTTTCCAATAATACGTCGTACCCAGCTCAAGTCTCGGTATCTCAAACGACGGCTCCAACACGGTTCCAAGGTAGCTAAGATTATCCGGAGAAGTCCCGATGTAGACATCGAATTCCGCAGCCCGCTCTGAATTCCAAAGTAGTACAGGTTCGATCCACACCCTTTCAGCACCATCGTAAGGTACCGGATCTGAAGGGGCGGTGGGGGCAAACCCGGTTCGGAAGGTTAAAATTGGGCTCTCCGTCTCTCCAAATGCGTTCCTGGCCACGACCTTCCAGTTGTATACTGTTCCGGGTTTCAGACCTTCAAGTGTGTATTCCTTCTCGAAATGGTTCTTCTGTAGCAAGTCAAGGTTACCATCTTCGCCGAAGTAAATGTCGAAGCTTTTTGCTCTCAACGAATCCCATTTCAAAGTAACCTTCGTTGGTACGTCGATAGCACCATCCTCCGGTTCCATACTCGTTATCTCACCAGGAATAAACTCGGAGTTCTGGAAGTCAAGTAACGCGTTAATGAGTATTGCACCGGTACCAACCAGGACATTAAGCGGTACATGAGTAAGTGAGATTTTGTCACGTACAACCTCGATATTATCACGGCGACCGTAAGCTACTATCCGTTCTTCCTTGTTGTCGATCTTACCAAATACCTTAACAATCACGTTGTAACGCCCAGATCTTAATTTGGTGATTAATCCGGTGGCTTCTCCCGTTTCCCTGTTGTAGTTCAGCTCAAATGGACCTTCAACGATCTGTTGGTTAAAAATTTCCACAGTAGCCCTGGTAATCCAAATCCCCATCTCGAGTAAAGACCGGTCAAGTTCAGACAATCGCAACGAATATTCTTCGTACTCACCAGGTGGCAAAACCGGTTCCACCATCGGGGCATATTTTTTCAAAATATCATGTAATGCTTCAGCCAAATTCACCGTTGGATCTTCCAAAAGAGTCTTTAGCTCGTAATACAGCTTTGTTAAAGGCGTCGTCATTTGAACTTGAGCGGTAACTATACTGAACAAAAGCAGCAGAATCGTTACAACAGTAAACCGCTTCATAATACACATTCCCCCCCTCTAATAAAATCGATTAACCACAGGTGGAGATTTAGTACAGGCCAAATTTATTATAACACCAAGGATTATAAATTTTGCAACTCATTTTTAGATTTGACAAAAATTCATTCTTCAAACGTATCGTGGGTGTTTGACGATTTACTCTTGAACGTTCTATGTTAAAATTTCAAAAACAATTTACTTCAGGTAGATCTCAGAACTTCCCTTCGAAAAATCCCTGCGCTGGGCAGACATGAAAGATTTCTGTTGTAAATATTTACACTGATATCATACAAGTGCCCGTCAAGAATGGGCGAAAAATAGCCGGAAAAAGGAGGTAAGGTGTATGAAAAGGGTTTTCATCTTTTCAACCATGTTCCTGGTACTGTTTGCCTCGTTGATATGGGCTGACGTTGTTTATCCAAGAAAGGAGACTCTATACGCTGGTGGTGGGTTATGGTCGCCTCCATCGAACTGGAACCCAATAACTCCTTGGAATGCTGTAACTGGAACTGTCGGTTTGATTTATGAAACACTGTTCGGTTACAATCCACTAACAGACGAACTAATTCCTTGGCTAGCCGAGAGTGGAAGGTGGACATCAAAAAATACGTTCGAGATCAAACTGAGGCGTGGTGCAACCTGGCACGACGGTACACCGTTCACCGCAAAAGATGTCAAATTCACTTACGAGCTAGCGAAACAGATACCGGAAATTTATTATAGCCCGATTTGGACTTGGCTTGCGAGGATCGATACGCCGGATGACTACACTGTGATATTCACTTTCAGTTCACCCCGCTACCACGAGTGGACCTACAACATCTACCAAACAGCGATATTACCGCAGCACATTTGGTCGAAGAAGACCAAAGATGAGATTCTAAGCGGCGCCAACGAAAAAGCTATCGGAACCGGGCCTTACCTCTTCGAGACTTACAGTGACGACAGAATGGTTTACTTAAGAAATGAGAATTGGTGGGGAAACAAGGTCTTCGGTCAACCAAAACCGAAGAGAATCGTTTACCTAAGAGTCCTAAGCAACAATGTGGCACTCGGTATGATAATGAAGGGAGAACTTGACATTTCTAACTTCTTCTTACCGGGTGTCCCAACACTCAAAAAGACGTACTCGGACATACATACCTGGTTCGAGAAGGAACCTTATATGCTCTCTGATAACGTTGCTTACCTATTCATCAACACAACGAAGAAACCTCTGAACGATCCGAATCTTAGAAGAGCTATCGCATTCGCAATTGATCCGAGTGTTATTGCGCGAACAGTATTCGAAGGTCAGGTGCTTCCGTCAAACCCCGTTGGTTTCTTGCCAATTAAAGGTTGGATGAAATACTATCCAGAAAATGCTGCAAAGCAATTCGGATTCAAGTATGACCCAAAGACCGCCAGGGAATTGCTTGACAAGGCCGGGTACAGGGACATCAACAAGGACGGCTTTAGAGAAGCACCCGACGGTTCAAAATTCAAGATAGAGATAATCGTCCCATTTGGTTGGACCGATTGGATGGAGTCGATAAAAATCATCGCATCCCAACTTAGACAGGTTGGCATCAACGCTGAAGCAAAGTTCCCCGATTACAGCAAGTACTGGGAGGACTTAACAACCGGGAAGTTTGATATGGCGATTAACAATTTCAATAGCCAGATAACAGTTTCACCGTGGACAATGTACAACTGGGTCTTCAATTCGCAAATCTCATCGGAAATGTACAATGGTAACTTCGGTAGATACAACAACCAGAGGCTCTTTGACCTTATAACACAACTCAACATGACACCGATGGATGATGTAGCTGGTTGTAAGAGGATTATCGAGCAAATTGCGGAAATTCATCTAAAGGAAATGCCCGCTATACCGCTTTGGTACAATGGTATGTGGTTCCAAGCAAGTACCCAAGTGTGGAAAAACTGGCCAAGCGAGAAGTCACCGTACGCTTATCCGGTAACGTGGGGTGGAAGGTGGCAGACCGGTGGCGTACTCATGCTCATAGGCCTCAAACAATAGGAATTATGAGGTGGAGTGGATGAAGAAATACCTCCGAACGAAAATACTGGTTTACGTTCTTACGTTCATCTTTGCCGTCACAATCGATTGGTTGATTCCCAGGCTAATGCCTGGGAATCCCATTCTTGTTTTAGTCTCGAGGTTCTCGGGTCTACCGGAATCTGCACGCGTGATGTACAGTTACCTCACTAAAGCGTTTGGTTTAGATCAACCTCTTTGGAAACAATATTTCAACTTCTGGATCGCGTTTTTGAAGGGAGACCTTGGAATCAGTATTTATCTTTATCCAAAACCTGTGCTAGACGTTCTCAAGAGCGCTCTACCGTATTCTTTGGGAATCCTTCTACCATCGATTCTTGCCAGCTGGTTTGCTGGGAACAGCATCGGCGCATTAGCCGCACGCAGGAGGAGGTTGGATTCTATCCTCTTACCAATCATGTACTTCATCAACGGTGCACCATACCTGTGGCTTGGGATAATTCTTGCTTACTACTTTGGTGTTGTGCTTCGATGGTTTCCAATCGCCGGTGCTTACAGTTTCGGGCTTAGACCTCACCTGTCGTGGCTGTTTGTTGGGAATTTTCTAAAGCATTGGATTCTGCCCTTTCTTTCGTTATTTATCGTTCAGCTCGGTGGTTGGGCAATAGGCATGAGGAATATGGTAATATACGAGCTGGAAAGTAATTATTCAAGGTTCCTTGAAACACTCGGTGTGAAGAACAGTCTGATAAGGAAATATGCATTCAGAAACGCGATATTACCGCAAATCACAGGTCTTGCACTCCAACTTGGCACGGTCATAGCTGGTCAGGTCACAACGGAGGTTGTGTTCTCTTACCCAGGAATTGGATACATACTTACACAGGCGATCCTCAATCAAGATTACTTTCTTATCCAAGGGTGTTTTATATTCATAATAATCGGAGTATTGATCGCAAACTTTACCGTCGACCTTGTTTACGTCGCTCTTGATCCGAGAATAAGGTATTCCTATGGTGGTGAAATCTCATGAGCGAAATACTATTTTTCGCGCTCAGGAACAAAAAATTGAAAGCCGGACTTTCTATCGTGCTCTTCTTCGTGCTACTCGGTCTTTTCGGACCACTGATTTCGAAGTACAAAGATCCTCTTGAATACGTCGGACCGGGATACCAACCTCCAAGTAAAGACTTTTGGCTTGGTACAACAACCTTTGGTCAGGACGTGTTCACGCAGCTTGTTTATGGCATCAGATCATCGTTCTTCGTTGGTTTGGTAGGTGGGGGACTTGCTACGTTGATCGGTTTGAGTATTGGTTTCCTAGCAGGGTATCGTGGAGGTTTACTTGACGAGATGTTGATGATGTTAACAAATATCCTACTTGTTATTCCTACCTTGGCGCTTCTGATAATCATTGCCGCTTACCTTCCGTATCGAGGAGTGTTGATACAGAGTATAATCATCGGATTCACCGCATGGCCTTGGACAACTAGAGCTGTCCGTGCTCAGACCCTGTCATTGAAAGCAAGAGAGTACGTCAATTTAGCAAGGATAAGTGGTCGAAGCACGTTGAAGATTATAATCTATGAAATCGTGCCAAACATGCTTTCGTACGTGTTCATGGTCTTTATCCTCCAGTTCGGCGGTGCAATACTTGCTGCAGTTGGGCTTGATTTCATCGGACTTGGCCCGACAAAAGGTATCTCTTTGGGATTGATGATGCAGAACGCAGTGCTCTGGAATGCGATACAACTTGGCATGTGGTGGTGGGTAATCCCACCAGGACTGGTGATTACACTAATAGTTGGAGGCCTCTATTTTATGAACGTCGGTTTAGACGAAGTTTTCAATCCAAGGCTTAGGGAAATGTAATACAGGTTGATAGGGGAGAGGTGTACTCGATGCTCGAAGTAAGGAACCTAAAACTGTACTACAGAACGCTTCGCGGGTACGTCAGAGCTGTGGATGATGTGACGTTCCAAGTGAGAGACGGAGAACTTCTTGGTCTTGCAGGGGAATCGGGGTGCGGAAAATCGACACTCGGAAACGGCTTGGTGCTACTTAAGCCTCCGATGAACTTTGTTGGTGGCGAGGTTCAGCTTGACGGTGAGAAGCTTCCGATAGAAGATTACGAACGCATGCGTGATTACAGATTCAAGAAGGTATCGATAATCCCGCAGTATGCGATGGACGCGCTAAATCCAACAAGAAAGATAGGAAGATACATAGAGGAGATCCTCGAGAGCAGAGGAATAAATTTTGAGAGCGTGAGGGAAACATTGATAGAACGTTTGAGGTTGGTCAATCTCCCTGAGCGGGTGCTGAGGATGTACCCTATCGAATTGTCCGGTGGAATGAAGCAGAGAATGGTAATGGTTATAAGTACTCTTTTAAATCCTTCGCTACTTATCGCGGACGAAGTTACATCGGCGCTTGATGTTTCAACACAAAAGGCTGTATGCCTGATGATTCGCAATTTCAAGGAACTTGGAATCGTAAAGTCCATAATCTTTATTACACACGATATCTCAGTTCTTTATCAAATCGCTGATCGGATAATGATTATGTACGCAGGTAAAATTGCCGAGGTTGGCAAAACAGCACAAATTATTCAAAATCCGTTACACCCATACACAAAGATGCTGCTAACCTCACTCCCAGAAGTCGGGGTAAGATACACCGAACGAATGTTGTCTGGCATTCCGGGACAACCACCTCAACTACTCGAACCACCGAAAGGATGTAGGTTTAAGGAGAGGTGCCCCTTGAGAGATAAGGTATGTGACAAGGACCCACCATTGGTTGAGATTGAAGAGGACCACGTAGCTTACTGTTGGAAGGTGAAACCAAATGCTTGAGGTTGTTAATCTGTCGAAAGCTTACAACGTTGGACCACTTGGAAAGGAGAAGTTTTACGCGGTGGATAACGTTTCCTTTCATGTTGCTGACGGTGAAATCGTTTCGCTCATCGGAGAAAGTGGTAGTGGTAAAACTACGATAGGGAAGATGATTCTAAGGCTCATAAAACCAACCGGAGGTAAGATCATTTTCAACTCAGTCGATATACAATCAATCAAAAATAGGAAAGAATATTACAGACTTGTACAAGGTATTTTCCAGGATCCGTTCAGCTCGTATAACCCAATATTCAAAATCGATAGGATTTTTGAAATGATTAGGGAAGAGTTCTACCCAGCAATCACAAAAGAAGAATGGAGTAAAAGGGTGAAAAAGGTCGTCGAAGATATAGGTCTGAATCCATCGGAGATACTGGGAAAATTCCCACACCAGCTCAGCGGTGGTCAGCTCCAAAGATTACTGATAGCCAGGGCTCTTCTCATAGACGCAAAGTTTTTAGTAGCCGATGAGATAATAAGCATGCTTGATGCATCCACACGCATAGATGTATTAAACACGTTGATTAAACTTAAAGAAAAGGGGTTATCTGTTCTTTTCATAACACACGATCTTTCGCTTGGATACTACACGAGCGACCGAACGATCATTCTTTATAGAGGCTCGATCATGGAATATGGTGATACCGTAAAGGTTTTTAAAAAACCATTACATCCCTACACAAAGATGCTTCTTGAATCCGTTCCAACAACACAAAAGGTTTGGTCTAATAGCTACATTTCTCTGCACGGAAGAAACGTTCTACCATCTTTTTGTAAGTTTTACGACAGATGTCCACTTGGAGATTCCACATGTAAAAACGTCAGCCTCGAAAAATTTGAGGAAAGTCATTTTGTTGCGTGTGTAAAGGTCACAGGGGAAGGTGAGCACGTTGCCTAAGCTGATAATTTCAACGCGATCACTGCCAAGCACTCCTTTGGGGAAGCGTCCCTCAGGTTGTGGTGACTTGGTTTGGTGATATTCAATAAATCCAACAACTAGACGCAAACAATCCAAGAACGTAAGCAGCATCTTTGACTGTGCCGCAGTTCCGTTTAAAGGTGGGCTCACCGGTGTATTCAGAGTTGATGAACGAACACGGGAGGTAAACTTAAAAAGATTGTTTAGTGAAGATGGGGTTAATTGGAAAATCGACAACAAACCTATTACTTTCATACAGCAGACTCGTAAGACTCTCGAAGGTGAGAATAAATACGACCCAAGTGTGGTGCTCATCGAAGATAGGCACTGGTTTATCTGGTGTAGTGGTTATCACGCTCCAACAATAAGAGTTGGATACACCTACGATTTTGAAAACGTTTTACCAACTGGAATATGCATTTCTACCTTACAACAGGAACGGTGTACTTTTTCCAATTCCCTTTGAAACGGGAGAGGGGATGGTTACTTATTCGCCACGATGTGTTCCTTTCGTTCAATGGCTGTGTTCCCGGCTTCGGTAGGACTGATACAGCGGTTGCGCTGGCCTTTGGCTATGCTCGTGAAATCCTTGATTGGCTGGTGCATGAAAATTAAACTCATCGAAAGGGAGGATACGACCATGTTCCCAAAAGGCTTTATGTTCGGTGTCTCGATGTCAGGTTTTCAATTTGAGATGGGCTGGGGCGATGAACGAGACCTCGATCCAAATACCGACTGGTTTGTCTGGGTGAGGGAACCTGGAAACCTTGTCAACGGAGTTGTAAGTGGCGACCTGCCTGAATTCGGAGTAGGTTACTGGCTAAACTACGAGAAAGTACATAAGCTCGCAGTCGAATTTGGAATGGATACAATTAGGATAGGAATCGAGTGGTCCAGAATATTCCCAAACTCGACCGAATCGGTGGACATTCAAGATCCGGACTTTCTTCGCAAACTCGACGCACTTGCGAACAGTGCGGCTGTGGAGCACTACAGAAGGATTATGGAAGATATCAAATCCAAAGGGCTAAAGCTTTTTGTGAACCTCTATCACTTTACCCTCCCACTTTGGATTCACGACCCAGTCGCAGTTCATTACGGTAAGCCTACCGATAGACTCGGTTGGGTATCCAAAAAGACCGTACACGAATTTGCTAAGTACGTTGCCTACGTTGCTTGGAAGTACGGGGATATCGTCGATATTTGGTCAACGATGAACGAACCTCACGTAGTCAGCCAGCTTGGCTATTTCACCGTCAGTGCGGGATTCCCACCAGCGTACTTCAACCCGGATTGGTATATTCTAGCCACAAAGCACCTTGCAATGGCTCACAACTTAGCTTATGATAACATAAAACGGTTCTCGAATAAACCAGCAGGCGTGATATACTCCTTCACATGGTACGATACTCTAAAACCAGACACTCAAGAAATCTTCGATGAAGCGATGTATTTGACAAATTGGTTCTACATGGATATGGTAAAAGACAAGCTCGACTACGTTGGAGTGAACTACTACACCCGTGCAGTGATTGAAAAAGTAGAACGACCTTTGGTTATAGGTGATTTTAACGTGCACTGGAGGATACTGAAAGGTTACGGGTACACATGTGACGAGGGTGGAATAGCGTTATCTGGTAGACCAGCAAGTGATTTCGGGTGGGAGATGTATCCTGAGGGTCTGTACTACGTGTTAAAAGCTGTTGCGGAACGCTATTCTAAACCTATTATCGTTACAGAAAACGGAGTTGCGGACTGGAATGACAGAATACGAAGTCTTTACCTTATATCGCACCTTTATTACGTCGAGCGTGCACTGGAGGAAGGCCTGGACGTGAGAGGTTACTTGCATTGGTCCATCGTGGATAACTACGAGTGGGCTAAAGGATATTCCAAGAGGTTTGGACTAGCTTGGACCAACTTTGAGACAAAAACCTTTCATCCGAGACCATCGATGTACGTATTTAGGGATATAATAAGTATGCGCACAACGAAAGGTTACACAGGTTTCGATCCATACAATGTTTTCACAAATAGCAAAACATCTTTCATAATTCCGTAAAGAGGTGGTTGAATGCCCGAGGAATACGACAAGAATCGACAAAAACGATGCACAATAAGAGACGTAGCTGATTTTGCTGGTGTTTCGATAGCTACCGTATCTCGCGTTATCAACGGTGCGAAAAACGTCAGTGAAGAAACGAGGCGTAAGGTCATCAGAGCCATTAGGTCCTTGGGCTTTAAACCGATGCCAGCACTGAGAAAATCCGCTGAACTGCTCTATAATATTGGTGTACTTGTACCAGATCTCAGGGGATACCACTACAATGAGATTGTGATGGCTATCGAAGATTACGCCAGTAAGAGCAATTTTGAAACGTTGATTTCCATACCAAAGATGCTTCCAGAAGAAGAACAGCACGTACTTGACCAGTTTTTTAAGAGAAAGATCGATGGTGTGATACTTGCAGAACTTTACACCGGTGTGAAGTACCTGGAACCATTTCTGAAAAGCGGGGTACCGTTGGTTGCCGTGGACTACAATATCGAAGAAATTTTGTGCGACAGTGTCAATGTCGATAACATAGGCGGTGCAGTCACGGTTATGAACTACCTTTACACAAAAGGTCATCGAAAGGTACTCTACCTTAGGGGTCCACAGATTTCTCCAGCCGCCGTGCACCGTGAAAAAGGTATACGTAAGTTTCTCGACCGTCACAGGGATGTGGATGTGTTCTTGAGCGAAAGCGAAGGATACAACCCCGAGGATGGTTACGAAGGAGTTAGCCGGCACCTAAAAAAACATGGTTTGAATTTTACGGCTATTTTTTCCGTCAACGATTGGTCTGCAGTTGGTGCCATAGCAGCCTTGAGAGAATACGGATTTGAAATACCAAAAGATGTGTCGATAGTTGGCTTTGATAACGCTCCTTACTCGTCGTATTTGACTCCTCCGCTAACGACAGTACATCAGCCACGTTGGGAAATGGGGCAAACAGCCGCCCAGCTTTTGATAGATAGAATCTTGGGGCGGGGAAGTAGAATAGCGAGAAATGTCTTACTGCCGACCAAGTTAGTTGAGCGAAGCTCCGTCAGGGATATTGGAAAGAGATAACCAAGCTAAAAGATTCTGGTGGTGAGAAGATGTTCCGCTTTGAAAAGGTGGTTGTTATGATATCGTTTTCAGCACTGATCATGATGTTACTATCCAGCGTCAGTTGTGAGAGAGAGAAGTTTGAGAATATGGCTTTCGAATTTAACAAGGCAATAGGTAAAGGTATTAACATGGGAAACGCTCTTGAAGCTCCGTTTGAGGGAGCCTGGGGGGTAATCATAGAGGATGAGTACTTCAAAATCATTAAAGAACGTGGTTTTTCGAGTGTTAGAATTCCGATTCGCTGGTCCGCGCACGTATCTGAAAAGCCGTCGCATACGATCGATGAAAAATTTTTTCAGAGGGTAAAGCATGTTGTCGATAAGGCTCTCGAAAATGGTTTGGTTGTCATCATCAACACCCATCATTTTGAAGAACTGTACCAAGATCCAGATGAGTATGGCGATGTACTGGTGAGTATTTGGCAACAAATTTCTGAGAGGTTCAAAAGTTATCCTGAGCAATTGTACTTCGAGATTTACAATGAACCTGCAAGAAACTTAACACCGTCGAAATGGAACGAACTTTATCCTAAGGTTCTAAAAGTTATCAGAAAGCATAATCCAACAAGACCCGTTATAGTAGATGTAGCGAGCTGGGCACATTATTCTGCTGTTCAGTATTTGAAACTCGTCAAGGATCCATACTTAATCGTCTCGTTCCATTACTACGAACCGTTCAACTTCACGCATCAAGGCGCCGAGTGGGTCTCTCCTTCTCCACCATTGGGGACAAAGTGGTTAGGAACTGATGCGGAAGTAGCGGAAATGAGAAGGCATTTCCGACTTGTCTACGAGTGGGCTAAAAAGAATAACGTACCAATTTTCCTTGGAGAGTTCGGAGCTTACGGAAAGGCCGACATGGAATCACGTGTCAGGTGGACAATGACAGTAAGACAGCTGGCCGAAGAGTTCGACTTTTGCATGGCTTACTGGGAATTTTGCGCTGGCTTCGGCTTGTATGACAGAATCGAACACAAGTGGATAGAACCACTGACAACGGCCGCTTTAGGAAAGTAGCAAACGCTCAGGTTGAAGAGTATAAAAGTATGAAAAACGGCTGGTGCAGTTTCACCAGCCGTTTTTCATTCTCTTGTTTCCTAGACGAGCAATCCCGAAGAATTATCCGAGAGCTCTTGGATCGATAGCATCCCTCAGGCCGTCACCGACAAAGTTGAACGCCAACACAACAATGAAGATAAACGCACCTGGAATTAGCAACCATGGCGAGTTCTGGAGTATGTCAACGTCCTGGGCTGCCGCGAGCATGTTACCCCATGAGGCAGATGGTTCGCGAATACCTAATCCAAGGAACGAAAGACCTGCTTCACCGAGGATGTACCCTGGGATCGAGAGTGTGGAACTGACGATAAGATACGTCGCAAGGTTCGGAATAATATGTCGCCACATAACCCTTCTGTCCGGATAACCAAGCGCGATGGCCGCTTCGACGTACTCACGCTGTCTCTCTGCTAAGATTTGACCTCGTACAATTCTCGCTCTACCAGGCCAACCAAGGAAGGCAAGAATAAAAATCAAGAGCATGTAAGTCTGAGAACTCGGCAAGTCGATAGGTAACAACGCCCTGAGTAAGAGCAATAGGTAGAATTGAGGAATTGCCATAATAATTTCGCAAAGTCTCATTATAACCTCATCGACCATACCACCGTAATAACCTGCCAATCCTCCGAAGAGCAGTGAGAGCAAGAGCGTTATCGTTAGACCTATGAAACCTATACTGAGTGATATACGGGAGGCAAATATGATTCTGCTCCAAACATCCCTTCCGTATCTATCCGTTCCAAAGATGTTTATACTCACAAGCTCGCTGTTGTCATAGTTGTCAACGCCAAAGAGGTGATAGTGCAGTGGGATAACCCAGAATAAGTATCCAACCCGACCGGGATCGGTCTTGTCCGGTCCCCAGGATTTCACGAACCACTTGATCGGGTAGAATTTGTAGTCGTATGAAACCAGCTTTGCGTTTGTTAAATCAATTTGGTGTTCATTGTAATCTTTGTCATAGTACTTAATAGCCAGCAAACGCTCCTCAAGTTTTACTTCTGTGAGCCTTTCAAGAGCTTCTTGCTCACTGGTTGCAAAAAAGCCCATCTTCCAACCTTCGTTCTGTGCAACTACAGACCTTGCCGTCCGCGAGGTTGTAATTTTTACGTTTACGCCTTTTTTAAGTAATTCCTCTTCTAATCCAAAGATGAGATAATCCTTATCTTCTGTTTCATCCTTATACTGTTTCCACTCACCATCGATTTTTGCGTAACCGAGTGTTTGAACAACAAGTTTGATAGAAGGCGATACGATAATTTCGCCTTCAAGCTTTCTACCTTTCGGCAAATACTTTGGTATTATTTTTCCATCCCTTTCCTCGACAACGGTATTACTTATAACCGTAAGCTCACGACCATCGTTAAGTTTTATCGTCAACCTGCTCGGAAAAAGTGCGGACCGCGTGGTGCGTGTATATATTAACGGATCTATGTAACTCACTTCTGGAAGTACAAAAGGTGCCATCCTCGTTTTTAAATCAACCGTTTCGTACTTGGTGTACACTTTTGTGGGCTTTTTAAAGAACTGATTCAAATTTTGCTGGAACGGGTTGTAAGGTGCCAAGAAGTCCGCAAAAATCATCGCGATGTACATCACGATGAGTACCCACATTCCAAACATCGCAAGTTTGTTCTTCTTGAAGGCGCGCCACATCAATTGTCCACGGGTTAAGTAAACCTCTTCAAAATCGATACCTTCAGATTCTTCAGCTCCATTAGAAACAGCAGCTTGCAGTTTTACATTCTTGAACTTCTCGAGATTTTCTTTCTTTGCCATTTCTACGGGCACCTCCCTTACTCAATCATTCGTACCTGATCCTTGGATCGACGGCGGCCAGGAGTATGTCACCCACGAGATTTCCAAGAACGAGTAGTATGGTACCGATGACCGTACTCGCCATAACAACGTAGTAGTCCTTCTGAAGGAGTGCCTGATAGGTCAATCTACCGAGTCCTGGCCAGGAAAAGATCGTTTCCGTGATAACCGCACCACTCAGTAGGCCGGCTAAGCTGTAACCAAACATAGTGACGAGTGGGTTTATTGCATTCCTCAACGCGTGCTTGTATATGACAACCCTTTCGGGCATTCCTTTCGCTCGAGCAAATTCAACGTAATCCTCATTGAGAACGTCAAGGAGACTACCTCTCATATAACGCATTAAGCCAGCAAATCCTCCAAAAGTTAGTGTGAAAGCAGGTAGTTGTAATCTCCAGAATATATCTTTGAACGCGTTCCAAACATCCATCTTCGTGTTTTCGGGACTGTACATACCACCAATTGGGAACCATCCCGTCTTCGCTGCCATGTAGAGCAAAAGCAACGCAAGGAAGAAACCCGGAACTGCTAGTCCACTGAACGCGACAACTGTCAATATCTTATCCGTTAATGTATACTTCTTCAGAGCCGATACCACACCAAGTACAACACCAATAATCCAGGAGAGCACGAACGAATACAACGAAAGAACAAGCGTACCGAGCAACCTTTCGTAAATTAAGCTTGCAACAGGTCTTCTGTAGTAGAAGGATTGACCGAAATCAAACCTCACAACCTTACCGAGCCAGTAAAAGTACTGGACCACGGCCGGTTTATCCAGACCATACTCCCTTTCCATCGCTTTGAGGGTCTCTTTCGAAACGGACGGATCCAATCTGTACTGATCCAAGAAATCGCCAGGCGAGAGCTGAAGCAAAGTGAACACGATTATGGTGATGATCCAAAGTTCTGGAATGAGAATCACAAGCCTTCTCGCAATGTACTTTAGCAAGTTTGTTCACCCCTTTGCGAATTTGTATTCTGGCCTCAACACGTGGTTGTCTAACAGTCTCCGAAACTTAAAAATTGGGCGGGGCGAACCCCGCCCACACAAGTAATGAATCTCCATTACTCTTTGTAGAGCCAGTCGATGTTCCAGGTTGTACCGCCGAAGAGACCGATTTGAACGTTCTTGATAGTGTTCCTCCACGCAAAGAGTCTTAGTGAGTTGACCGTGTAGATCAACGGTAAGTATTCTGAAGCAAGTTTCTGGAATTTCGCCCAGTAGTCTTTCACGACGTTTTCGTCAAGTATCCTAACGTTTTCCCTGAATATCTTGTCAATTTCCTTTTCGAAGTCAGGCACTTGGTAGTGCTTCGGGTCAACCCATTTTGCCACGTCTGGTGAGAAATTCCAGAAGTGGAGCGAACCGTCGAGTGCCCAGACGTTCCTACCACCCTGAGGTTCATCTGAACCAGTCAACCCGATGATGATGGCATCCCAGTCACCAACATTGAGCATCCTGTTTACAAGTGTGTTGAAGTCACCGGGTACGAATGTGATATCCATACCGAGCTGCTTGAGTGCGGCAGTGATGATGTTACCCATACCTTCGCGGATCGTATTACCAGCGTTCGTTTCAATGGTGAATTTCACAGGTCTACCCTTGCTGTCGATAAGTCTTCCATTCTTGTCCCAACTGAAACCACCAAGTTTGAGTTCGGCTCTTGCCTTGTTAAGATCGTACGGATACTTCGCAACAACCTTCTCGTTGTAGAACGGAGAAGCCATCGAAACTGGTGACCATTGTTCAATCGCAAGGCCATTGAAGAGCGTGTCGATCATCTTTTTCTTGTCCATAGCGTAAGCAACGGCTCTTCTAAAGTGGATATTCCTGAACCATTCTCTCTTGGCCTCGTCCTTGTTGTTCCAGTTGAAAACGATGAATTGAGTACCGTAAGCTGGACCGTAAGACATCACAGTGATGTTGAATTTCTTTTCATTTTCCTTGAAGTAAGCAAATTCCGTGCCTCTCGGTGCATAGATGTCAACTTCACCTTTCTCAAACGCTAGCTTCTGAGCATCTTGCGAGGAGATGATTTTGTAGACAACTTCGTTCAAGTATGGGAGTTGTACGCCGTTCTTATCTTTTTTCCAATAATGAGGATTGGCAACAAATCTTACGTATTGATCCGGCACGTATTCGACAGGGATAAATGGACCGAGTCCGACTATTTCCTTTTTGTTGATGGAGTCAATTGTCCAAAATTCGGCAAATTTCTTTTCATCAACCCACTTTTTGGCAACATGCCTTGGGAAGATGTACATACCGCCAAGGTACCTGAACGCAAGCCTAAAGGGTTCCGGATAGTACATCCTAACCGTGTAATCGTTTATCTTTGTAGCTTTAGGAAGGTGACCATTCGTACTCCTGATTACATCCTTGAAGGAGCTTGGAATATCAGGGTTTGTGTATATCTCGTTGAGCGTGAACACAACGTCATCTGCTGTGAACGGTCGGCCATCACTCCACTTTACATCTTTTCTGAGGTACCAAATAATCTCCATACCGCCGTCCTTCGTTAGTCTTGGACCGTCCCATTTCTCGGCTAAGGCTGGGTAGAACTTCCCATCGACTCCATGTCTCTCAATCAGCGTACCACCCCAACTCATGAACATGGCGATAACGTCCGATGAGCTGGTCTCTTTCGAGACGGTATCGTTCACCGTTCTTGGACCACTCAATGTTGGGATGATGAGTGTTCCACCTTTTTTACCTGTTGCTTGAGAACCGATGTAGCTTGCGAATATAAAGGCAACAAGGAGTAAAGAAAGAACTACCGTGAGAACCTTCCTCATACCTACACCTCCCTTTTATCTACCAGGTGACAAGCTACCTGGTGATTTGGAGAAACGGATTTCATCTGAGGATATTCTTTATCGCAAATATCCATTTTAAACGGACACCTCGGATGGAAGAAACAACCACTTGGCCTTGCTATCGGGCTTGGAACGTTTCCGGTGAGTATTAACCTACTCCTTTTCTTCTCGATTGCTGGATCTGGAATCGGCGAGGCTGATAAGAGCGCCTTCGTGTAGGGATGGATAGGGTTGTCGAATACCTCATTGACCTCTCCCATCTCAACAATCCGTCCAAGGTACATGATTGCAACGTGATGACTGATGAACCTAACAAGTGCAAGGTTGTGTGATATGAAAATGTACGTAAGTCCCAACTCTTCTTGGAACTTCAAGAAGAGATTAACAATTTGAGCTTGAACTGAAACATCGAGTGCAGAAGTCGGTTCATCGAGGTACAGTATCTCAGGATTCACACTCAGCGCACGTGCAATCGCTATTCTCTGCTTTTGACCACCACTGAACTGGTGCGGGTATCGATCCATATGATAAGGCTTCATACCAACCATTCTAAGAAGTTCAATTGCACGTTCGTTGGCCTCTTGCTGGTCTTTCACTATCTTGTGAAAGAGCATCGGCTCGGTGAGAATCTGGCCAACAGTCATCCTCGGGTTAAGCGAACCGATTGGATTTTGGAAGACAATTTGCATTTTCCTTCTGAATGGCAGCAGTTCTTCACGTGAAAGTCTTGAAATGTCTGTACCAAGTATCTCTATTACACCATCCGTTGGATCAATAAGTCTAAGCATTGTCCTAGCCGTTGTTGTTTTACCGCATCCTGACTCACCAACGAGCGCGAAAGTTTCACCTCTACGCACTTCGAACGAAACATCGTCAACAGCTTTAACATCGCCAACGTGTTTTTTGATAAGGAAGCCCTTGTATATGGGGAAATACTTCTTCAGATTTTTGACTCGGATGACAACGTCGCTTTGAACGCTTGTTTCTTTCGTTGTTGCAGTGCCGTTTATTTTATCGCTCATTTCTTATCCCCTCCAAGAACTGGATTGAAGCATCTGACGTAATGGCCTGGCTCTAACTCTTCGAGCGGTGGTAACTCTTTCGAGCATTTATCAAGTCTTCTCGGACATCTTGGTGCAAACGGACATACCTCTGGAACGTCAATCATCCGCGGGGGTTGCCCCGGAATTGATTCAAGCTTCTCTTGTTTGATATCCACCCTCGGTATTGACTTTAAAAGCATATGCGTGTATGGATGCATCGGTTTGTGGAATACATCTTCGGCCGGCGCGAGTTCCATCTGGCGGCCTCCGTACATGACCATGACCCTGTCTGCCATAGCGGAGATGACGCCGAGATCGTGGGTAATGAATATCGTACCGGTCTTTAGCTCGCGCTGGAGTTCTTTCATTAACTCAAGTACTTGAGCTTGTATTGTAACGTCCAAAGCAGTCGTAGGTTCGTCCGCTATAAGGACTTTTGGGTTACAAGAGAGTGCAATCGCAATAACAACCCTCTGCTTCATCCCACCACTGAATTCGAACGGGTAAGAGTTCATACGCTTTTCCGGTTCTGGAATCTGAACTTTCTTGAGCATTTCGACAGCAAGCTTCCAAGCCGTTGCACGATCAACATCCTGGTGCTGCATAATCGTTTCCATCAGTTGGTCTCCTATTGTGTACAACGGGTTGAGCGACGTCAGTGGGTCTTGAAATATCATCGATATCTCTTTTCCCCTAATACGAGTCATCTCTTCTTCGTCGAGTTTCAAAATGTCCTCCTCTTTCCCACGTCCTCTGTAGATAATCTGGCCGGAGACGATCTTACCAGGATAGTGGATAAGTCTCATAATACTTCGAACCGTTATGCTCTTTCCAGAACCAGTTTCACCAACGATACCGAGTACCTCATTTTCGGAGAGTTCAAATGATACATCGTTAACAGCTTTCAACACACCTTCCTCGAGGTAAAAATAAGTGCTGAGGTTCCTAACACTGAGTAACGAAGCCAACGAAATCACTCCTCCTCAGGCTTTTGTGTGAATTTGATCTAATGTTTATTTCAGGACTATTGCTTATTATATCATATTGTTAAACTATGTTTCAACATCAAATTTCGCCAATTTTCGTATCTTCGCACATCAAAGCTCATCCTTTTGTTACCTTTAAACTCTGGAGTGACTTGATGATTAACAAAACTTTTGAAATCACTTCTTCCTTCAGGCCACTGATATCCCCGTGGCTTGAGAGTATTTCTTCCTCGAATATCGGGATTTTGAAATTTCCACCTTCGGTTCTGAGCTCAAGAAAATCTACGGTCGCACTCGCACTTTCAGTATTGGTATCAAAGATAATCCTGTCCTGTGTCAAGGCAAGTGAAACGATGCTGGAAACCGGACATACGTGGTATCCAGTAACTTCGTAGCTCTTGTTTTTTACGTGCAGCCGGTATTCTCTGATAACTAAATTTCCTTGCTCCAAGTAAAACACAACAAGATATGTTGGAAAAAAATAACGCGGGACCCCTTTTTCCGTTTTTACGTAATACTCCCCTACCATCCACGGTCTGAACGATAGGAACGTTCCCAGCACAGAACTTCCCGTGCGCTTGACTTCGTTGATAGCCTGTTCCACCACTTCCTGCAAGTTGGTGTTGTAAACTCTAGACGAAGTGAATCTTACAAGGTAGAATAAGGTTTCCAGCGCCCCCAAGGATAAGAACACGATTCCAATAAACATTTTGAGCCAGTCGAAGACGAAAGCATATTCGGTTAGAAATGTAATGTAAGAAACGTAGGTTCCGAGTGGTAAAATAATCAAGAAGATACCAACCAACGTTTGAACCACTCCGGAATACGGAAAACCTCTAAAAAACCACCTGTCGTTCGAGCGATACGCCGCCAACCAGTTTTCCCCCTTTCAACCCATTTTGTTTATAAATTCCTCGTACATCTTATCGATTTCCTCCTTTTGCTTTCTTACACTGGCCAGTTTTTCACGAGCCTTCATCAACAATATTATAGCCTTTGAATAAAGCTCGATCTGCTCTTCGATATCAAGGTCGGCGCTTAAAAAGGCTGATTTAATAGTTTCGATTGAATCCATCAATTCTTTGAAACTCTTTTGTTCTATCTCCTCGGATGTCATGTTTTTTATCTTTTCAAGTTCCACACGATCCATAACCTCACGCCTCCTCAATGGTTTTTATATTCGTCACCTTTTAACGGCAACTACCAACGGAAGAAATCGCGTCTTTGGAAAGCCCTTTTTGAGTATTCTCAGACATTCTTCCATCGTGTTCCCGCTTGTTAACACATCGTCAATCAAAAGAACGGTTTTGGAATCAAGAACTGTGTAAATTCTGTCCGGTATAAGCTCTTCTATCACAAATTTTCCGCGTACAGCTTCTCTCCTGTCGTTAGCAAGCAACTGATCTGTTTCACGCGCAGTTTTAAGAAGCTTGAAAACCTCTTTTCCAGCAACCTTGGAAAACTCCCGAGCTACCAGTGCCATGTGGTCAAATCCGCGTTTACGTCTGGAGGTTCTTGTTGCCGGCACGAAGGTCACAAAATCATAATCAATTCCGTGCTCGTGAACGACCTTCATCAAGAACTTTGCGAGCACTTTTGAAAGTCCAGGATGCTTTCCGAACTTGAAGGCCAAGACAAGGTCCCTGAGTCTTTCTTCGTAAAATCCGTAGTAAAAAACCTCCAAGTTTTTGATTCTGTACGGCACAGGCGATGGCTTGTGTTCAATTTCGCTCCAGCAAGTTTCACAAATCCTGAGCCCACCATCACAGTTCGCATCACTTACTGGGCGCCCACAGATGAGACATTCGCAGGCTACAAGCAAAGTAAATGAAGCCTTTAGAAAAGCCTTGAATGAGTCTATAAAAGGTTCTGTTTTGCCCACCTGAAATGCAAATTCATCAACCCTTTTCGTACCTGGTTTTAGTTTCTTAATTTTTCCGGGATTCTCCATATCGCTCCTCAGCTCTTCTTCACCGACATACCTCTATCGAATTATGAGTCTGAAAACTTCCTTTCCAACTTTTTGAACCTCCAGATAAGAATTGTTCCAAGGAAGACGATGAGATAGTAAGTTACGAGTCTGAAAACCAATATCCCACTCATTGCCGACTTGGAACCGTACAGTTTTGAAAAGACGAGTTGGTAAAAACCCTCAATGCCACCACTTGAACCTGGTGTTGGAATATAGTACACCACACTATTGAGCATCGAAACAATTCCCCAAAAGGTAAACAAAGCTACCTGATTTGAAGACACGCTTTCCAACGCGTACTTTAGTTGATACGAGACGAGCGCAGAACCGACAAGCCCAAGTAGGAAATCCAACATAACAGCCCAAAAAGATTTGGAAAAAAGGTATTTAGTTGAACTCGACATTTTATCTATCCATTCCAATATTGCGCGCTCGCGTTCGCGCAACTTCTCAGATTTTGTTACTCGTTGGACAAATCGCAATATTCCGTGCAACCACGTCTTATTTAAGAAGACAAGTAATCCAAGAATCGTAATCAGAACCGATATGGCAAAACCTACGAGAACGACCGTCAATCCCACCGTACCTCTCAGTATCAACAAAACGCGTTTCAAAAAAAGTATGTCCACGAAGAATACGATAAATATTCCAATGAACATGCGGCTAATTGACACATTCGTTGCATCGTAAGTCTTCACACCTAAGCGTGTTAGATGGTATATCTGGAACGGCTGTCCTCCTATCGACATGGGTGTCACAAAGGAGAAGTATACGGTATAAAAAACATTTTCCAGGCAATCCAGGAATCTTACCTTGTAACCGAGACCCCTGAGGATAAAATAGAGCCTTTGCGCGTGAATCAAGTAATCGATGATCAGTAACACCAGCAAGGTAAGAAGTGCGCTTTTTGGAAAAGACTTCAGTGCGGAAATTAGCCCCTGTTTTGCACTGATGAGGCCAATTATCGTTACTATCGAGAATCCAAAAAGCACGGAGATGAGCACGTTCTTAAGTATCTTTCGAAGATTCAACAAGCCTCGCCCCTTCTAAACTTTTCTAATCCTAAAGTCCATACTCAAGTTTACCAGCCTGTAGGATAGCCTCGAGAATTGGTAAATCCTCGAATGTTGTTAACTTTACGTTCGTTCGTTCACCTTCGACGTAAAAGACCGTGTAACCACACGAAAGTACAATCGAAGCATCATCAGAGAATTCCTCAAGATGTTCAGCTTTCGTGAGAAAACATTTCCACAACACGCCGTATTTGAACGTTTGTGGTGTTTGATGCAGATAAAGAGTTTGCCTTGGAACGATGGACTGAACAGTCTTACCGTTGCTGGAAATTGAGACAGTGTCGGTTGCGTTAATGGCCGTAACAACCGCACCATATTTTGCACAAACTTCCAAATTCCTACTGACCAAGCTCTTTGAGACAAGCGGTCTTGCACCGTCGTGTATAAGCACTATATCTTCATTATCCGCAACACCGTAGAGTTTCGAAAGAGCGTTTAAAACAGAATGTTCTCTCGAAACCCCACCGACGCAAAGTTCGACCGTATGTTCCCTCAAAAATTTGTCCAATACCTTTTCCGTTTCCTGGTGCCATTCTTCGGCAACGACAACAACAACCTTACGAAAGAACCCCCACTTTAAAAAACGCTCAACAACAAATTCGATTATCGTCCTGCCATTTGAAAGTAAAAAAAACTGTTTGGGCTTAACCCACCCAAAGCGTTTACCAACACCACCGAACAGAAGTATACCATACGCATTCGGGTGGTGAAAAGTGGTCCGTGATTCATTCAAGGTTCCCTACTCCCTTTTCCCGAAGCATGTTCAGGAATTCTTCTTCGGTTATACATTTTACTCCGAATTTACGCGCTTTCTCTAACTTACTTCCCGGCTCGCTTCCTACGATTAGGTAGTCGGTCTTTTTCGTTACGTTGTCGGTGAAATGGCCTCCGAATTTTTCTATAAACCTTTTTATTTCCTCCCTTGAGAACCTTTTCAGTGTACCGGTAACACAGAATGTGAGACCTCCAAGAACGTTGAGTTCCGGAGTTGTGACTTTACTAAGTTGTACTCCCGCCTTCTTGAGTTTTTCGATTATCTCGCGCGTCTTGGGATTCCTGAAGTACTCATATATGTTTCTTGCAAGTTCCTCACCTATTCCCTCTATTTCCAGAAACTGATCCACCGAAGCATCCGAGATTTTTTCAAGGCTTCCGAATTTCTGTGCAAGTACCTTAGCCGTTTTTTCTCCGACACCTGGTATACCAAGTCCCAAGATAAGCCTTTCAAGTTCGGTACTTTTGGCACGTTCGATCTCCGAAAGTATATTCGATATCATCTTCGGACCCAGACCACTTACTTGAGCAAGATCAAAAACGGTGAGATAAAAAAGATCCGCGATGTCCTTTACAAGCTGAGCATCAACAATCTTAGAAATGATTTTAGAACCCAGACCTTGAATGTCGAGCGCTTGCCGTGAAACGAAGACCTCCAAGTGACGTTTGAGTTTTGCTGGACAGTGAGGATTCATGCACTTGTAAGCCACGTATTCTCCAGATTCCTTACCGACTGCTCCACCACAAACGGGACATTGGTTAGGAGGTCTAACAATTACTTCGTCGCCATCGCGTAGTTCCTTCAAGACTTGGACAACCTGTGGAATGATACCTCCCGCCTTTTCGATGAAGACGTAATCACCAACTCTCAAGTCGAGCTCCTCAATGTAATCGAAATTGTGCAAACTCGCACGCTTCACTGTCGTACCTTCGAGTTCCACGGGTACGAACTCTGCAACAGGTGTGATAACTCCGGTTCTTCCCACCTGGAATACTACGTTGGTTACTTTGGTTCTTGCTTGCTGGGCTGGGAACTTAAAAGCAATCGCCCAGCGCGGGGATTTCGCAGTTGTCCCAAGTTCGCGCTGTTTCTCAAAGTCGTTCACCTTAACCACAACACCATCAACCCAGTAATCCAGTTCGTGCCGTTTACGGCTCCATTCCTTCCAGTACTCAATCACCTCGTTAACATCTTTGCAAAGAGCATTGTGAGGGTTCACCTTAAAGTGGAGTTCTTTTAGAAACTCCAGAGCGTCCCACTGCGTCTTGAGTCCAAAGCTCTCAGGTTTTACAACATAATAGATGAAGGTATCCAGATTCCTCTTGGCGACCTCCTTGGGGTCAAGCAAATGAAGTGTTCCGGCAGTTGCATTTCGTGGGTTGGCGAATGGTGTAAGTCCTTCTTCCTCACGCTGCTGATTTAACTCTTCAAAATACTGGACCGGCATGTAAATTTCGCCTCTTACTTCCAAATCTATCTCCCTTGGAAGTCTCAGAGGGATGGATTTTATCGTTTTTACGTTGACTGTAACGTCGTCACCTTTTAACCCATCACCACGAGTTATGGCTTTGACAAGTATACCCTTTTCATACCTTAAAGCTATTGAAACGCCATCTATCTTTAACTCGGCGACGTACTCCACCGCTCCAACAGTACGCTGCACACGTGCGTCGAAGTTTATTATTTCAGCTTCGCTGTAGGTATTGTCCAAACTGAGCATCGGCTCAGAATGCTCAACGGTTTCGAAGCCTTCAACAGGGGCTCCACCAACACGTTGCGTCGGTGAGTCCGGAGTCCTGAGCTCCGGATATTTTTCCTCCAGTTCCATCAATCTTTTCATCAGGCGATCATATTCCTCATCACTGATCACCGGACTCGCAAGGACGTAATATCTATAATTGTGATACTCTATCTCTTTTCTGAGCTTTTCCACCTCTTGTCTGACTTTCTCAGGAACCACACTCGTTCACCTCTTAAGTTCTACGCGTACCCATTTCTGTTCTTCGAGCGATTCGGTTTGTTCTTACCCTTTTTACTTGCGCCTGTAACTGTGCTTTGATTTCCAAGCTTCTCAAACACTTTTTCCGGTTTCCACAAAACGGTTTCGTTCGGCTGCAACTGTTTTTCGAACTCGTCTTCACTGGCTATTTCAAAGTCAATCTCCATACGCACCTTATCGGCGCGGGTTACCCTGGCATACAGAAGGTCGCCGATTTTGAAAACCTTCCCTGTCCTGGAACCGATCAGCCTTGCACTGACTTCATCGTAATAATAATAATCGTCGAGAGTGGAGATGTGGATGAGACCAGAAATGTATTTTTCGGGTATTTCAACAAACATACCGAATTTCGTCACCGATGTAACAACTACCCTAAAGACCTCTCCAATGTGTTTGGATATGTAGTCGATTTTCTTCAACGCTTCGTAATCCCACTCTGCCTCGTCTGCCACACGTTCACGCTTACTACAGTGAACAGCAGCTTTTGCAAGGTACTTTTCGAGTTTCTTCAGTTCTTTCTTCGGAATGTTACCCCCAGTTTCCAAGTACATTTTCAACAGTCTATGAACAATAAGGTCCGGATAGCGTCTGATAGGGGATGTGAAGTGTGTGTACGCTTCGGACGCTAAACCGAAATGTCCCACGTTGCTTGGGGAATAAATGGCACGTTTCATAGAACGCACAAGCAAACGCTGAATACTCGCGCGAAGTGGGTGCTCTTTCGTCTTCTCCAAGAGCTCTTGGAGCACCCGCGGGTGGACTTGTTGCGGAAGCCTCATCCTAATACCGATAGCGGCCAGATAATTCTTCAGCTGGAGTAGCGTATCGTAATCCGGTTCTTCATGTACCCTGTAGATGAAGGGAATATCCGCGTTATGGAAGATTTCAGCGATCGTTTCATTGGCTTTTATCATGAACTCCTCGATAATTACTTCGGATTCCCCACGTTTGCGAGGTATAATATCGACAGCATGACCTTTATCGTCAAGAACAATTTTCACCTCGTCACCTTCAATGTCAAGTATTGCCCCACGCTTGCGCCTATTTTCTCGAAGGATATCTTTGAGTTCTTTCATGAGGTATATGTGTTCAGCCAAGTCCTTTAGCTTATCACCTTCTGGTTTGCCTTCGAGGAAAGCGTTCACATCGTCGTATACGAGCCTTCGATAACTTCGGATTACTCCGTGCCCCACTTTGTAATCAACCAAATCACCGTTTCTGTCTATTTCCATTAGCAGTGACATTACAAGTCGATCTTCTCCTTGAACGAGACTGCACAATCCGTTCGAAAGTTTGAACGGTAGCATGGGAATCACTCTATCTGCCAAATATATACTTGTGGCCCTGTTGAATGCCTCGCGATCGAGCGCAGTGTTGGGTTTCACGTAATGAGCCACGTCCGCTATGTGTACGCCTAGAAGGTAATTGCCATTTGGCAACCTTTTCACCTGAACTGCATCGTCGAAATCTTTTGCATCTACACCGTCGATGGTAACGATTACCTCGTTCCTGAAATCCCAACGACCTTCCAAGTCCTCCTCGCGTACGTAATCCGGCAACTTGGCCACTTCGTCAAGAACTTCTTGAGGAAAGTCGACCGGTAGGTTGTGCTTCACAACGACGGTTGGAAAGTCCGTCGCGGGATCTTCGACTCGGCCCAACACTTCGACGATTCGTGCCTGTGGAGATTTTCTCAAGGAAGGATAGTGCGTTATCTCCGCTACAACTTTCATTCCCGGTTTAGCCCCGTTTATTTCTTCTATAGGAACGGTGAACTCGTACGGTAGTTTCGGATCATCAGGAATGACAAACGCAAATTGTCCGCGTGTTTCAAAAACACCGACGAAACGTTTGATTCCCCTCTCGATTATCTTCATTACCCGTCCTTCGGGAAGTTCGTACCAACGACCTATGATTTGTACCATCACACGATCTTTATGCATCGCCAAGTTGGTCTTCTCGATGGGAACTGCGATCTCGGTACCGTCGTCAGTTGTCACGAACGCGATGTTTCCGCTACGTGTGAATTCTATCGTTCCCGTAAAAAGATTGCCTTTCGTTAAAAGGTAGCGACCGTTGTCATCGCGAAATATGAAACCTGTATCGATGAGTTGATCCAGCATTTCTCTCAATTTTTCCTTTTCGTCCTTTTCCTTGATACTAAAAGTCCTGCACAATTCTTTGAAAGTCATCGGCTTATAATCTTCAGATTTAAAGAAATTCTTTAGTTCAGACTTTTTCATCAAAGCTTATACCTCCTCGTGGCTTGGTTACCCAGCTATCAAGACTTGCAGCTCGGTGCATCATGACTCAATCAGACAAATAAAATTATACCACATTAAAAACCGATTTGTTACACGGTCTTTCAAAGCTTTGCGCGTTTAAGCATGGCACTACGTCGCTTGACGAAACATCCCCTGTTGGTAGAATTCTTGTAGAATTCTTTTGCCCACCGATGCTATTTTTCCAACCTCCTAGAACTTTTATAGGACGTTCGGACACCAAGCACTAATACTCAAAGGTAACGCCGAAAGGGTGGTGCTTAGATGGAGCAAAAGAGGGTCTTCTCACTGGAAACTTTCGTATTCCTCGTCGTAGTTTTCTTTATTTTCTACCTTTTTTTGGGCACTATGGGTAGTGCTAATTTTTTCAAAACCCTTATGTTAACCGCACACGATTTACTTCTAAACACCGTTTTATTCATCATGGCCGTCGCCGTACTCACAGGAGCATTTGCTGCGCTGCTTGATGAATTCGGTGTGGTACATCTCGTGCATCTTCTGCTCGATAAACTCATGAAACCGCTCTACAACCTCCCAGGTGTCGCAGCGATGGGGATACTTTCCACGTACTTTTCGGACAATCCTGCGATTATCGCGTTAGCGAAGGATAAAAAATTTCTGGCACACTTTGAGAAATGGCAAGAACCGTTGCTGTGTAATTTGGGTACCGCATTCGGAATGGGAATGATTGTATCAACATTTTTCATTGCTCAGGGTGGTCGTGTTGGTGTCAACTTAGTACCGGCCGTCATTATCGGTAACGCCGCAACAGTCATAGGAAGTATTGTGAGTGTGAGGTTGTTCGCGTTCTGGACGAGAAAACGTTTTGGTAGCGTGCACAAAGAAATAGACCACTCCACTGCGAAGTTTCGCAAGATTCGGGAAGGAAACGTGTTTGAGAGATTTCTTGAAGCGATGCTTGACGGTGGAAAGAACGGTGTGGAGATAGGCATTGGTATCATTCCAGGGGTGCTCGTCATAAGCACCTTTGTGATGATGCTCACATTCGGTCCAAAGGATCCAACGGTCGGCTATCAGGGACTTGCGTACGAAGGGATTGCGATTTTCGATAAGATGGGAAAACTACTATTCTGGCCTCTCAAAATCCTTTTCGGATTTGATTATCCCCAGCTCGTTGCGTTTCCCATCACATGCCTTGGTTCAACCGGTGCCGCACTTGCACTGGTGCCAAAATTCATGGATCAAGGACTGATAAAACCAAGTGATATTGCGGTCTTTACCGCCGTGGGGATGACCTGGAGCGGGTACTTGAGTACGCACGTGGGAATGATGGATGCACTGGGATACAGGTATTTAACAGGCAAAGCCATCCTCTCGCATACAATTGGAGGTCTTGTTGCCGGTGTGAGTGCAAATCTACTCTACAGATTGATTGTAGGATAAACGTCTACAAACACTCATTCCCATTCAATCGTTGCCGGAGGCTTGGAGGTTACGTCGTAAACCACGCGATTGACACCTTTCACCTCGTTGACTATGCGTTTGGCTACGTGGTTGAGGAATTCGTGCGGCAGTTTTGCCCAATCGGCCGTCATACCATCCTCGCTTGTGACGGCCCTTAGAGCGACAACGTTCTCGTAAGTTCTATAATCTCCCATAACTCCAACCGTTTTTATAGGTAACAAAACAGCGAACGCTTGCCAAACTTGTTCATACAGCCCCCAAGATTTTAACTCCTGGATGAAGATGTAGTCCACTTCTTGCAGTAAAGCGACAGCTTCCCTGGTTACCGGACCTAAGATTCTTACGGCCAAGCCAGGACCTGGGAACGGATGTCGTTTGAGGATTGAGTCGGGGAGTCCCAACACCTTACCGAGTACGCGTACCTCGTCTTTAAAGAGGTACCTCAACGGTTCAACAATTTCAAACGGTAGATTTTCTGGCAACCCCCCTACATTGTGGTGTGTCTTTATCTTCGCACCAGCCTTTCGTTCAGCTACTTTGCTTTCAATGACATCCGGATACAACGTTCCCTGTGCTAGGTATTTCACGTCACCGTACCGTTCCCTGAGTTTCATCGCCTCTTCGTAGAAGATATCTATAAACGTATGTCCAATTCTCTTCCTTTTCTCCTCAGGATCTTCCACGCCATCCAAAGCTCTGAAGAATCTTTCAGAAGCATCAACATAATGAATCCTAATACCAAGGTCCTCAAAAATTTTAACAACCTCTTCGGGTTCATTCTTGCGCAAAAGGCCAGTGTTCACGAATATGGGGATAAATCTATCCCCAACGGCACGGTGGAGTAGCATTGCCACGACCGATGAATCAACTCCACCTGAAAGTGCCAAGATAACTCGTCCATCACCGATCCGTTCACGAAGTTGGCGGACAAGCTCCTCGGACAAGTCGGACATTGACCAATTCTCTTGAAGCCCAACCACAATTTTGAGGAAATTTTTGAGTATTTCTCGACCGTACTGCGTGTGCACGACCTCCGGATGGAACTGAACACCGTAGTACCTACCATCCAAACTCCTGACAGCTGCAAAGGGAGAGTTCTCACTTCTGGCAATTCCTTCAAAACCATCTGGGAGTTCTTCCACCCTGTCAGAGTGGCTCATCCAAACAGTGAACTCTGCTGGAAGGCCTTCGAATATGCCGCCGCCATCCTCCACGTACAACTTCGCCGGACCAAATTCACGCCTGTCGGATCTTTGGACTCTTCCTCCGAGTTGATGAACAAGTGCTTGGAGTCCGTAGCAAATTCCCAAGACCGGTAATCCACTCTCGAAGACGTAGTCTGGAATCTTTGGAGCACTTTCATCGTAAACACTCGCAGGTCCTCCGGAAAGTATGAACGCGACGGGTTCAAGTTTCCTAACCTCGCACTCGGTGGCATCATACGAAACAAGTTCGGAATAAAAACCGAGTTCACGCACTCGCCTGAGGATGAGTTGTGTGTACTGGGAACCGAAATCCAAAACCACCACTGTCTTTCTCATCTTTCTTCCCCCCACGGCCAATGTTCTCACTTTTCTTCCAAGAAATTATTACCACATTTTCCCCTCTCTTGCAACTGCTATCGTTTTTTAAGAACCACACCAGGTGTATAATCTCTTGTGAGGGTACTTACCTAAAAGCTGGGGGGGATAGTGATGGATACACTCAATGATATTGTGTTGATACCTAAGCCAAAAGTTACCGAGTACATGAACAACAAGCTAAGCATTCGAAGAAAGTTAGAGATCGCCAAGATCTTCCTCGATGTTCCAGACCATATCTTCAGCAGCGTGTATTTGGATCGTCTGGACGAATCCTTCCTCAAAATTGGATGGAAAATAGAACGCGGAAAACGCGGTGAAAATTCAGAACTGAACGTGATGATCCGTTTGGATCCTCTTGAAGTTAAGGTCCCTCAGAGTTATCAACTCGTAATTGATGATGGTGTGAGAATAATAGCTCACGACTCGGAAGGAGCACACTACGGACTCCAAACACTTAAGCAGCTCCTTAGACAGGCAAAAGACTTCCTCCCTAAGATTAGAATTCAAGACTCCCCCGATTTCCCAAACCGTGGAGTGATGCTCGATATCAGCAGGGACAAGATCCCGAAGATGGACGTTCTCAAGGAAATCGTTGAGAAGTTATCAGAGATGAAGATCAACCAACTTCAACTCTACATGGAACACACATTCGCTTACAGAAACCATCGCAAAGTGTGGGAAGGTTACTCACCACTTACGCACGAAGAAATTAAAGAACTTGACGAGTTTTGTAGAAGTTACTTCGTCGAACTTGTGCCGAATCAGAATACTTTTGGTCACATGAGTAAATGGTTGATTCACGAGGGATACCGTCACCTGGCCGAAACCCCGGATGGTTTCACCGCACCATGGGGCCAACACTATGAGTTTCCGTTTTCGCTTTCTCCGGTCGTTCCAGAGAGCTTGAGGTTAATCGAGGATATACTGGGCGAGCTTTTACCGTTATTTGCCAGCTCCAAGGTAAACATCGGTTGTGATGAAACCTTTGATCTGTGCTTAGGAAAGTCCAAAGAACTCTGCAAGAAGTGGGGAAAAGGGAGGGTTTACTTAGACTTCCTCCTTAAAATCTACGAAATTGCTAGGAGATACAAAGAAAAAGTCATGTTTTGGGGAGACATCATTGAAAATCACCCTGAGTTGATTAAAGAACTTCCACAGGATATCATTCCCATGATATGGGGTTACGAAGCTGACCATCCGTTTGAGGAAAAGTGTAAACTTTTCAGTTCAACGGGCTTGGAATTTTACGTTTGTCCGGGTACATCAACATGGAATTCGTTCGTTGGACGTAGTGAGAACGCTCTGAAAAACATAAGAAATGCCGTTGAAAATGGTAAAAAGTACTGCGCCTCCGGCGTGCTTGTAACTGACTGGGGCGATAACGGTCATCCACAACACATCGTGTTCTCCTATCTTGGATTTGCCTGGAGTGCCTCTCTTTCCTGGAACTCAATTCGTCCAGGTGTTCAGGATTTCCTACGTGCCCTGAACGTCCATGTGTACGAAACTGAAGATGATGTTGCAACACTGGTCTACGAATACGGTAAATTATCAGATGAAATTTTCTATACGCCTAATGGAACTCCGTACTTTTACGCTCTTCTCTACCCGGATAGAATGAACAAACAAGTCGAACGCTACAACCTTGACGAAGTCCGCAACTTAAAGCAGTTAGTAGAAGAACTTGACTATCGAGCCTCACTAATAAAAAACTGTGACATTCGCGAGCAAATACTCAACAATTCTAGTTTCGTTAAGCTTGGGTTGGATGCGCTCGAAATGCTTAAATTACACAAGGACATTCGCCACATACCTGACGATAAATGGCAAATTTTTGCGAGCAAACTTAAATCACTCTTGATGGGGGATTACAGAAGGGTGTGGATGAAGTACAATAGACCTGGAGGTTTCGATCGGAGTGTACACAAACTTTCTAGAATCCTTAGGGTGTGGGAAGGTGATACTTCCGGACTAATCTTTTAAACCCCAAAGCTCTTGGATTATCAGCAAATCGACGAGGTGAAACCAAAGTGTTATGCGCATAACTGTTATTCGGAAAGTTCGTCGAGCAAAAATTTTCAGCTTAATCCCAATACTTTATCTTCTGCTCACCCTATTAATCCCGTTCGTTCTTAATTTGAAACTCGTTGGCGCTGTGAACTGGAAGGCAATATTCGAGAACTCACACAAAATTCGTTTTACAATCTGGCAGGCTCTCTTATCATCACTGCTCACGATGCTTCTTGGACTTCCTGGTGCGTACCTCGTTGGACGTACACGGATGCATCCGTTAATAAAGAAAAGCTTCAGGATCATGTCCAGTATTCCGTTCGTCTTACCGGGCATTACGATGGCTATTGGCTTTTTTCTGGCTTTTGGAAAAAACGGCCTGTACACTAGGCTTCTGCAAATCTTTGGCTTCTCCGTAAGGATTCTGTACACATTTACTGCCGTACTCTTAGGCCACGTGTTTTACAACTTTCCACTATTCATAAGGATTGTGGGCGAGGCATGGGAGGGTATAGACGGACATATTATCGAATCAGCAAAACTTGATGGCGCCTCTAATTGGCAGATCTTCAAATTTGTCGAACTACCGATATTATTACCGTCCATACTCAGAGCCTTTTTCTTAACCTACGTGTACACGTTCACCAGCTTTTCAGTTGTACTGATTCTCGGTGGAATTAGGTACTCAACCATCGAAGTGGCAATTTACATGTACTCGCGAATCCTGTTTGACTTCAAATCCGCAACAGCGTTGATAATATTCCAGCTTGTTTTCATCGCAACACTGGGTTATCTAACATCAACGAGGTTTAGAACGGAAGAGAGGCATTATCATACTCACTTAGAAAATTTCCCACGTTGGGGTTTCGGATTTTTGGGGCTCGCGTCCGCGCTAATATTCGTGCCACTCGTCTATTCTGGACTTTCTGGATTTGTTGATTTCTTCGGACGCTTTTCGCTAGAAAACTTTAGACTGCTTTTCTCCGAAGATCTGGAGTACTTAGTGGGGGCAAATTTAACACAGATAATCTTCTACACATTACTGATAGCCTCGGGTTCAACGTTTTTAGCTATATCGTTTGGTATGATCGCGGGATACTTTTCAAGCAGAGGCATGAAAATACAGTACGTTGTACTACTTCCAACAGCACTCTCTTCCGTAACCATCGCGTTTTCTTACGTGCTGCTGCAGCTTCCGTCGGTAGTTAAAATCATCGTAGTACATTCGTTGATAAACCTCCCCATTGTTTTTGGGGTACTGGACGCTGGTTGGCGGAAAATACCGCAAAGTCTTTTGGACAGTGCGAAAATTGATGGAGCTGGTATGTTCAAATCACTTTCGAACGTGGTCCTGCCGGTCATGAGTCGTGCCGTTACGACGGCTTTCGTCTACGCGTTCACCATTTCCGTTGGTGAAACTTCCGCAACCCTAACACTTGCCGAACCACCGGTGATGACATTCGCCGTCGCTGTTTTCAGACTCATGAGTTCACGAAATGTGGAGATAGCGATGGCTCTGAACACATTCTATTTTGCCTTCGTGCTGATGTTGTTTGCATTAGTAGAAGCATTCAAAACTGAGGAGTGACATCCTTGATTTTTTGGACGATAATATATTTGACAGCCTGAAACGGGCACGTTATTGAAAGGGGCGTTTAACATGATAGATAGGGTAAACAGGGCCGGACAAATGCAAGGTGTACAGCACATCCAGGAAGCGAAAGGAAAAGAAGCAAAGAAGAGAGAAGAGTTAAGAGACAAGGTAGATAACGAGGCCTTGCTAGTTGAGAGCGGTAAGAAAGTTGCAGAGTATATCTCTATGGCCAAGAATTATCCAGAAATTCGAACCGAGTTGGTCCAAAAACTCAAGGAGGCCATAGAGAACGGTACCTTCAAAGTGGATGTCGACAAGATTGCAAAAAAGCTACTCGGTGAATAAAAAACTAAAGGGTTGGCGCGCGAAAGCCGAAAGGGGGCAAACGCGTGGATGCACCTGGAGTTATTGAACAACCTCAAACGGCAGTCCGAGGTTCTTGAAAGTATGATCCAAGCTTTTAAAGGCCTGGAGCGAGCGGTTGTTGCGAAGGACACCCAACTTGTGAGCAAATACGGTGCAAACATTGAAGAACTGAGTTTCGAAATATCGCGTCTTGAGGATGAAAAGGAAGTGATTCTCAAGAAATTAGGCTTTGACACAGTGAAGGACTACATAGAGCATTCAGATAAGCCATTAACGTATGAAGTAGCGTTGAAGCTTGCAGAAATTGTTGAGAAGATAAACGAATTGAGCATTGTTATGCAAAGCATTAGAAACATGTTCGAGTTTCAGATGCAGTACGTCAACCTTTTGAACACCCTCTTGAAGGGAATCGAGTCACCAACTTACGCACCACCGGTGAAAAATTCTAACAATCGATATTATATCCCTTCAGAAAGAACACTTTACGATCGCAACTTCTAAAATTGCAATCTTATCGAAATTGTGAAAACGTTTTAGACCTCTCAGGAGTGATTGTATGCCAGACATAAGCCTCTTTGGTACGTTGAACACCGGGCTTCTGGGAGTCTACGCAAGTAAACTTGCGATGAACGTTGTGGCACACAACATAGCGAATGCCAATACGCCGGGTTTCTCAAGACAGAGGCCCGAATTACTTACTATGCCACCCATACCAACGACATCGCTCACACAACCGGCAATTCCGCTCCAGATAGGTACCGGTGTCTACGTGAGGGACATCAAACGAATACGCGACGAGTTCCTCGATCTGCAGTACCGTCAGGTCAACAACAGGTACAACTACTGGGATGTTATGACCTCCAACCTCCACTTTGTCGAACAACTTGTGGCGGAACCATCCGAAGCTGGTATCAGGTATCTTTTCGATTCCTTCTGGTCTGGTGTAGAGGAGGTCATCACCGATCCAACGAACACCGCCGCGAAGCGTGGACTTGTGAGTAGAGCCGAGGAACTAGTACAACATATGAAAGACCTTTACTATCGTCTTGAGCAACTCCGCGTCGATTTGGATAACGAAATTGCCCAGAGAGCGCTGCAGATAAACGCAATGGTCAAACGATTAGCGGATATAAATGCCAAGGTACGAATAGCGGTGAGCCTGAAGTACTCACCGAACGATTTGCTTGACGAACGCGATAGAATACTCGATGAACTTTCTAATCTTGCAGACATCTATTATTACGAAGATGCAGCTGGCCAGATAACTCTTAGGATCGGCAATCAAATCGTTCTGACCGGTCAAGATGTTGTGGAGTTACGCGCTCTTGAGCGACCCTTTGGAAAAGGCTTCAAGGAACTGTTCGCTGGAAACTCGAAAGTAGTTGTTAACGATGGTAGATTGAAGGCGCTGTTCGATTTGAGGGATAACGTGCTTGTTAAATATATGAACCGCCTTGACGAATTTGCACTTTCCTTGAGCGATGAATTTAACCTCGTACATCAAGACGGCTTCAACGGTGACGGAAGCGTCACGGGGTTGAGGTTTTTCAACGATATCTCCGCCGACAGGATACAAGACTCCGTACTCTACCGTTTGGCCGGAGCAAAGCGCGTTGAAAATGGTCCGATAAACTTTATTTCTGGAATGTCCGACAGAAGAGATTTCGCGGACATACTCACCAAACCGTTCATCGAGAAAGGCTCTATCGTTTTCTTCAACGGCACAGACAAGGTTTTCAGCGCGCGGGTTAATCCTTACGACAAGGTAGAAGACTTCCAGACTGCGTTGAGTGCTATATCGGACAGATGGTTCGATTTGAAAATCGGCGCACACGGTGATGGGGGCTACAGATTGTACTTCGAATCGAGTCAAAACCTGAGGCATACACTGGCACTTGATTTCAACGGCAATATGTTCAACACGATGGGTTTTACTACACGAAACGTTGATGTTTTTGTGTTGAACGAATCGGATTTCAAAGTGAAAGCGGGAAACTATAAGATCGCCATTAACGGTAAAGAGGCAATTATTTCGGTCACAAACTCAACAACGCTCAACGACTTGGCTAACCAGTTAAACGCGGAATTCGGGACCGAGGTCGTCGCTTACTTTCACGATGGAAAGCTCCTCATCTTACCGACACTGAAGAATAACTTTAACGTGAAACAGGTAAAAATCTCCGACCCTGACGGACTCTTTACACAGGCAAACATCCATCTGGAGACCTACAAAGCACTAGATACCGGTATTGAAACCCTCGAAAATATCCTTAAGAGAAGTCAAGCATTTTCCATAAGAATCGGAGCCACAGAAATTAGAGTTGACCCAACGAAGATGACGCTGAGGGATCTTGCCCAAAAAATAAACGAGGCGAACACCGGTATTTTAGCCGAAGTCACACCTCATAGCAAGTTCGTTATCCGTAGTTCAAGGTCACTAGGATTCGAGCTCAAGAAGGTCATCCAAGGTCCCGAGGCTCTCTGGAGTGCTCTAGGGTTCATCGATCCAGACAGTGACCATTCAAACGACTGGGATGAAGGGTTCGTCTTTCTAAATCCCTATGAAAAACCACAAGATCAACGCATGAGATACATTAAAGCGGACACACTCTTCATTGACAAGCGCCTCCCGATGGAGCCTTACAGATTTGTCGAGAAACTGAGCGTGAACTCAACGATAAGAAACAATCCTGAAACTCTCGCGGTGGATATCGGTTACACTGAAGAGAATCCAAACTGGGACGCAAAAGTTTTCAAACCTTCGGGGCGTGCAAACACCAAGATTGTTGAGTATCTATCAGCTTTAAAGCATAAAAAGCTTTTGAACGACGGGCTGGAGTCTTTCAACGAGTATCTCGGAAGTGTCGTTGCGGAGCTCGGAGTTGAGGGGGAAACCGCGATGAAGATAAAAAGTAATACCGACTTGATGAAAAAGGAAATTGACGGTGAACGTGAAAGGGTGAAAGGTGTGTCATTAGACGAAGAAATGGCCAACATGATAAAGTACCAGCACGCGTTCAACGCTGCCGCTCGCGTTATGACCGCCGTCGATGAAATGATCGGTCGCGTGATTGACCGACTCGGCGTGGTTGGAAGATAAAGTCAAGTCCAATAAACTGAACGAGGAGGAAAAATATGCGTATCACGAACAATATGATTAACGAACGGACACTATTTAACATACAACAATCCCTTTACAGGATCGCCAGGCTCCATGATAAACTCTCGTCCGGTAAGGAAGTTCAATACCCCAGCGATGATGCGGTTATTGCAACACGTGCATCAAACATTTCGAGTCGCCTCAGGGAACTTGAGCAATTCAAGCGGAACGTTGACCACATCCACAACTTCATACAGTCTTACGACACCACGCTCCAAGAACTTTCCGAGCTTTACCACCGTGTGCGCGAACTCATGGTACGCGGTGCCAACGGAACGAACACCGTTGATGAAAGGAACGCAATAGCAGCCGAGTTGAGGGCATTGAAGGAACACCTTATAGAGGTTGCCAACACGCGGGTTGGTGACGAATTCATATTCGGTGGTGCACGTTCGGAGTTAAAACCGGTTGACGAGGATGGTAATATCCTCACGCCAATTGAGGCGAATGTGCGAAGACGAGCAAATGCCCTGGGCTACAGCATAACGTACGGTCTAACCGTTTACGATGTCTTCGTTCTTGAGAACGGCAAGAGTGTTTTCTCAACGATAGATGACGCCATCACTGCCTTACATCAGGGTGACGAACGGAAACTATCAGAGATATCTCTGAAAGAAATTTCCGTACTCGAAAAATCCGTTATGGAGCATTTTGCAACAATCGGTTCAACAGCACGAATGGTTGAAATGGTTTCCTCCAGGCTCGAGGATCTTAAACTGTTTAACACAGAATACTTATCAAAGGAACAGGATGCGGATTTAACGAAAGTCTTAACAAGCCTTTCGATGCAACAGTCGGTACTTGAAGCGGCACTAAAATCGGCCGCGATGGCCATCCAGAAGACACTTGTCGATTTCGTGGGAGGATAATCGCGAGCGGGGAATATGTGGAGTGAAATCTTCACTACTGAGATAATCAGAGGCATCAAAACGCTCGATACCGCTTGCCATCGGCCGACACACGCGTCGGCTTTTTTAGTTTGGTATGCAAAACCTACAAGGAGTGTAAAGAACGTTGTTGAGCTCGGAAGCGGAACAGGGATCGTTGCACTCGCAATGGCGAAATTGTACGATGTACGTGTGGATGGTATCGAAATTCAGTCGCACTTGTGCGAGCTTGCAAAGGAAGGAGCAGTTTTAAATAATGTTTCGGAACGTGTGAACTTCCACAACATCGACATTCGAGAAGTGAGAAGATATTTTGCGCCAGAAATGTACGACATGGTTGTCTCGAACCTACCATTTCACATCGGTAAGGAGAGTCCATATGAAGAGAAAAAAATCTCAAAAAACACGACGTTTGAGTTAATCAATGCATTCATAGAAGCCACCACTTATTTGCTTAGGAACAGAGGCACGTTTGTTTTCGTGTGTTCACCAAAAGTTATGGTATACATGATTGAACAACTGGCACGGAAAAAACTAATCGTTCAAAAGCTCGGTATTCTCTACGGAGCGCCAGGGAAGAATCCCAAGATTGTTGCACTGAGAGGTAAGAAAAATGGTGGCTACGAGCTTGTAATAACGTCACATTTTGCAAACTTGTGATTCACATTGCGTGGGGGGATGAACGTGGTAGAACGTTACGCACTTGAACCTTTAAAGAGTTTGTGGACACTAAAGGCTCAGTACGAACGCTGGCTCGAGGTAGAACTTGCCGTTGTTGAAACCTACGAAGAGTTCGGAATCGCTCCGAAGGGAACAACCGAAAAAATAAGGGCAAATGCGCGAATAGACTTGGACGATATCCTCCAAACGGAAGCAGTTGTCGACCACGACGTTATCGCTTTCGTTAAGTCGGTCACCAAAAACATGGGAGACGAAGCGCGTTTCTTCCACTATGGTTTAACCTCATCCGATGTGGTTGATACCGCGACGAGCTTGGCATTGAAAAGAGCCACCGAAGAAATACTGCGATCCTGCAAAAATTTGGCAAACGCACTTTACGAAAAAGCCTTACGATATAAGAACCTTCCAACAATTGGCAGAACACACGGTGTACACGCTGAACCAACGTCGTTTGGTTTAAAATTTCTCTCGTGGTACGCGGAACTACTTCGCAACATCGAACGACTCGAGAGGACCAAGGAAGAAATCTCCGTTGGAAAACTCAGTGGGGCCGTCGGTAACTATGCAAACATCGAACCAAAAATCGAACGCAGGGCTTTAGAAAAACTCGGTCTTAAACCAACACCCGTGGCAACACAAGTTATTCCACGCGATTACATAGCTCATCTACTCTCGATTTTTGCACTGATAGCGGGGCTGATCGAGCGAATCGTCATCGAAATTCGACACCTTCAACGCACCGAAGTTTTGGAAGCGATGGAACCGTTCAAGGAAGGACAGCGCGGCTCTTCCGCAATGCCACACAAGAAAAACCCGATTCTTTGCGAACGTTTAACGGGGATGGCACGCTTAATGAGGAGTTACGTACAGGTCGCGTTCGAAAACATGGCATTGTGGCACGAGCGTGATATTTCGCATTCTTCAGCTGAAAGGTACATACTTCCCGATGCAACGATGACAATATACTACATGCTTGAAAAAGCTCGGTACCTGATTGAAAATTTGAGGGTTTTTGAAGAAAGGATACGGAACAATCTTGATTTAACGAAAGGTCTAATTTATTCTCAACGTATATTGCTGGCACTCGTTGATAAGGGCCTACCCAGGGAGGAGGCTTATACGTTGATCCAATCGATAGCACTCAAATGTTGGGAAAGCGGAGAACCATTTAAAGAACAGGTCATGAAAAACGATAGAGTAAGAAGTGTCTTGTCTGCAAATGAATTAGATTCACTCTTTGAACCAAGTTATTATCTCAGGAACGTTGATGCTATTTATAAGCGCTTCGAGGAGCAATAAAGAAATAAAAGGGCGGCCGTTTGACCGCCCTCATTCCTGTTCCATAAATCAGATTAGAACTCTCCAGAAGTTGCCTCTTCACCAGCTTCTCCTGTTGTATCCGTCGTTTCTGTAGCTTCAATTGGCGTTTCCTCTGGTAATTCTTCTGTTGTTGTTTCCTCAACGGTCGGTTCTTCCGTTGTCACTTCTTCCGTCGTTGTCGTTTCTTCCGACGTTACCGTGCTCTCTTCCGTTGTTGCGGCAGCTTCCTTACTCTTGTTAGCTGCAACCGCCCAAATAATCGCAACAACGATAATTGCGATGACTATAAGCGTCACCGTCAAACCTTTTTTAGATGCCATAGCTCCAACCTCCCTTTTGATATGATGTGCTCCAAAGTGTTCGTGAATATTATATCATCCGAAATGTTACTTTCAATGACCCGTGGATGGACCATTTTTGAAAATTGTATGTTACACACAAGTTACTGCACCAAATTATGCTGATTGTATCGAGTCCACAGAGATTACCGAAGGAATTAAAAGACTTCGTTGAGGTTGTAAAATAAGGGTTTTTCGTAAAAATGTGGGGGATACACCTTACACTCTTTGCACTCGAAAAGGAGGAAAAGTGAGCTAAATTGCGCATAATACCGCATATGTTTGCATTCGCGTCAATACAAGCAATAGCATGCAATAGATTTCCTTATCTCAGGCCGTACGATTTAAAGAACGTTTGGAAAAAGGCGTAAGAAAAGTTTAAAATATCATTGCTGAGGTAATACATCTGGAATACAAAGCAAAGGGAGGTATGACCATGCGAATCGTGGTTTGGGGTTTCGGAGCGATGGGAAGAGGTATCGCAAAGAACATTATGGAAAGTAAATTTATGAAATTGGTCGGTGCTATAGACAAAAGACCTGATTACATCGGCAGGGATGCTGGTGAACTTTTGGGAATTGGGACATACGGTACACGCGTTCGCGATTCCATCGATGTGATTGAAGAAACGAACCCGGATGTTGTCATTATTGCAACAAACTCGTTTGTGAAAGACGTACTTCCACAAATCGAGTACGCCGTGAAAAACCACGCGAACGTAATCACAATTGCAGAAGAAATGGCCTTTCCGTTTGATTCACACCCCGAAGAATCTCTCTACTTGGACAGTCTCGCAAAGAGGTACGGTGTGACCATACTTGGAACCGGAGTTAACCCCGGATTCGTGCTCGATACGCTCATCATCTCGCTCACAGGTGTCTGTAGCAAGGTGGAGAAAATCGTGGCTAAACGCATCAACGACCTTTCACCTTTTGGCAAAACCGTTATGGAAACACAGGGAGTTGGTACAACTCCCGAAGAGTTTGAGGAAGGACTCAAGAAAGGTACGATCGTTGGGCACATCGGATTTCCGCAAAGTATCATGATGATAGCACGCGCGCTCGGCTGGAACATTACACGCATTGAAGAAGATAGAAAACCTATCATCTCGAACGTTTACAGGGAAACGCCCGTTGTTAAGGTCCAACCTGGTATGGTTGCCGGATGTAACCATTCGGCCAAGGCTTATATCGGTGATAAATGCGTGATTGAACTCTACCATCCACAACAGATACATCCACACCTTGAAGGTGTTGAAACGGGTGATTACATAGAGATATTCGGGGATATCCACATAAACCTCTCGATAAAGCCGGAGATTCCGGGTGGAAAAGCTACCATTGCGATCGCAACGAACATGATACCCATCGTCATCGGTGCGCAACCTGGTTTAAAGTGTATGGCGGATTTGCCAGTGCCACGCAACATACTCAGCAGTATCATCGGTTAAAATTTCACCTGAAACTTTCGAGGTGACAAACATGTTGGCTAAAAAGGGCGACTGGGTGCAAATTGAACTGACGATACTGACACCAGAACAACGCGCACCTCAAATTCCCGAAGACACAAAAAAGGTACCGCTAAAAGCTCGGCTGAAAGGGTTCCTCGTTGACGAAGTTGCATCGCTCGGTGCTGTCGTCACGGTGAGGACACCAAGCGGAAGACTCGTAACCGGTACACTGGTCTCGGTCAACCCCAAGTATGAACACGACTTTGGGGAGCCCGTTCCGGAGTTGATAACAATTGGCTTGGAACTTCGCCAAATTCTCGAGGAAACTGCAGAGGAAAAGAACCTGGGTGGTGAGATGTGATGAGAGACCTATCCTACAGCGCAGTTATGGCAAGACGTGCTGAGATAATGAGGAAGGCTGTGGGTATCGATTACGAAAAATTCATCATCGATGGTTTTGCGTTCGATTACGAGGGAATGATGAAGGAAGTTGGTTATTCCATCGAAGAAGTGAGAAAAATTCAAGCAGAGACGTGCGTGGGAAACACCCCACTGGTTGAGTTGAAAAACATAAACAAGCTCATCAGAAAAATCGCTCCCAAAGGCAAGGGAGCTCGAATATTCCTAAAAGACGAGGCGACAAATCCATCCGGAAGTTTCAAAGACCGCAGAGCAGCTGTGAGTGTTTACCATGCACAGAAACTTGGTTATAAAGGTGTCATCGCTGCAACGAGTGGAAACTACGGAGCAGCAGTCGCATCTCAAGCAGCCAAGCGCGGACTAAAATGCATCATCGTTCAAGAATGCTACGATAGCCACTGGCGTGGACAACCTGAAATTTTGGAAAAGGGACGTGCGTGCGAAGCCTACGGTGCTGAAGTTGTGCAACTCACGGTTGGGCCCGAACTGTTCTATTATACACTTGTACTTCTCGAAGAAACAGGATATTTCAACGCATCACTCTATTCACCGTACGCGATCGCGGGTATAGAAACACTGGGATACGAGATCGCCGAGCAGATGTTAAAACTCACCGGTAGGTTCCCGGATGCGGTTGTCGTTACGCACGCTGGAGGTGGACTGATAACCGGGACAGCGCGCGGATTGAAAAAAGCCGGTGCGTTCAACACGAAGGTTATAGGGGCGAGCGTTGATCTTAGAGGCCTTCATATGGCAAGTGACACGGATTTCAACAGGAAGTACTTCACCACTGGACACACCGGTTTTGGTATCCCGTTCGCGGTCTTCCCCGATCGTTCAGATGTTCCGAAAAACGCCGCTCGACCACTGAGATACATGGATCGCTACGTGCTTGTAACACAGGGGGAGGTTTTTTACGTCACCGAAATGCTCGCGCACTTGGAAGGACTCCAGCGCGGGCCAGCCGGTAATACCTCCCTGGCTGCAGCATTTGCCCTCGCACTCGAGATGGACGAGGATCAAACCATTGTTGTGAACGAAACTGAATACACCGGTGCCGGCAAACTACCATCCGCTCAACTGACGTTCGCAAAGAAGATGGGAATGATAGTAAAACGTGGGCACCCGATATTCGAAGACAAACCCGGGCAAGTTATCGCAATTCCTGAGCATCCGTCTCAAATAGGGGTCATAGAGTATCCAGTAGAAGAACTGAAAAAGAGTTACTTAAAGGAGCTTATCAAGCGCGAAGGAAGAACACAGTTCACCGAAGCTGAGTGGAAATTCCTTGAAGAAGATCTGAGGGCCACGAGAGAACAGATAGAAAATTGGATAGCTGAGATAAGGGATAAAATCTGATTGAAAAAGCGAAAGGAGGTTTACCATGAAGCCAAGACCGGATGATTTTGCCGAAAGGTCGAAGCACCTCCAGCACATGAGTGATGAAGAACTTGACGCGTACTTTTGGCAACTCGTTGAAAAGGTTGTCGACCCACTCATCGAACTTGCTAGGACTCACACATCACCGTCGATAGAACGTTCCGTTCTTCTGAGGATGGGATTTAACAGCCTCGAAGCAAAGAAATTAGTCGATATGATATTCGAGCGTGGACTCCTCGGGAAGGGTGCAGGGCACATCGTTTGGAGGATTGCAAAAGAGCATAACATAGATTATATAGAAGCTGGCAGAAGGTTGATAAACGGAATGTATTGGGACGATGTGGACAGGATATTCAAAGGGGTGAAAAAGTGATGACTCCACTGGATCCCAAGAAACCCATAGACGTTGAGGAAATTCTCAAGGATTTGGATAAATACAGACCGAGGCGCAGAGGTTGGACCTGGCGAAAGAAGCTCCCTGAGGGCACGAAGTTGGATAAATACGAATATTACCAAATAAGCGAACCGCTGAAAAACAGCATTCCACTTCCCGCAGCACATTATTTCAACAACATTGATCCACAACCGGACGTTGTCATCACCGCAGAAATCGCATCCGGTAGGTTCGAAGACGATATACGTAGGATGCGTATGGCCGCTTGGCACGGTGCAGACCACATCATGGTTATTCGCACACTCGGACAATCGCATTTTGACGGTCTCATCGAGGGAACCCCGGAGGGTGTTGGTGGTATCCCCATCACACGCAAACAAGTGCGTGCGACGAGAAAAGCTCTCGACCTGATCGAGGACGAGGTTGGTAGACCAATAAACTTCCACAGCTACGTTTCCGGGGTTGCAGGACCGGAGATAGCAGTTCTTTTCGCCGAAGAAGGCGTAAACGGGGCGCATCAAGACCCACAGTATAACATCCTCTATCGTGGCGTTAACCCCGTGCGTTCGTTTGTGGATGCAGCAGTTGCTAAGAAAATAATGGCTTGGGCAGGAATGCTCCAAATAGACGGTGCGCACAACGCGAACGCATCCGCAAAAATTTCTTGGACAGTAATGCCCGAACTGTTGGTCCAGCATGGTATCAACTGTATGTTCTCACTTAAGGTTGGCATGCCAAAAGAAAACATCGCACTTTCCACTGTTCCACCCATGATAGCTCCAACACCTGAGATGCGCATCGATTTACCTTACGCAGTTGCACTCAGGGAACTTTTCAAGGGCTTCAGGTTCAGGGCGCAAATGAACACTAGGTACATCGAATCAGACCTATTCGATGCAACAAGAGTCCACGTACTAAACGCGGTACTCTCCAGGCTCACCAGCGCAGACTTACAATCAACAATAACACCTGACGAAGGTAGGAACGTGCCATGGCATATAAATTCCATCCGCGGTGTCGAAACAGCAAAACACACCCTCCTTGCGATGGATGGAATACAGAAGTATGTGAAGATAGACCGCGAAGCGATACGCGAAAAAGTACGCGAATTGAAGATGCGCGCTATTCTCATGCTTGAAGAAATCCTCCAGATGGGTGGTTATTTCGAGGCACTTGAGGCCGGAATGTTCGTGGACAACGGATATTATCCGGAAAGACTGGGTGATGGAATTGCAAGGAAGAAGGACGGAGAAATCGCGGCTGGAACGGTCGTACCCAGGGACCCGGATTACATGGCTCCCGTGTGCGAACACTTCGGTTACAATAATTTACCTGAGGGATTGGAAAGGCCATGTGACCTAATCGGTGGGTGTACGTTCCACAAGCCAGAGAAGATACAGTTCATCGATGAACTCGACGAAACCGACAATGTGAACCTGAGGCTTCAACGCGTTAAAGACATGAAAGCACGAAATGTCATCAAACCCGAGGTTGAGTGGTACGCGGATGGTTGGATACAGCTGGATATGACCTTCTCACTTCCGGAAGAGTACGCCGAAGCAGCCGCACTCGCTGTTTGCGAAAAACTTGGACTTGAGGATCCGACAATTATTGCCAAAACCGTACTCCACCCAGCAGAAGGAACGTACGTTGAGGTTAAAGCCAAAGTTCCGTTCGAGATAAAGATAGACGAGTTGAGGCTTCCGAAGAAACCGGAGACCTTACCAGAAGACGAGATTTTCGATTTTGTGAGCAAACGTCCAATTACCGTGGTAGCAGCGACTGTGGGAGAGGACGAACACTCGGTCGGATTGAGGGAAATACTCGACATAAAACACGGTGGTATTGAAAAGTACGGTATAAAGTATCATTACCTTGGCACCAGCTGTCCACCGGAAAAACTGATAGACGCGGCGATAGAAACCGGCGCGGATGCCATTCTCGCTTCGATGATAATCACGCACAACGACGTACATATAAAGAACATGCGAAGGCTTAACGAACTGGCCATCGAGAAAGGAATTCGCGACAAGGTGCTCATCATCGTCGGTGGTACACAAATTAACAACGACCTTGCCGTTGAAAACGGTGTTGATGCGGGATTCGGGCGGGGTACGAAAGGTATCCATGTTGCTTCGTTCATCGTTAAGAAACTGAGGGAAAGGGATGCCCTTAAATTCGGAAACTGAAATCTTAAAACTATCAATGCTTTCAACGGAAAACACAAAGTTGTTTTACAATTCCACCTAACTATATTCCGACCGCTGGCCGAAATTCCGAGATTCGGTCAGCGGTCGATTCGTAAGGAGGGGGAGAGGGATGTCGTACGAAGTAACACACTGGACGATTATTCCACCGTTCAAAAACGAACCACTCATCAATTTTGATCTAACCGAGAACGAAAACCGCATGAATGAAGCTCTCGAGAAGGTTTACAAAGAGCTTGGCAGAGAGTACGATATCGTCATCGGAGGTAAGAGTTACAAAACTGAAAAGAAGATCCGTTCCATCAACCCCAGCAAATTCGATGAGGTAGTTGGCATCGTCAACAGCGCTACGGAAGAACTTGCCGATCTGGCCGTTCAGGAAGCTTGGAAGGCATACGAAACCTGGAGTCGTACACCCGCATGGAAAAGAGCCGAGTACCTGTTGAAGGCCGCACAACTCATACGTGAGCGCAAGTTCGAATTCGATGCTTGGCTGGTGTACGAGGTTGGTAAGAACTGGGGCGAAGCGGATGCGGATGTTTCGGAAGCTATCGACTTTCTGGAATTCTATGCTCGCGAGATACTCAGATATACTTCGGAACAACCGTTGGTCAGAATTCCAGGCGAATACAACGAACTTCGTTACATCCCTCTGGGAGTTGGCGCGATCATTCCACCCTGGAACTTTCCGCTCGCCATCCTTGTGGGAATGACCAGTGCAGCGATTGTTACGGGAAACACTGTTGTACTCAAACCTGCAAGTGATAGCCCCGTTATTGCAGCAAAGTTCTTCGAAGTCATGCGTGAAGTAGGATTACCAGATGGTGTGATAAACTTCCTACCTGGTAGCGGAGCACTAGCAGGAGAGTTCCTTGTTAAACATCCGAAAGTAAGATTCATAAGCTTCACCGGTTCAAAAGACGTTGGACTACGAATCCACGAACTTGCCGCAAAGCCGCAACCTGGACAAATATGGATAAAGCGCACAGTCCTTGAGATGGGTGGAAAGGACGCGGTGGTGGTCGACGAGACGGCGGATCTTGACGCGGCTGCTGAAGGTATCGTCGTGAGTGCGTTTGGGTATCAAGGCCAAAAATGCAGCGCTGGAAGTAGGGCAATAGTTGTAAAAGAAGTTTACGACGCAGTTATTGAAAAGGTGCTCGAACGCGTAAAGAAAATAAAGATGGGGGATGTACGATTTAAAGAAAACTGGCTTGGACCTGTCATCAACAAGAGTTCGATGGAAAAAATCATGGCGTACATAGAGATAGGCAAGAAAGAAGGCCAACTCATCTGGGGTGGCAATTCGCATGAGGAACTCGGCGGTTACTTCATAGAACCAACCATCTTTAAAGATGTATCATGGGATGCGCGAATAGCTCAGGAAGAGATATTCGGTCCGGTGCTCGCGTTTATAAAGGCCAAGGACTTTGACGACGCTTTAAGGATAGCCAACAGCACGGAATACGGACTCACTGGCTCGTTGTATTCGAAAAATAGATCAAGAATTGAACGTGCAAAGGAAGAATTCCACGTTGGAAACCTTTACTTTAATCGCAAGTGCACTGGTGCACTCGTTGGGGTCCATCCCTTCGGTGGGTTCAACATGAGCGGTACCGATAGCAAAGCAGGTGGCAGGGATTACCTGGGGCTCTTTTTGCAAGCGAAGGTTTGGAGTGAAAAGTTCTGAAAAACATTAAATTAAAAACCCCCGCACGATGCGGGGGTTTTGATTAATTCGTGATTAGAATTTTGCATTGTAAACAAGTTTGACGTTCCAGTCTGGATCTGGGAGGTAGTCGCCCGTATCGTACACGCCATTGCTATTGTTATCCTTAATTGTACCGTAGAAACCTTCGAGGCTGACATTTTGTGACAAGTTATACTTTGCGAAAACGTTGTAACCATTCGCGTTCTGGATCCAACCAAGGTTACCCTCGATGTAAAGTGGTGTCAGATTAACACTAGCCTTTGCGTTGATGTAAGCGAACTGATCGAGTTTTGTCAGATCATTCCAGGAAGCTTTTCCAGACAGAATTACGGGATTGATAGCAAGTTTTGCTTCACTGTAGAGTTTGTATGTATTCGTTGGCACCATAATATCTGCGTTCGTAACCTTGGCAAAGAGCGCGAACATTCCACCAAAGTCAGCAGCTATAGAAGCTTCATCCAGTGGTATGGACACTTTTTCAGTTGTAAAGTCGTACTTTGTTGTTACCACAAATTTAGGTATCACTACGCCCCACTTGTCGGTAAATGTAACCCGCGCTTGAACGTACTTACCATCGCTCACGTTCGTCGATTTGTAATCGAGTTTCGCAAGCTTGTCCGTAAACAGAATGGTTGGTTCCACCGTAAGAACGTTCGGAATAAGTGCGAGCGAACCAGTAAGTCTAAATTCGTAAGCCGGCACCATGTTTCCAGCATCCTCAACCATACCACCGAATAGCCTCAGAGTGGGTTTAAAGAAACCAAAATTGACCTCGCCAGCAACGTGTGCACCAAATTCATAAGCTGAAGTATCACCAGTGTTGTACAAACCGAGGATGATCGTAAATGGATCAATAGCCCGCTTCAAAAGTACCATGTCGCTGAACCAAGAAACTTGTCCTTCAGACTTTTTGTCAACAAAGTACACATCCACGATATTCGGGAATTTGAGCTCCAAAACATCTGAGAAATCATTAGCAAAAGAACCAACAAAACTATCAGTGTCATAGTCTTTACCAGTAAAGAAGTCACTGACCATTATTAAATAATTGTACCACTTTGCTTTAAAGAAATCAGTTTCAAAATATATGGATTTTAAACTGAACGAAACCGGGATACTCGTTCCTGCTCCAAATCCGTAGTTCAAACCAAACTCCGCACCAGCTGCAGTAACACTTTTTGGTGAAAGTGGAATGCTCACCGCAGCATCCAAACTATAACTTCCGGTAGCATCCACACCTTTTGGATAGGCTTTAAGTTCGAACCGCACAGAACCGGTGAAGGCCAACTTCGTTCCTATGGAAAAAGTCGCCTCTGCTGCAAACGCAAATAGCGCAACCGCTAAAAGTAAGCTAACGAAAAACTTTTTCATACCTAATCTCCCTCCTCCTCAAAGGATTTGAAAGAAACCTAGAGATGTACGAATAATCCAGTTTTAAAAATCGAGAACCTTGAACTACATCCCTCCTTTGATAGTATAACAATGGGTTAAAAATGAGTTAAACATCACCACCAACCAAATACCTTACCAACGGAAATTACACCTAAGATTAAACCAATCACTCCTGTGACCGCTCCAAGCGCTGCAATTGTTCTGAGTTCCTCTGACTCCTTCTTTGACTTTTCAAGTTCCCCCTTCAGTGCCTCCGTTTCTTTTTGGGATTTTCCTAGCTCTTCTTTGTTCAAGGCAAGCTGATTGGACAATTCTTTCACAGCTGATTCGAGTTTTTGGTCTTGCCTGAGTATTTTTGCATCCATTTCTTCCATAACCTTTACCATAGCATCCTCAAATTCATCTCTGCCAACCTTTGATTCGCTCAACATTTGCTCGACATTAACAATCTGATCCTCCAGCAGCGATACTTTCATCTCCAAAATCTCAATACGCTCAAGGGCTTCATTTCTAAAGTTTACCACAAAGCCGTTCAGTGTGTCAAGCTTTAACGAGATCTCTGAAACTTGCTCCTGGAGCCCAAGAACAGCATCCGTGAGCATTTCCTGGACGGAATTCAAGCGCTCTTCAAGATCTTTCAATCCCGCTCTCAAAACATCAAGCTCACTTAACAATTCGTCGCATCGCTCAGCCATCTCCGTTCTTAACTGCTCAACCATAACGTCGGTATACGCCGCCGCTGATGTTTCAACCCCTTTTATCTCCTCGGAGAGTCCGTAAACAATGTCCCTTATAGCAGGCAAACCGGTCGATAATGTGTTCTCTATGTTTAGCAACCGAACTTCAAGTTCGGACAAGTCCTGAGCGAATCCTTCCAGATTCTTTTTCAACTCAGCCAGATTAACTTCTTTCTGATTACCTTCGGAATCCGTGTACACAAACTTATCGGAAAGACCATTCACAAGTTCATAGAGCTTTATAATATCACTTTCATGGAGTTCGAGGTTGATGAGCACATCTTGGAGTTGCACCCTAAGTTCCTCTATTTCCCGTTCCAAAGCTTCTCTTGTTTGTTCAACTAACTCTTTAAGATTATCAACATCTTTTTGAGAGGCCCTCGTGCCCGTTGTTTCGTACACTAGCTCGATGTACTCTCTCAGCCGATCTAAAACGCTGCCAAGTTTTTCAATTTCTTCATAAAGAACTTCAACATCTGTTTTGTCAGCCTTGGAGTTTACCGTGTCGTAAATAAGGTTCGAATACTCCTGCAAAATCTCAACGTTGTTTTTCAGGGTTTCGATATCGTTTCTCAGAATGGTAAGCCCCTCTTCTACAGAGTTGATTTTCGCGGTTGGAGTGATTAAGAGCTCTTTCATTACGCCGTCCAAATAGTTCAACGTCCTAACGATGAGAAGAGCAATTTGGTATCTTGTGACGGATTCATCGCCACGGTAGGTCCCATCTGGAAAGCCAGTAACAATACCAATTTCCGCCAAACGCTTGACGTATTCTTCGGCCCAATGTCCTTTTGGAATGTCCCTGAAGCTGGCAAAGATCGTTAGGCTAGTTACAAGTAATGCAACGATAAATATCTTTTTCATCGTTATACCCCCTCTCTTTCCGTCTCCTACACTAAACGCTACACCTTTTTGGCAACCGTATTATACCACAAAATATTTTGGTTTTGCAATTAATTTTTCAATTCCCGCATAAAATAACCATGGAATGTTTAAACTCCCAAAATCCTAATGAAAACACGCTTTCCAACACGCAAGATGTGTTCGCCGATGATTTCTACGGAAGATTTAAAATTGTCGATTCTGTTGCTATCCCAGTAAACACCTCCTTGCGTTATCAAACGCTTAATTTCACTTCTTGAACCAATGTTGAGTTTTTCAAGCAGGTCAACGACGTTGTAGGTACCTTTTGTCATTTGCAGTTGGGGCATTTTGTCAGGGAGTTCCTTTTTCTGGAAGACCGTAACAAAGTACTTTTCTGCCTCTTTCGCTTTATCTTCCCCGTGGAACTGCTTCACTATTTCACGTGCGAGCCACATTTTGTAATCACGCGGGTTGACAAGTTTTTCCAATATCTCACGCTCCATCTTCGCCAAAACTTCTTCCGGAGTATCGGTCAACAACCGAGCGTATTTTACGATGAGCTCGTCGGGAATCGACATAACCTTTCCGTACATATCTTTTGGTTCATCTGTAAATCCGATGTAGTTGTTGTAGCTCTTACTCATTTTCAACTTGCCGTCCGTTCCCTCAATGATGGGCATTGTCATCACTACCTGTGGCTTAAGACCGTACTCTTCTTGGATCTTCCTCCCAACCATGAGATTAAAGAGCTGGTCCGTCCCACCAAGCTCTACATCAGCCTGAACAGCGACTGAATCGTAAGCCTGTGCAAGGGGATATAGAAATTCAGCAATGCTTATAGGACTTCCCTCCGCGTAACGTTTTGCAAAATCTTCACGTTCGAGCATCCGGGCCACTGTGTATTTACCGGCAAGTTTGACGACTTCGGCAAAGGTCATAGCGCCTAGCCATTCGTTGTTGTATCGAATCTCCGTTTTTTCCTTATCAAGTATCATGAAAGCTTGCTGAGCGTAGGTCTTGGCGTTTTCTTGAACTTCTTCCTTCGATAGCATAGGACGCGTGGTATTTCTTCCGGATGGATCACCTATCATCGCGGTGAAGTCACCGATGATGAGTATTACGTGGTGTCCAAGGTCCTGGAACTGTTTGAGTTTTCTGAGGACCACGGCATGTCCAAGATGGAGGTCCGGTCTTGAAGGATCAACACCAAGCTTTACGCGTAAAGGTCGGCCTGTTTTCAATCTTTCGAGCAGTTCTTCCTCGTTTACGAGGTCTACAACGTTCCTTTTCAGGATCTCAAGCTGACGTTCGGGTGATAACATGAAACCAGCCTCCCGTAGTTCTTTGGAGAGAAACACCTACGAAAGCCTTCAGTCAACCCATTAACGTACGATAACAAACGAAACTAAGAAACACATGACAAAGAAAGCTATAGCTAAACCGACGGTAATCTTTCCCGATGTGTCAAGTCCCCTTTTTCTACCGAACATCGTGTAAGCAGCACCGGAACCGAAAGCCCCGCCAAGTTCGGAGAACTTTTCCATCTCTTGGAGAACCATGAAGATGAGTCCAGCAGAGATGAGTGCGTGAATTATCAAGAGAATCACCGTAAGCATGAAAACACCTCCAGTTTGTTTTGATTTAGTGCAAACGTTCGAAGAAAATTATACCACAGCAGTTTTAAAATTTGTACTCCTTCTCTTGAAGGTCGTGGCCTAAAAGAGCGTAGCTTGATCCGTTTCGGGTAGACCGTCGAGCACCCCAAGCCTTCTAAGTACTTCGATTTGCGCTTTTGTCACCTTCGCGCGGTTTGCCAAATCTTCCACAGAGGTGAACAGTTTTTCTTTTCTCTTTTCGACGATAGCACGAGCAACGTTTTCACCTATTCCTCGAATTTTGTTGAACGGTATAATGAGGTCTTTTCCATCGATGATGAACCTTGTTGCATCGCTTCTCCGCAAGTCGGGTCTTTTGAATCCGAATCCCCTGAGCATCATCTCAAGCGCCGCTTGAAGCACTTTTTCCTCATTCTTCTCCTTCACGTCCTTTTTAACGTTGGCGGCAAGTTCATTTAATCTCCTTTTTATAGCTTCTTTGCCCTTGAGAATGAATTCCGCATCGAATTCATCACCTTTCGTTGAAAAGAACGCGGCGTAGAATGCCAAGGGATAGTGGACTTTAAAGTACGCAATTCTGAATGCCATACTCACATACGCAACAGCGTGCGCTTTCGGGAAAAGGTACTTGATCTTTTGACAGGATTCTATAAACCAGTCTGGCACACCGTGCTGTTTCATGAGCTCAACTTCTTCGCCTTTCAATCCTTTACCCTTTCGAACGTTCTCCATAATCTTGAACGCTGCTGCGGGCGGAACACCTTTGTGGATAAGATAAAGCATGATATCGTCTCGACAGGAAATGACTTCGGAAAGCGTGGCAATTTTCTTCTGAATAAGTACTTGGGCGTTCCCAAGCCACACATCCGTTCCGTGTGAAAGACCTGAAATCCTCACGAGTTCGGCAAAGGTTTTTGGCCTCGTCTCGCGAAGCATTCCCATGACAAAATCCGTACCAAATTCTGGAATTCCGATTGTTCCCACATCCGTTCCCAATTCCTCCGGATCGATTTTGAGAACCTTGACCGACGAGAATATACTCATCGTATCTTTATCATCCATGGGAATGGTCATCGGATCAACTCCGCTGTACTCGTGCAGCAACTTAATCATCGTTGGATCGTCGTGACCAAGTGCGTCGAGTTTAACAAGGTCATCGTGGATGGATTCGTAGGCAAAGTGTGTGGTGAAAACACCGGCTTTCTTGTCATTTGCTGGGTATTGATAAGGTGTGAAATCGTGAATATCCATGTCGCTTGGAACGATCATCAATCCACCTGGGTGTTGACCCGTTGTGCGTTTGACTCCCGTAACGTACATTGCTAGCCGTTCTTGCTCGGCCGGATGAAGCGGGTTGATTACTTTGCCGTTCTTATCTTCCATGAAAGACTTGACAAAACCTATCGCACTTCTATCAGCTATCGTGTTTATCGTACCGGCCCTGAAGACGTGAGATTTGCCGAAGAGTTCTTCTATGTATCGGTGCGCACGGTCCTGGTACTCACCGGAGAAGTTTAAATCTATATCGGGAACTTTGTCTCCCTCAAAACCCATGAATACCTCGAATGGAATATCTTGTCCGGCTTTTTGTAATTTTGCACCACATTTTGGACAGAGCTTGTTTGGTAAATCGTAACCTGAACCGTACTCTTCGTGGAACTCCACGTATCTGCATTCTGGACACCTGTAATGTGCCGGCAAGGGGTTGACTTCAGTTATACCAACAAGATGGGCAACAAGCGACGAACCAACCGAACCGCGTGAACCGACAACGTATCCGTCTTCAGCCGCCTTTTTCACAATTAGGTGGGCAATCATGTAGAGTACGGCGTAGCCGTGGCCAATGATACTGTTGAGTTCTTTTTCTATACGTTTCTCGACAATTTCGGGAAGCGGGTTACCGTAGAGTTCGTACGCTTTTTGATAGGTCATCTCACGTAGGCGCTCCTCAGCACCTTCTATCTTCGGTGGATGCAATTTTTTCTCCATCGGTTTTATTTCTTCGATACTATCAGCGATCTTATTCGGATTTTTTATCACAATTTCTTCCGCAATCTCTTTGTCTTCGAAAATTTCGAAAGCTGCTACAAGCATCTCATCGGTTGTCCTCAAATAGTAATTAGCCTCAGCATCTTCGACATTACTTTGTGGTGCAAGAAGTACCTTCCTGGCTTTAATGTCTTCAGGATCCAGAAAATGCGCATTCGACACCATTACAACAGGCATGTTAAGCTCTTTTGCAACTTCGTACAGGAGTTTGTAGGCTACTTTTGCCTCTTTCGCTGTGAACTCCTCCGAAGTAATCGTATCTAGGGGAACAACTTCAACATAATCGTAGAACTTGAGTGCTTCAAGGAGTGCGCCTCTGTCTCCTTTTAGCGCAATCTCGAAAATCTCCGAGTTGGGACAACCCGTACCTATCAGTAAACCTTCCCTGTGTGCTTCCAAATCGGAACGTAACACCTGTGGAACTGTGAAAAACGTCTCCGTGTGAGATTTTGAGATAAGTTTGTACAAGTTCTTAAGACCCGTTTTGTTCCGTACCAGTACGGTGAGATGCTTTGGATGTTTCGTGAGTGGGTTGATCGTTTCAACAAGTTTGTTCAACTTATCGAACGCTGTTATTGACCTCTTCTTGGCAAGGTCTACGAGTTTCCAAAACACCTTCGCTGTAACCCTCGCATCGTCAAGTGCCCTGTGGTGCTGAAATGTTCCCAGTCCGAAGTAGTCAACGAGTCTGTCAAGTGAAAACGACTTTATCTTATTCCTCAAAAGTGCGTTGGCAAGTCGCAAAGTGTCAATGTACGGTGGGTTGAAGTTGAGACCAAATTTTGAAAAAGTATTCTGGAGAAATGTGACATCAAAATCAGCATTGTGGGCAACAAGAACGCAACCTTCGAGGAAATTGTAGAGTTTCTCAACAACTTCCCCGATCTGTGGTGCATTTTCTAGCATCTCCACTGTAATTCCAGTTATCTTAAGACTTTTTTCCTTTAGTTGCTCTGGTTTAACGAACGTGTGGAACTCCTCGATTACTTCACCTTTCCTAGTTTTGACGGCTCCTATTTCCATGATTTCATCCTGTCTTGGGTTAAGACCGGTTGTTTCGAGGTCTATAACAACGTATGTTGCTTCGGAAATCTCACCTTCGATAGGATTGAACATTATCTGTTTAGGATCGTGTGCAACGTACAATTCTACACCGAATATGGGTTTCAGCCCGCATGATGATGCCAACTCATAGAATTCTGGTATCGCCTGTACATTTCCGTGATCCGTGACCGCAAGAGCCTTCCAACCCCAGTCTTTCGCAGCGCGGACATACTCTTCAACGCTCAAAACACTATCAAGATCGCTCATTTTTGTGTGAGCATGTAACTCCACACGCTTTTGGCTAGCACTATCGGTCCTGTCAAGTGAAGGTATCTTGCTTGCGTTCTCAGCTTTGAAATACGTCACCCCGAACTTGTCCACATCAATCGTACCAGTGAAAATGTACCACTGGCCCTCGATAAGCTTATCTGCGTACAGCTTTGCTTTGGAATTAAAGAACTTACAAAGCGTAGAATCTTTCTTGTCGGTTACGAAGACGTTTAAAACTTCATCCGATGGTCTCTCGATTTTGAAGACCTTACCGTAAACCTTTGATTTCTTTCTTGTCTGAGGCATGTTCGAGGGCGAATATATGCTCCTGAGGAGTTCCTCAATCTTCTCCCTCTCAAACGCTAAATCCTCGGTTCCGCTGTCATGAGGTGCCAACAAATCGTTTGAATTATCGCTAACCTGGGCTAAGACTTCTTTTGGATTAATATTCACATCTAAATTACTCGACTCTACAACAAATTCTTTGAACGGAAGTTGGGACTTAACTTTTTTCAATCTCGAAAGAACATGGCTTTTACCAAATTCACCTAACGCGTGAATGATGAGTCGGTCACCGTCGATCTCGATTCTATCCAGGTATCTTCCGGAACCGTTTAAAAGTCGAAAAGTACGTTCCATTAATTCGTCTTCACTCAACTCGGTGGAAATCGGCGATCCATCACTCATTACTTCGACGTGCACACCTAAGAAATCACGCAACGATTTCCGGAAACTTTCAAGTTCTCCGGCAAAATCTTCAACAACGAAAGTAACGCACTGTCGCTGTCTGTCGTATACTACTCGTTTAAGAATACCAGAAATATTAAGCCCCAGTCTTTTTGCGACGCTACTTAAGGGTTTCGAGACGTTAAATGTGTAGATCATGGAAAACACCCCATTCTGAACAAATGACCTGGCCAATTATGGAAGTTGCTTTTTTCATCGTGTGGTCTGTACAGCAGCACACCATGCTATTGCAAGTGCATCTGCCGCATCGTCCGGCTTTGGGATTTCCTCAAGTTTGAGAAGTATCTTGATAACCCTTTGTATCTGCTGTTTGTCAGCTCGGCCGTAGCCAGTGATGGCGAGCTTGACTTGATGAGGTGTGAACTCAACAACGGGTAGATTCGAATGTCTAACGGCAAGAAGGATAACCCCACGCGCTTCTCCTACGTAGATAGCCGTCTTCACATTTTTGTAGAAGTAAATACTCTCAACAGCAACGAGGTCCGGCTTGTAATGCGTTATAACATCCAAGATGCCTCTGTAGACATGCTCAAGACGTTCATCAAATCTTTCGTTTTTTCCAGTTCTGATCGCACCATGTGATACATAAGAAATTTTATTTCCCGACTTCTCGATAACACCATAACCAACGATACCGTAACCCGGATCAATTCCTAGAATTCTCATCCTCATTGCTCCTTAAGCAATATTCGATTATTCTCCAAGCCCAAAGAAGACTACCCTCTATATTATACCCTCGCGCGGGGAGGCTTGCGTTACGTGGGGAGTGTTTAACATTGTTAACTCAAAAGATAAAGCACGCATCACCGAAGGAGAAGAATCGATATCTTTCGGCTACGGCTAAATTGTAAAATTTCATAGTTAATTCGTAACCTGCAAACGCACTAACAAGCATTAACAAGCTAGATTTTGGCAGATGGAAATTTGTAACTAAAGCATCAACAATCTTAAACTCAAATGGTGGATAGATGAATATGTCCGTTTTTCCTACATAAGAATCCGCAGGCTGGAGCCTGGCAATCGTCTCGAGAGTTCTTACCGAAGTTGTCCCAACAGCTATTACCCTGCCACCGGATTTTTTTGTTTCGCTAATGATCTGAACAGTTTCCCTCGGAACAACGTAAAATTCCTCGTGCATCTTGTGTTCACGGATGTCCTTAGCTTTTACAGGCCTGAACGTTCCTATACCCACATGCAGAGTAATTTCTGCTACATTTATTCCCTTAAGTTTTATCTTTTCAATCAATTCTGACGTGAAGTGTAAACCCGCCGTTGGAGCCGCCACACTTCCTTCGTTTTTCGCGTAAACAGTCTGGTATCTCTGAGCATCAACGTTTTGATTCTTGATGTAGTATGGGAGGGGAACTTGGCCGAAAGAAAATATCTCAGAATCGTGTTTTGCTGAAAATTCGAAAATCCGTGTGCCTTCTTCGGCACGTCCCAAACACGTTGCTGTCAAGACATCTTCCCCTTTACAAAAGGTTAGAACTGTTCCATCCTTTATCGCTTTCCCCGGCTTGACCAAACACTTCCAAACACCTTCTCCAAGCTTCTCCAAAAGAAGTATCTCCACCTTTGCTCCAGTGGATTTTTTTCCAAGTAACCTTGCAGGTATGACTTTGCTTACGTTAAAAACCATCGTATCCCCCGGGTATAGGAAATCCAGGATTCCCCGGAAAATTCTGTGCTCTATTACTCCTGTCTTCCTATCAACCACCATCAACCTCGATGCATCGCGTGGTTCAACGGGTTCTTGAGCTATGAGTTCTTCGGGAAGGTGGTAATTGTAGGCTTCCAAATCGTATAAGTTCCTCTCCATGTTTCCGTCACTCCCAGAAGTTTGGATTAATCCGTAAAAAAACGGGCGTAGACCGCCCGTTAGTTAAGTACTTTCCGTGAGTTTGTTACTTCCTCAGTTCAAGTTTCTCTAAAAGTTGTCTGTACAGTTCCGGATCTTTTTTCATAAGATACTTGAGCATCTTTCTCCTTCGACCAACCATTTTCATAAGACCTCTTCTGGAGTGGAAATCCTTTGGATGATTTTTTAGGTGTTCTGTGAGGTGTCTGATCCTCGCTGTTAGTAGCGCGATCTGAACAGCCGTACTACCAGTGTCGCTCTCGTGAATCTGAAATTCCTTGATAATCTCCTGTTTGTTGATACCTTCCATAACAACGCACCTCCAACACCGATGTCCTCTTGCCAAGTAGGGGTACGAAGCCCACAACCGAGCAAGGGCAATGATATGTTACAACACCAGCACGAGGTTGTCAAGTTTCGGGCAAAATCTTACGCAAGATTTTCCACGCAAGTTGAACTTTCTCAAACTCGAAATGAAGAAATCGTTTGTTTAGCTAAGCAAACGGGTTAAAATCTCATGCTTAAGTTCGGTTTGAAGTTTTGTTGGTACCTTTAGAAGCTGAAACTGATTCCAAAAAGTGTTTGCTTTTTTATCAGCTGTGGTGCTATAATATATAATGGTTTGGCTGTATTTCGCAATTTTGAAACTTTCAGTTTAATTGCGTTTTCCTGCACACTCTGGAGAGGGAGGGAAAGAGTATGAGAAAACTGGGGATATTGCTTGCGGTCTTAGTGTTCGGTATTTTCGTCTATGCTCAAGAAGTTAACGTCGAAGGTATCCTGAACAGGCTAGAGTTACTTGAAGAGTACGCCAACATGATTTACGAGACGGTGGGGACAAAAGTTTCTTACGATGAGCTTGAAGGGTTGGTTTCGGAATTAGATTCAAGGATTGGTGAACTTGAAGTTTCGATACTGAACATTCAGAATACCCTTGAAACAGGTTTACCAGCGATAAGGGATATGCTTTACGAACTGTCCGCAAATATAGCCTCAGTGGAAGAGAAAGCAACCATGTACACCGATGTTCGCGTGGATTCATTGAGAGAAGAGTTGGAAAAACTTGCAGAAGAACTGGCATCGCTGCAGACTTTACTGGAAGATATTAGGGTTACTTTAGACATACACGACGGCGATATTTTGAAAATTTATGAAACACTTGGAGCTCTCTCCGAGGAGTTGACCGGACTTAAAGAGTCTGTAGCATCTCTTGTAACACTTGCTGAAGATGTAGAGGGGATGAAACTGAAACTCGATATGCACGACCAAGATATCGTCAACATATACGACAACCTCGCTTTAAAGGCAAACCTTGAGAGTGTTGAAAGTCTTGAAGCTTCTATCACTGCGCTTGAAGAAAGTGTGAATGGACTCAGTGAAATCTTGACAGGACTTGCTGCACAGATAGGCGATACGGATTACCTGCTTCGGAAGCAGATCGAAAGTTTGAGCAAAAACCTTGAAAGTTTGTCAGGAACCAAGGCTTCTAAGGAAGAAGTTGAGATTTTGAAGAATAGGCTCGAGCTACTTGAAGACTATGCCAGCATGATTTACGAACTAACCAATGAACTAAATAATGTAAAGCTTTCTGTCGATGAGTTTGAAACGTTCAGAGATGACGTTCAAAAGACACTTGCTGAGTTGAAGAAAACGACAGCTGAAAGTGACCAGGCACTTGAGGCCAAGATAAAAGCCACTAACGAGCTCGCTGAACAAGCAAAAACACTTGCAATTGTCGGTATTCTTGCCGGCGTTTTGGGAATCGTTCTTCCTTTCTTGATCAAGTAGACTTAATACTGTCTGTAGGTTAGTAAAGCGGGTGGTCATTCCACCCGCTTTTTTGTTGATAGTCTCGATGGTATAATAAATGGCGGTATAATAAATGGCAAGTGAAAATAGTGAGGTAGGTGTGCTTTGTGCGGGAACTTTTTTTGCTGCTGAAATACGTGGGATTGTATCCGAACTACCAAACGAAAACTTCGCAAAAACACACAACTTGGAAAAGTAGAGCACTTACTCAAGTATTTGTGACTTTAGTTGGTACGTTGCCTGCTGGTATTTTTGTCTACTTGACCAACTACAAGCTTTTCAGTTCGTTCAGGAACCTACCTCAAAACTTAGCTCAGCAAACAGGGACCATGTTTTTAAATTTCTCGCTGACCATATTTTCAATTTTCTACGTTGTTGGATTTGTTGGAAATGCTATGTACTCCCTCGCACGTAACGATGAGACTGAGTACCTGTTGACACTCCCAATAAGAAGGAAATCACTGGTTCTTTACAACATTCTTGTATCCTCGAATAGTCAGTTTTACACTGTTGCCTTTCTTTTGGGAGCGGTTCTGGGATACGCATCTGGTCTGGAACTGAATTTATTTTCCAACATTCTCAGGGTTTTTCTTCACGTGTACTTTCTCACTTCTATCTCCTCGCTCCTCGCTCTTGTTTTCGGAGGTTTAGCTTCAAAGAATTCAGTGAGAAAACTGAACGTTTTGTTGACCCTCGGACTAATTTTCGTCTATTTTGGATTCTCGTTCATCTACGATGCGAATTTATCAAGTTTACAGTTCGACGATAAAATCACCGAACGTTTAGCGCGCTGGTTTCTCTTTGTGAATTCAGATTACAACTTCTTTTCTTGGACCTTTTCTTCGAAAGGTGCACTCTTCTTCGCAAGTCTGCTAATTTCTGCTGTAGCTAGCGTTATTTTCATTGTACTTGCTCCTAAACTCGCTTTCGAACCGACGCTCAGAAAAGGAGGGAATCAAGGTTCTAAAGGAACGGCTAAGTTATATGAAAATTGGTGGAAGAGGAGAAGAAACGGGTTGTTTGCTATTTTTTGGAAGGATTGGAAACTTCTCCAGAGGAACGAGCAATTTCTTTTCTTGATCCTCTATCCCCTCGGTTTTGGCATTTTTATGATTCTTGTTTCGAACGGTTCAGCGAGATATTTGAGCCTGCCGTTTATCGGAGTCTCCGTTTTCTATTGCGCAATTGAGGCTGGAATTCTTTTATCCAAAGAGATGCTCCAAAAAGAGTTCTCACTTACTTTGCCTATAAAAATCTCTGGTCTATTTTTCTCAAAGTTGTTAATTCCGACCTCCCTCAACGTTGCACTTTTTGCGTTGATAATGTTGATTTCGTTCATATTAGGCCGTTTTGACAGTTTTATTTTACTTCTCTTTCCGATTCATGTGCTACTTTTGATTCTGAGCTCTCTTGTGGGTGCGTACTTTAGCTTGAAAAGGCCAAGTAAAAGCAAAAACCAGGCCTTCGATGTCGTCGCTGTTTTCGTCATACAAGGTATCACTTTCGGATTTGCGTTTTCGATTCTGATGCCCGCAAGCGCGTTGATGTACAGAAAGAACCTTTCGCAGATGGAAGTCTTGACTCATAAGATATTTTTATCGCTTGGAATCATGTGTGCGGTCTTTTTGCTTGTGTTTTTTGCCAGAAAACTAATTAAAATGCTTCGTGAGATTGGATGATAAAGAGGCTTCAAAGACCGTGAGTTTTGTGGTACCATTTTTTTGTCGAGAAAATGCTTCCCAAATTTCCAAAAAGTGACCATTTTGGAGGGAGGAACGGGATGGCAAATATTTTTCAAAGACTAATACCGTACAAATCACCTATCCAACTTCTTGTGGAACATGCCCAGTTGTGTGTCAGAGCAGGCGAATTGATGGAGCAAGCTGTAAAAGACTACTTTATGAACATGGAAATATCTAGCATTTCAACGTTGATTGACGAGTTGGAAGACGAGGCCGATGCTATAAAGCTCAAGTTGAGGGAGATTTATTCGAAATTAAAGTGGACTTATTTTAACAAGAACGACTTCCTCGATTTGCTTCACAACATCGATTCAATAATTGATTTGACCGACGATGTTCTAAAGATGTTGACGATGAACAATATAGAGAATGTTCCACAAGATGTCAAAAATGATGTGTTGAAACTTGCAGAGTTGGTTAAAATGAGCATCAAGCATATGTACGAGAACGTGGAGGAATTGAGAACACTCATTGAATCCGCTTTTTCACCACGCGAAATCAGGAAAGAAGACCAGCAAGCGGAGGTAGTTGAAAAGGAGGAACATTCGAGTGACCTATTGGGTATTGAAATAGGCAAGCGGTTATTTAGCTTGAAGAATTCGATGAATGCGGTAGATATAATGTTCCTCAACAGTGTCGTTATACTCCTCATGAGAATAGAGGACCGCGCGAAAAATGTTGTGGAGAAGGTAAGACTTATATCTCACACCTGATTTGAAACTGAGTAAGTCCATCTCGTTAGTGGGGAGGGCTCTGCGTTGTTGATAACGATCGCGATTGTTACAGGAGTCTTTATGGCGTTCGCTCTAGGCGCGAACGATGTTGCAAACGGTATGGCTACCGCAGTCGGTGCGCGTGCAATAACCGTTAAACAGGCGGCGTTGATAGCCGCACTTTTGGAGTTCCTGGGTGCGGTGATGTTCGGTGCAATGGTGACTAAGACCATAGCCAGTGGAATTGTTTCAATAGACCACATGCAAGATCCGAATAAAGTCATCATTGGTGCAATTTCTGCACTTGTTGCAGCTACTGCATGGGTAATGTTGGCAACGTATTTCGCCATGCCTGTGTCGACTACGCACTCAATTGTAGGTGGGATGGTAGGTTTTGGACTCGTAAGTGGTGGTGTAAAGGTCATCTACTGGGATAGACTTTGGAAAATTGTCATTTCGTGGTTTGTATCACCGGTTGTCGGAGGTATATTGTCCTTCTTAGTTTTTAAAATCCTCGCATGGACAATGTTACACAGAGAGCATCCTCTCAGAGCCGCAAAGAAGGTTGCGCCTTTGATGATAGGTTTCACGTTTTTCCTTATCTCGTTCCTTTTTTCGCTTAAGACCTTAAAGAAAGGATATGGAGAATCGTTAAGATACGCTATACTCCTCTTCGTAGTTTCGACGTTGATATCATGGTTTCTGGTAAAACGTTTCTCGAACTCGGACAAATTTAAAGACGAATACGATGCTGTGGAGCAAATATTCAGACGTGTCCAAGTTTTGACATCAGCCTACGTGTGTTTTTCACACGGTGCGAACGATGTTGCGAACGCCGTTGGACCAGTTGCCTTGATTATGATGATAACCAAGACCCATACAACGAGCGTGGGAAGTATTGAAATTCCAAGATTTATTCTCTTCTTAGGTGGTTTGGGTATTGCTCTCGGTGTGTTACTTTATGGATACAAGGTTATGCGGACGATAGGTCATGACATCACGGAGCTTAACAACACAAGGGGCTTTTCCATCGATTTTGGAACGGCAACCACGGTTCTTCTTTCTTCTATCTTCGGATTCCCTATTAGTACGACGCATACCGTCGTCGGAGCGGTGACAGGTGTCGGATTGGCAAGGGGAATAGAAGTTGTTAACATTGATGTACTAAAGGATATTTTGATTTCGTGGTTCGTCACTGTACCGTTTTCTGCAGGTGCAAGTGCCTTGTCATACCTTGCATTGACGAGCCTGATGCACATTTGATTCGGTGCTCTAAATTGGAGGTAAGAGGATATATGATTGTTCTCTTCTTAACTCGGATGATAGACTATTTTGAAAAGCGCTTGGAGGATCTAAGGAAGGAATTCCCCAATGTTTCCTTTGTGGTTCCAAGAAATCGTTCTGAGGCTGAAGAACTTTTAAGGGATGCCGAAGCAGTTGTCACTGGTCATCTGACAACCGAACAGCTTTTACTTGCAAGGAGACTCAAGGTGATATTCGTCCCTTGGGCCGGTGTGAATGCCTTACCACTTGATGTTATTAAAGAAAGGAATATTGTGGTTTCCAACAACCACGGGAATGGAAAAATCGTTGCTGAACGAGCCATTGCACTTGCGTTGGCTGTGATGGGCAGAATTGTGGAATTTCACAATGACCTGACCAAGGGTATCTGGCACGGTTACGAAGCCGGGGCGCGAAAAGAAGATTTCTGGTTCTCGCTCCAGGGTAAGAAAGTTAGTATTCTCGGGCTCGGAGCCATAGGAAAGCACATAGCAAAACTCTTGAAAGGCTTCGACTGTGAAATAATGGGGTACAAGAGAATTGTTGAACCTGTTGAGATGGTCGACCATGTAACAAACAATCTTGGGGAGGCTGTTGCTTTCGGAAAAGTCATTTTCCTTGCCTTGCCTTTAACTTCCGAAACTAGAGGGATTATATCTCCGGAGATTTTAAAGACCATGCACGGTAAATTCCTTATCAACGTTGGTCGTGGTGAACTTGTTGACGAAAGAGGTTTGTACGAAGCACTGCGCGACGGTGTTTTAGCAGGTGCGGGTATAGATACCTGGTACCTTTATCCCGAAAGTGAGAACACAGTCAAGTTGCCATCTCGATATCCAATTCACACATTCAGGAATGTTGTGATATCTCCTCACGTCGGAGGATTCACTATTGAAGGACAGATGGGACGGATAGACGAAACTATCGAAAATATAAGGCATTACCTCATCACAGGTAGACCATTGAACATAGTTGATTTGGAACGTGAATACTAAAATTGAAATCACGTTTCTTGCTGAAGGAGTGATTACTTTGGTAAAAGACGGCGACAGAGTCCTGCTTTACGGAGAGGATGGTAGTAAATTCATTTTACGAGTTGTTGCTGGGGCGAAGAAAAGTACGCACTTGGGATTGATAGAATTTGACAATTTAATAGGTAAACAGTTTGGTGATAGAATATCTATAGGAAAGACGGGAAAAGCCTTTTATATCCTTCCACCGACTTACGTGGATGACATTTTTTCCATGAAACGAAAAACGCAAATCATATATCCAAAAGATTCGAGTTACATAATCATGAAACTCGACGTGAAACCAGGTTCCAAGGTTATCGACACGGGAATAGGTAGCGGAGCAATGTGTGCGGCAATAGCCAGGTTAGTTGGAGAAACTGGTAAGGTGTACGCTTACGAGAGGAGAGAAGAATTTTTGAAACTCGCACGTGCCAACCTGACAGAATGGGGATTAGCCGACAGAGTGGAATTTTTCTTGAAGGATATTTCCCTCGGTTTCGACCACAGTGATGTTGATGCCTTACTACTGGACGTTCCGGATCCGGAGAATTATATTCGTCAATGTTGGGAAGCACTCAAAGGTGGCGGGGTGTTAGGTGTAGTTTGTCCGACCACAAACCAGGTCACGGCCGTACTCGAGAAGATTTACGACTTGCCATTTGTGGATGTCGAAGTTTGGGAGTCACTAATGAGACAGTACAAGCCCGTGCCGGGACGCCTGAGACCAGTGGATAGGATGGTTGCACACACAACGTACATGATATTCGCGCGACGGGTAAACTCAAAACCTTCTTCCTATCAGTTAGAAATCCCATCTAGACCGGATAATAGCAAGCAAAACGCCGAGGAGGTGTGATAATGAAGAATATCTTGAAAGGTGTGTTTTCGTACGCTTTTGTCACTGCAGTGGTAATAATCTCCAGCTTAGTCTTATCGGGAGCATCCGATACACAGCTTATTAATTATTTAAGTCCCATTTACGAAGCACTCTATCGCATCAATAACGACTATTACGATATAAAGGGTGTCAAATTCGATAAGCTAATCGATTCGGCGATCGACGGTCTTGTTAAAGGTCTTGGCGACGATTTTAGTTATTACTACCCAGCTTCGAGGCAACAAGAGCAAATGATAGAAATGGAGGGACAGTACGGAGGATTGGGTATCGAAGTGACTTACGATAGCGAAAATCGTGCGGTAAAAGTGATTAGTCCAATGTACGGAACACCTGCATGGAGGGCAGGATTGCAAGCCGGTGATCTGATAATCGGTATTGACGACCAGCCTGTGAGTGAAATGGAGTATATGGAAGCTATAAACAAAATGCGGGGTAAACCTGGGACGGAGGTTAAACTGACTATCAAGAGAGGCAAAGAAATTTTCGAGATAACGATTGTTCGCGAAATAATCCAAATAATTCCGGTCAAGTTTGGAATAGCAACCTACAACAACAAAAAGATTGGATACATACTAATTACAAAGTTCAACGAACCAGTACCAACCGAACTGCAAAAGGCTTTAAGAAAACTTTACGATCAAAAGATAGATGCGTTGCTCATCGATTTGAGGAACAATCCTGGTGGGTTACTCAACATAGTTGTTGAAGCAGCGAACTACTTCCTTGAACCAGGTCGTCTCATTGTTTCTGTAAAAGACAGAAGTGGTAGAATAACCGACAAATACGTCAGCCGTGGCAGTAACTATCCAAATGTTCCCCTTGCAGTACTCATTAACAACGGTTCCGCATCGGCCTCCGAAATCTTGGCAGCAGCGCTTAAGGAGAACAAGCGTGCAATCTTGGTTGGACAAAGAACATTCGGAAAAGGCTCCGTTCAACGCGGATTTCCGCTGAGTAACGGTGGAACACTGTACTTAACAATTGCGCATTACATTACTCCAGCTGGGAACGACATCCATAAAGTTGGTATAGAACCCGACGTCGTAGTCCAGGAAGCTACTTCAACTGAAAGGAAGGTCGATGCCAAAAAGTACACGCTGAGTGAAATAGAAGTTGATCTGAACGACCCTGTTATTAAGGCGGCTATTGAAAAAGTCCTGAAGCTGAAGTAATTCGAGCTTGGTAAAGCAAAATGAAGCTTGAATTCTACGCACTTATCATCTTTTTCGCCACTGTCTCGATTTTCCTTGCCGTGGTACTTTTTGAGACACGTCCAAGAGAGGAGGAGGTATTCCCTTCTCCGTTTGTTTTTGCGATTAATCCATTTTCCGAGAGCTTGTTTAGAATCGTCAACCAAATGAACAAGCAGCTTCTACTTTTGGAATACAACATATCGACCCCGGCGGAGTTCGAGTCAGCCCGCGAACTTGAGAACTTGTACAACGTAATTGAAGACCCAAGAGCTACGAAAAATTTGACTAAACACGTTTTAGTGACCTGGTGGGGAAACGCTATTACGAGCGTATGTTTTACTGTCAAGCATATCACCGTTTGCTGGAGGCCAACGATAGACATTTCAGAAACTTCCAAAAAATATTCCGACGATTTTGGTAGTGCACTTTTATTGGCTCTTTCTGGTCTATCAACACGATGCACGATTGGGGAATGGAATATTGATATTGCGAAGCTGATCGCGGAAAGGTATGGAGTAACACTGCGTATAGGACGTTAGTTTGCAGGAGATGATGTATGTTGAAAAAGGGAATAATTTTTTCCATGGCGGATTCGATAATCTCGTTGCTTTTGCTTTTTACTCTTTACGTGTGGTCAGCTTACAAGTTGCACCTTGCCACCTTTCTTGTGGACAGGGAGATATTTAATTTTTTCGTACTCTATGTTCCAACACTGTTGTTCTTCACATCTCTATTTTTTAATCTAGAGGACACTTTCAAGGAAGTTAAAAGACTGCTTTGGTATTCACTCGTACCGGTTGTAGCCTTCAAAATAGGATGGTACGGTCTGTCGTTTAATTTGGCCTTTCCGATATGCTACGCGATCTCAAACGTTCTGGTCAAACCAGATTTCAAAAAACGAACATCACTCATCGTCTTCAATGGAATTGCGATTCTGATTTTGGTTGTCTGGAGGTCGATATAGTTGCAAAGCTTGGAACAAATAGCGACCGCAATGGTTAGATATTTGCTGAAAAACGACAAGAAGGTAATGTCCATCCTCGTAATCGTTGCCACGGTACTTGGAATTTATGCGGTCCTATTTCTTCGCGTAAACGCGGATATCACTGGTTTGGCACCACAGGATGATCTAAGATTCATGGACCTCGTTAAGTACACTTCGGAGAAATTGACATCAAACACTCTGGTTGTCGTGATAACTAAGACAAAAGGTAAGAACCACGATAAACTCGCTTCGGAATTGAAGGAACTTTTCGAAAAAACAAATTACGTTAATCAAGCGGAACCTTTCGATAACCCTGAGACACTGGTGAAGTACGGGATGCTCTCGGTGGGCGGTGGAACCGTATCCGAAACGGTACGGTATTATCAATCCTTACTGAACGTTGAACCAAAAACACTCATTGATTTCCGATTCTGGAGAAACACCGGCACAGCACTTCACGATATGATTAAATTTTTAGAAGAACTGGTTACCAAGAGTGGTATCAAGAAGTACTACTTGCTCTCACCTGACGGAGATCTCATGGTGATGAACTTCTCAATGAAGAGACCCATGTCCGACGTGAAATTCGTATCCGAGGCGGTTGTTACCTTGAAGGGAATCATCAAAGAATTCGAGCAAAAGCAAGGTGTTGTTACTTATTTCACCGGAGGTGTGATGGGAACATACGAGAGTAATCAACAAGCTACAAAAGATTTCGCACTTACCAGTGCGTTCTCATTTGTAGGTGTTCTACTCATATTGCTCATTGGCTTTGGAAACATTCTCGAGTTGGCGTTTTTCTTCGCCGGCTTGCTACTTTCAATGGCTATCAGTATGGGAATTATATCAATCGTTTTGAGGGAGCTGAATATTGTAACAACCTTTGTGAATGCCATGCTCTTGGGGTTGGGAATTGATTACGCAGTTTACATAGTTACGAGGATACAGGAGCGGTTCAACCTAGAAGGCGTGTCCAAAGAGAGTATCGTCCACGCTTTCGTGGAAAACTTCAGACCCTCGTTTGTCTCGATGGTTACAACCGCTCTTGCATTTTTAACGATGGTCTTCAGCCCATCGAACGCAATAAAACAGATGGGACTTTCCGTGGCAATAGGTGTTTTTGTGTACTTTTCCGTTTTTAACATTCTCATGCCTATTGCACACATGAGATTCTTGAAAAAGTTCAAAGCCCGACAAAGAGAAACGTATGTGAGGTTCGTAGATTTTGTGAGACGAAGCAGACTGCTCATGAATTTAACGATAATCAGTACAATTCTCCTATCGGTCATTGGAATTTACTCGATCCTCCATTTCTCTTATACTGCTTCGAGTCTTGTGAGTAAGAACGCAGAGTCGATCATTGCACAGGAAATCGTTGCACAAAAGTTCGGCCAAATAGGTGCCTCCGACGTCGTGATTGCGGAGACCAGTTCGGAAAGACTTCAAACAACGATAGAAGAGCTTACCAAGAGAGGGTTGATATCATCCGCATTCTCGATACTAACATTTATTGATAGTCCAGAAAAGGTGGCAGAACAACGTTCCGATATATACATCAGGCTTCTTGAGATAACCCACATTCCGGTGTTGGAACTCATATTCAGAAAATATGGTTTGTACGAAAGCTTTGTGTCAACGTTGGATGTTTTGAAGAACGTTTCGACGACGGAGGATCTCTTCAGAATAATGGAAAAGGATATTCCAAGTTTGTTTTACAAATCGCTCAATGGAAAGAACTACCTCTTAGCCTACGTCTCCGTACCGTTTGATCTATGGCAACCGGACAACTTCAAACGCTTTTTTGATAGCATGAAAGCTTTGAAAATTAAAACCTACGGATACGCGTCACTTTTTTACGAAGTCATCAATGAATTAATCCATTCGACTATCCTGGTTTTAGGATTTGTCTTTGTTGTTGAATTCTTGGTTCTCCTATTGGATTTCAAGAAGTTTCGTAAAGCGTTTCTGATACTCATCCTTACGGTACTCAACGGATTGGCCGCGTTTGGTTTCACCTATCTGCTTGGTATCAGAGCCAACTTTATCACGTTCATCGTGTTGCCGATATTCCTTGGAATTGGTGTGGACAGCCTCGTCGAGTTGGAGCACAGTGTGAGGTACGGTAGGGAGAGTGTTCTTAAGACGGAGAAGGCAATACTCATATGTATCATGACAACAGTTGCGTCTTTTGGTAGCTTTGTGCTTGCTCAGGGTCAATTACTCAGAGAATTTGGTATTGTAACGGCGGCTGGTCTCATTGGAACGCTTTTCATTTCGCTTTTCTGGTATCTGAATGTGGCCGATAAAAGGTGGCGCGTCCCAGAAAAACCACCAACAAAAGGGTAGGTGTGTGTTGATAAGATGCGCATACTGATGGTGTCTGACACTTACTTACCACAAATCAACGGTGTTGCTACATCGATATACCTATCAAAAAAATACCTTGAAATGAAGGGACATAAAGTATATATAGTGGCTCCCGTAAAACCGGATAATGACCCAGACGTTCTAACGATACCAGGTATAACATTCCCCTTTGAAAAACAACACAAGGTTGTTTTTGCGAATCATCTTAAAATACTTGAGTTTGCGAAGGAAAAAGGAATTGAGTTGATACACAGTCACGATCCACTCGCACTCGGCATTAGAGCGCTAAAGGTACAACGAGAGATGAAGGTACCTCATGTTCACACTTATCATACCTTATTGACGGAGTACCGTCATTACATTCCACCACCGTTCACACCGGACCGAAAGACTGTCGAGGAGTTTTCTAAATGGTTTTGTAATAAAGTGAATATTGTAGTTGCACCGACACTGGAAATCAAATCAGAACTCTTAAGGTACGGCGTGGAACGACCAATCGAAATAATACCAACCGGCATAGATACCGCGGAATTTTCAAAGCCACAGAAGCGTGATATCCGTACAGAGTTCGGTATACCGAAAGATGCCTTACTGCTAATGTACGCAGGACGTCTGGCTAAGGAGAAGAACTTAGAGTTCCTGTGTGGCGTGGTCGCGCGCGCTATGGAAACAGAACCACGTATATGGTTCATGCTCGTGGGAGATGGCCCGGAGAGAAAGGCACTTGAAGAGTTCTTCGAACGAAAAAGACTCTTCCAACGTGTAGTTTTCACCGGTTACGTACCACACAAAGAAATTGCCGATTTTTACAAGGCCTCTGACCTCTTCGTCTTCGCGTCGCTCACCGAAACACAGGGGCTTGTCGTACTCGAAGCGCTTGCAAGTGGAACACCCGTTGTTGCAATTGCTTACAAAGGAGTTGCGAACGTCTTACGTAATGGCGAAGGCGCTCTGACAACCGGCATCAACGAGGAGGAATTTTATCAGGCGATTTTCCGTGCCCTCTCAAACAGGGAAGAACTTTCCCAGAAAGGTAAAGTTTATGTGGAAAAGTATTGGTCAATGAACGCAATTGTGAAACGACTGGAAGCCGTTTATTTTAAAGCGCTAGAGAGCGGTTTCGTCGATTTCGAGATGCCTTCAGTTATAAGTACCTCGCTACAGTTGAAACTAACCAAATTATTCAAAAAATTCCTCGCACTTGGCGAAGAACTTTAAAAGTTCACGGTGCTTTTCAAAGTTTCTTCAGCGTTTTTTCTTGTATCTCCCTGAGCATCTTAACGTAGCTTTCGTACCTACTTCTTGGAAGCTTGCCCTTTGCAACTTGCGCTTTAACAAAACAATCGGGTTCGTCCAAATGTACACAATCTGGAAAGAAGCATTTGTCATTTTCGAATTCGATGAAAAGGAATCTTAAATCCTCAGGTTCGATATCTTCCAACTCCAAACTCGCGAAACCTGGAGTATCAACAACCCATCCTCCATCACGTATTTTCAGAAGTTGCGCAGTTGTTGTTGTGTGTCTTCCGCGTTCGAGTTTTTCGGAAATTTCACCAGTGCGTAGTCTCAAGTTCTCGTCAATCGCATTCAGTAGACTACTTTTTCCCACACCAGACATGCCCGCAAATACGGAGATCTTTCCGTAAAGATGTTCTTTAAGCTGGGCGATGCCCTCTTTTGTTATGGCGCTGGTTTTAACAAGCGGGTAAAGATTTGAATAAATTTTCTCGAATTCTGCGACTTCATGCTGCTCAAGGAGATCAATCTTATTCAGTACCAACACAAGTGGTAGCTGTTCGCGTTCAACAAGTACTATAAATCTATCGAGTATCTCGAAGGGAACTTCCGGTTTTCGCAACGTTGTGACAACGATGACTTGGTCAACATTAGCCACACTCGGCTTTCTCAATTCGTTCTTTCTGTTGAGTATATTCTCAACAACTCCATCATCACCGTGTATTGGTGTAAATTCGACCATATCACCGGTAATCGGTCTAATGCCTTGTTTTTTAAACTTGCCTCTCAGTTTGCATAGATATTGCTTCCCTGTTTCCATGTCCTCAACGGCTAGAAGGTTAGAATAGAAACGCAAAACAACACCAACGCGTCTTTTACTCGTCCCCATTCAGAATTGTCCCCCCTGAACCGTGTTGGTATCCTCCGTGCTGGCACCTGGAGCAAATTCTCCAGACGGAGGGATGAAACTTTCCGGAGTGGAAGGTTTTTCTACTGGTTCGAAACCAACCGACGTATTACCAGTTTCGGCTCCCACTTCTGGTGGAATAATCTCCACCGGACCGGTTTCGGTTGTAAGCTCATTTTCCACCGGTGTAGACGAAGACACACGTATCCCGGAGCTTACGAATAACTTAACCACATCTCCACTCACAACTTTTGAACCGGGAGTAGGACTGGTCGATACGATAATTCCTTTGAACGTGCCGTCGCTTACCTCTTGAATTCTTGTTTCAACCCCAACGTCGCGCAAGATATCCTGGACACTCTTGTACCAGGCCCCCTTGAAATTTGGCAGAATCAAAGACCTTATCCTAACCTGTTCGGTGTAGAGTTTTATTGTTCTTCCCCTCTTTACACGCGTACCAGGTGTTGGATCCATCCTAATAACCGTTCCTGTACCACCCTCTACTTTCACATCAAAGCCTTCGGTTCTTAGCTTTTGAACGGCATCTTGTACATCCATACCAACAACGTTCTCTAACTTGACCGATTCGGTACGTGCTTTGAACATCATAACCCAGTAAAAGGTTAAGCCACCCAGTATCGCGGCCGAGCAGACGATTAAAATAGATAAAGGTATCCATAGAACAAACCGTATTGTCTCCCGCTTTCTCCTATCCTTTTTCCTTCCGCGTAAATCAATCACATTACCACTCCCCAAAATGTTCTTTTAACCTCTTTGCCCAAACTTCCCAGCACCAGATAGGTGTCTTCTTCTCAGTTGACCGCACGCCGCATCTATATCCGTTCCCTTTTCGCGTCTGATTTCACATTCGATATTATGTTTTTCCAGTATCTCCTTAAACCTTTCCAATGCCCAATGATGGGGCCTTCCCAGTACGATACCATCTATTCCAGATACTGGATTAACCGGTATGAGGTTAACGTACGCACCAATTCCTCGTAAGAGTTCGGCGAGCTTTTCAGCGTCATCCGCAAAATCGTTAAACTCACGTATTAGCACGTACTCGAACGTAACCCTATTTTTTGTCAAACGTTGGTATTCTTTGGCCGCGTGGATTATCTCCTCAACACTGTACTTCTTGTTGAGTGGTACAATTTGATCGCGCTTGTAATTCGTCGGTGCGTGCAGTGAGATGGCAAGTTTCACCTCGGGTAGGTCATGCGCAAGTTGTACAATTCTTTCCGGTATCCCAACCGTTGAAATTGTAATTCTGCGCATACTGATTCCCTTCCCCTTGGGGTTATGGAGTATTTTCACGCTCTTAACAACTTCATCGTAATTCAACAAAGGTTCACCCATTCCCATGTAAACGATATTTCCGATGTTGACTTTACGGTTCAATTCCATCGCAAGCACTTGAGCTACGATTTCTCCGGCAGATAGGTTTCTGTCGTAACCACTCTGACCCGTTGCGCAAAACGCACATTTGACAGGACATCCAACTTGCGTTGAAATACAAGCGGTGACTCGATCCGGATGGAATAGAAGAACGGATTCTATAGTCCTTCCGTCGCCTAACTCCCATAGGAATTTCGTTGTTTTATCAACCATCGAAACCTGCACGTCGAGTAACTTCGGGATCGATACTTCAAAGTTTTCTGAGAGTTGTCTTCGATGTTCTTTCGAAAGGTTCGTCATTGAGGAAAAATCGAAGACCTTCTTTTTGAAGACCCAATCGTAAACTTGATCCACGCGATATCGCTCAAGCCCCAGGTTCGCAAATTCTTTGACAAGCTCTTCGTACTGAAAGTTCAGCAGATTCTTTTTCATTTTCGCTTCCTCCTTCATCCGCTTTCCTTAATCGGTCCATCCTTGGTATTCGTAGCTTTTAACTTAAACTGCAATGAACGAAGAAACCAAAGTGCACAGCAACCAGTAAAGTCGTATTCACGCTCTATCGGTTTGACGATTCCAGTTGCAATACCCGAGAGTTTTTCTTGCAACTCGACTCTATAAATTCCCCTTGGATGCATACAACCCAAAAAGACTTCATCAAACCTTACCCTCGCAAACTCAAAAAGCTTAACAACCTCATCCACAAGCGGTGGGGAACACTTGTGGAAGCTGCTGCCAACCGTGGGAACAAAGACGTTTAGTACCACGTAGGGGAAATATCGTGCGAGAATCTCTACTGCCTTGTACTCATGCGTTAACGTACCACAAGCTATCCCAACGGTTATATGTGGTACTTTAATCATTTTAAGCGGTAAAACAGCATCAAGTATCTGCTCGGGAGTCCTCCGCATTCGGTAAATAGACCACAATACTTCCGGATCCGCGAAGAAATCAAAGCTCACAACATCCGCAACTTCATCCAATTCGTGAGGAGGTTGTTCAGGAAACCCTACATGAAAGTTGTACAGTAAATCATGTTCATTCTTCAACTTTTTGAGCTTGTCCAAATACGGTCCAAAGGGAATTTTGCCGTCACGACCCATCCCACCACTTATCAGAAACGAACGATATCTGTCCACGTAGTCTTCTATTTTGTCAACGTGTACCATATGTTTTAGAAAATGACCACCACAGTGTGGACAATTCAGTCCACATCCTCGAGTAACAGTGACCGGCAGTGTGGCGGACGGGTCAATACGCAGGCAGCTATTATTAACCGTCAAACCTTGCATGGCTCTCTCCAGTTGATGGGAAGCGTTGTGAGACGTTCCTTTTCGTCGAGCTGCATCCATCCATCGAGTCCAAGCTCGATTAATCTATCAAGTGCGCTCTCGTATTCTTCCCTCGTTACCTTACGACCTATCAACGGGTCGTTCCTCGCATCGAAATGCGGTATGTATTGGGACATCAACGCAACAGGAATCCTCCTATCAAGCTTGGCTACGAACTCCAAAGCTTTCTCGTGTCCACTCACGTTGTTGGGAAGCACAAGAATCCTGATTATGAGCCCTTTCATGCGCTCTTCATCGAAAGGACCAACTTGTCTGTACATTTCCTTTATAGCTTCCTGAGCAACGGTCCAGTAGTCAGGTATCTTAGAATAAATCTGTCCGAATTTATCGTCCGTGTACCGAATATCGGCCAGGTATATATCAACGTAACCTTCCAATTCGCGCAGGGTTTCAATCCGCTCATAACTCGAAGTATTGTAGACGACTGGAAGTGTAAATCCACGTTCCTTTGCTATCTTGAGAGCCTCGATAATCCATGGAACGTGTGGCGTCGGTGTTACTAAATCCAGCGTTTTTGCACCAACACGCTGTGACACCAAAAATGCACACGCAAGCTCATCAACTGTAACTTCGAATCCTACACCCCTCTGCGAAAACCCCATGTTCTGACAGTAAATGCACTTCATTTGGCACCCACTGAAGAATACAGCAGCCGCTCCGGTATCACCAGATATTGGCGGCTCTTCACCTTTATGTAACACTATATTTGACAACTTCGGAAGGTAACCAACTGTACAAATTCCAGCAAACTTGGTCCGATCAATCCTACACATCCGTGGACACAGCGTGCATTCTTTTAAAATATCAAGCCCCATAATTCTCGCAAGAACACCTCGTCTTCAACGTTTTCAGATTTTCTACAAGTGAAATTATACCACGTTCCCGTTTACATGTGTTGAAGTTATTTGTATTTTTTGTTTTTAAATCTGCGAATTGGTTAACGCCCCTTGTTCCATCGTAAAACTTGTTGCTTTCACGATAAGCAATATGGTATAATGATTTTGTAAACAATACTACGTGAATGCGGGGGTGTCAAACGTGGAGGCGTTGGAAAGACTTGTAAAAAAACTTACGGAAGTCAGTAGTCCGAGTGGTAGGGAGGAGGGAATCAGGCAGGCAATTCTTGAAGAACTTGAAGGTCACATAGATGGTTACAGAGTCGATAAACTCGGCAACCTTATCGTTTGGAAAGCGGGGACAAGTGGAAAGAAAATTCTCCTTGATGCACATATGGACGAAATAGGTGTTGTAGTCACTAATATCGATGACCACGGTTTTTTGAAGATAGATAGAGTCGGTGGTATGTCACCCTACACAGTTTTCCAAAAGCGTCTTCGATTCGGAAACGTTCTGGGAATCGTTGGTGTTGAGGGGGAAACATCTGAAGAACTCCAGAGCAACATCCAAAAGATGTCGTTTGAAAAGCTGTTCGTGGATATAGGTGCGCGGAATAGGGAGGAGGCTGAAAAGCTTTGCCCTATCGGTACTTTCGGAACCTTCGATAGTTACTTTTACAGTTCTGGAGATATCATGGTAAGTAAGTCGATGGACGATAGAATAGGCTGCGCCGTTATTGTTGAAGTCTTTAAGAGACTAGCAAAACCCCGACACAGCATATTTGGTGTCTTCGCTGTCCAGGAGGAAGTCGGTTTGATCGGTGCGCACGTGGCTGGTTACGATATCGAACCGGACGTGGCTCTCGCGATTGACGTAACCGGTGTTGGTGATACACCGAAAGGTCTGAAACGCGTTCCCATGGCTCTTGGAAAAGGGACGTGCATAAAGGTTAAGGACGCTTATTCCATTAGTGACAGAAAGATGATTGAAAAGTTAAAGGAACTCGCAGAAAAGTACAATATTTCACACCAGATGGAAGTTCTCATCTACGGTGGGACAGATGCAGCCGGTTACCAAGCCACAAAATCTGGAATCCCAAGTGCAACCTTGTCGATTCCCACAAGGTACATCCACACCCCAAGTGAGATGGTAGATAAAAGGGACGTCGAAGCAACGATTGAACTAACAATAAGATACTGCGAGGAAGGTCTGGAGTAAATATATCGTTACTTTGGTGGGGTGCTCAGTTTGAAGAGGCGTGTACCTGTAGGTTCGCGAAAGTGGAAGGAGATCACCGACTTTGATCTCAAAGTACTCTCGGTCGTTATCATCGCGCTGTCGCTGATATCTGTATCTTTGTTGCTTTATGCGGTGTACTTAAAGTTTCAAAAAAGTCAAGTGGACGTTGTGATCAAGGAGCCTTTCCCTGCCCAACAACCCCCTATAGAAGAAATCGTGAGAACTGCCACCGAAACGGTGTATTACACAAAATCTCCGAGCACGGGCGGCGTTGAAGAAACGCCTACCATTTATTCGTCAGATGATACACTTGAAACCGGCGACAGTAGCGTGACTATCGTTCCCGTAGAACAAGGAAACCAGAAATTATTAAGACCTTTGGAACTCGGGACTACGACCGAGGCAGAAAGAATTGCTAACCCCAAGGAACAAAAAGAACAAGCAAATGACCTGCAAACGACGGAACAAACTCAACCCGAAGGCACGAATGTAGAAGAGGAACCTAAGTTTGCAGAGGAAAACAAGTACCTCAAGGGACTGGCAAAGTTCGACTACAACATATTACTTTCCCGCATGGCCGAGAATTTACCGAGTTCAAAACTTTATCTGTACGTTGTGGATAGTGAAACGGCGCTGAAACTTGCCAAAATGACACAGAATTACATCATAGATTACGTCGATGGCAGATATCACCTCGCTTGCACGAAAAACATCGCCCCAGACCTTAATCCCTCGACCGGCATCTATACAGTTAAGACAAAACCTGTAAAGGATCCAAAGGAAGTTTTCAAATCCGTTGTGAACCTACGAACATTTGGAATAAGCGCCTTTAGTGTGACAACGAGTGATGGTTACATTTTGTGCATGGGAGTCTTCAGAACGGAAGTCCAGGCACGCAGATTTTACTATTCCCAAGACTGGTCTGAGCTCTCCAAGTACGCAAACGTTTCCGAAGCCTCGGTTTCGAGGATTGGAGACTGATAACCCAAACACAACAACGCGGGAGATAGGGGGGCGGCATGGTACTGCATGTCTGTCACGCAAAACCCGATTCGCAACGAAAAAATCTTTGTGGCTGCTTTCGCTGTTTTGATAATCGTTTTGGGTATTATAATTCAACCTCGACTCCGAAGCAACCTTGGAATCACCTCAGTACGTGGTGAATCGGAAAGTTCTGGGGCAAAGTTCGTTGAAAGAAAATACACAGACGCGGTGCTTGACATAAACGTCGCAACGGAAGAGGAGCTGCAAACATTACCAGGTATCGGCCCTTCGAAGGCAAGGGCGATTGTGGAGTACCGAAAGGTCCAACCCTTCAAACGAGCTGAGGAGATAATGAACGTACCTGGTATTGGGCCAAAAACATTCGAAAAGCTCAAGAATCGGATAAAAGTTGGCGAAAGTGTGATTACTTTGCGAGATGTCCGGCAGAAACAAACAATCGTCGAAACGGAAACTAAGCAGATAAATCAAAAAATGCAGGAAATCAACGAATCCGTCGTCCGAAAAATGTCAACAGACCAGCTTATTGATATTAACACCGCTTCAGTTGATGAATTGGAAAAGCTTCCGGGAATAGGGCCAGCGAAAGCAGCGGAGATAATAAAATATAGGACCGAAAAGGGTCCATTCAAAAGTGTCGATGAACTACTGAAAGTTAAAGGCATAGGACCTAAAACTTTGGAAAAAATAAGACCTTTGGTGTGCGTTAAATAAAACGACTTTCAGTATTACTGGTACAACTTGCGAATTTGATCGTACTTTCTCATGAACGCTTCAAAAATCTTTGGATCGAACTTCTTTCCGTTGCTCGAATGCAAAAATTTCAGTGTCTCCTCCTCACTATAAGCCTTCCTGTACACTCTGTCTGATCTGAGTGCATCGTAGAAATCGATGATGCTGACTATCCGAGCACATAACGGAATCTCTTCGCCTTTCAGGCCTCTTGGGTAACCGGTGCCATCCCAATTTTCGTGGTGGTAGAGTGCTACAGTGCTGGCCATATTGAAAAGCGGATGGTCAACGGTTGAAAGGATTTTGTAACCAATTATTGTATGGCGCTTCATTATCTCAAATTCCTCTTCGGAAAGCTGTGTTGGTTTCATAAGTATTGAATCCGGGATTCCCACCTTACCAACGTCATGGAGCATCGCCGCAATTTCTAGGTACTCAGCTTCCAAATCTTCCATTCCAAGCTCGGTTGCAAGGATTTTTGCTATCTCACCAACACGTCTAACGTGTTCACCTGTTTCGAGTGATCTGGTTTCAGTCACTTCAGAGATAATGTAAACGATCTTGTACAAAGTATCGGTTAGGTCACGACTTATAAAGTTGTTTTCCACCTCGAGTATGAAATCACTGAGGAAAACTTCGAGAATCTTCCTAAAGTATTCTTCCACTCCCGAAGAAAACGTTACAGTAAAATGGAGGACAGACGAATAACCCGTGCGTAATCTAAACTCGAGTGAAGTATCCGGCTCGGAGAAATTCCAGACGATTCGCTTTTGAAACTTGTGGTTGGTAAGACTCTCTTTTCGATGATTTGCCCTAACTCCGATTTCGAGAATTTGGGCAATCCCATCGAATAACTCTTCAATGAAATTTACATAATCCTCATCCGTCTTCAGGTCCATTACTAAGGATGTTAGGAAAGCTAGTTTGGAGAGCAAAAGTCTTTGCTTATCGAGCGTTGTATAGTCCTTGTACTCACGTAATTTTGAAACGATGAGTGTGTAAAGTGCGTTACCTGAGAGCTCCGACTTCTCCCGGTAATCATTTATATCATACTTCAAAATTATCTCCCTTGGAGGTGCGTACCCAGGCTGACCCGTGCGTATAACTAATCTCATTCGCTCATCGTGAAGTTCCTCCCTGACGAAACGCACCACTTCGAGTCCCGCGTGCTCCGTTTCCATGACAACATCTATGATAGCCAATGCTATGTTCGGTACACTTTTCAATATCTCTATCGCTTCGGCTCCGGAATAAGCACTGTATACCTTCACAGGCCGATTCAAAAACGTGATGTCTCGTGCAACAACGGATGTAACAGCGTGGACATCAGGTTCATCGTCGACAACTAGGATTTTCCAGGGTTCGAGTTTGTGTTCCTCTTTTGAAGTCTTTTTCAAGAACGTTGCCATTTTTGGCCCTCCCAAAACTAAACTTAAGGTACCAAGAACACCTTTATAAGAGTAGCTCACAA
>Ga0105162_1000027_pt1 | contig 98196 bp, 106 predicted proteins | sample JNZ201metaG_FD_81532 | JGI IMG/M metagenome (GOLD analysis project Ga0105162, IMG submission 81532) | Hot spring microbial communities from Jinze hot spring, China to study Microbial Dark Matter (Phase II) - JNZ 20120812A | ecosystem: Environmental > Aquatic > Thermal springs > Hot (42-90C) >...
GGGTGCATTGTACATCTTCTCGCTTCCAGTATCGAAGATGAGATCAGCTTGATAGTTTACAGGACCCACCTTCCCATCTGAGTAAAGCCCAAGCCACCATATACTGCCTTTTTCACAACCTGTAGCGGCATTCCTTGAGCCCTCTTTGGCCGCTATATAACCACCTACACCATAGCCATTCCCTTCGTAATCAAAAACGCCGTAGAAAAGGTCAGCCCCTACTTCTCCATCTGAAGCAACCTCATCTCTTTCTCTCATTTTACCCCAGCCAGCACCAACGGTGAATTTACCCTGGGCGACCTCACATGTAGACCTTAAGCTGATACCAGCACCGGGAACGGTCAAGAAGACAAACGGCCTGATATCGAAGTACTGAACGCCAGCCCTGACAAAGGTAGGTGCATTAAGGCCAGGGATCTTAAAGTCCATATAAGCTTCCTTAACTTCCACTGTCACCTGCTCAGCCCCCCAAGTACCCATAGCATTTCGTCCGGTCATCGCAGTACCCCAGGGATTGGGAAAAGAGTCAATGTAAAACCTCACTTTTCCTGTCAAAGCATCGGAGGTCTTAAGATGAAGGTGCAAATCCACCCTCTGCATCCAGTTATCCACGTTTTGATCAGGGGCTGTATTTATCTCTGGCCACAAGTTCTTGTAAAGCCTGTAACCAATCCCCATATACCCAGTTACCGACAAATCAGCAGAAAACACAGGCGCAGCTATGACCAACCCCAATACAATGGCCAAAGCTGCTAATAAACCTTTTCTCATCTCCACCCTCCTCTTTTAAGTTTTTTAACTTCAGGAACCTAAAAACACCTCTAAAGACCCTACACCCTTGAACCTTGGTTCCCCCTCTTCCTTGACCCTCCCATCACCTCCTTTCGCGCAAAAATTAAATGCGTTTAATCTGATAGCACCCTTGGCAGAACTTGTCAAGGGGTTTTTGAAGAAGGTGAGATGGTTTTTTATTCCTTCCTTGACTCGGTTATAGATTGCTGCTATATGAACCCCTATAAAAGGGAAGAAGGGAGGGCATAAAATGAAAAAGGGGCTTTTTCTTTTGGGTGTAGTGGCTTTGTCTTTTTTTGGCTGTGCTCTTAAGGTCCAAAGGTCCTATGGCCCCATCGAGTTTAACCCCCCTGAGGGCAAGTGGTATAAAGTGGCGATCCTTCCGGTGGCTGATTATTCGCCCTTTGTGCTTGAGGACGCCCTTGGAAGACGTCCCCTTGTAGAAGAAGCCATAGAAGATGCCCTCTTCTCCTTGGGTTTTGTGCCTGTACCCAAGGAAGACGTATGGGCCTTTTTGACCAAAAAGGGCGTAATAAGGGAGGTAAGCCCTATATCCATCTCGCCTGCCACAAGGGTCCTGGCCAAGGAGGTCTCTGGGGATTGGACTCCGGCTATGAAGAGGCACCTTGAAGAGGCCTTGAGGCAAAACCTGGCTATCCAAACCCTTAAGGAAAAGCCTACATCTCCCCTTTCTCAAGAGGTACTAAGGGAAATGGCCCAAGAGTTCGGGACCAGGTTGGTAGTAAGGGGGAGGATCCTCGAGTTAAGGGATGGCCTTAAGACGTCCTTTAACCCCTTTGAGGTTGGAATTGTCCCCTTCGCCTATGGTTTTATGCAGAGGTTCCTATTCGGAGTGGCGGTCCCCGAGAGCTACGAGTTCATATCCGATGAGAACCTAAAGAAGGCCACGCCTTGGCTTACCGAGCTCTTGCAAAAGGCAGCCATTGGGGCAGCAGGAGGATGGGCCCTCGTAGATGGGACAAGCCCCCTTGAGTGGGAGAGGGACGTAGCGGCTTTGGTCGGAGGCGGTGTCGGTGCCCTCGGACACCTAAGCGGCAGGCTACGGGAGGTAACAGTGGACCTAAGGCTCATGGTCCAGGACGCCGAGACAGGGGACCTCCTCTGGACCAACCGTGCCAGGGTCTCGGTGAGCCCGGAATCGGTCTTCTCCCATCAGGACCTCCAAAAGATGCGCGAACTGGCTATAAGGGAGGCAGCAAGGTCCTTGGTTGAGGACTTCTCCAAGTTCTTCAGGGCGGAACTCCCTAAGTTGAACCCCATCTACAAGGAGCTCGTATACACCCCGGGACAGGTGAGGGTAAAAGAGGCAAAGGTGAAGGAGAGCGAACTTTACCTAGAAGAGGCAAAGGAAGCCGCCCTTAAGGCCCAAGAGGCAGCCAAGAAGGCCCAAGAGGCAGCAGAGAAAGCCGAAAGGGCCTTCGAGAAGGCCTTGAGGAAATGAGCCTTGAGGTAAAGGTAGTAGAGAAGAAACCCCCTGCCCTTAAGCCTTTTTCCTTCGGTTGTCTCAAAGGGAGCCACGCCGTAAACCTAACAAGGGGGTGTCTCCATGGATGTGTATACTGCTATGCTAGGGGTTATCCCTCTGCACCGGACCAAGTGGAGCTTTACGGTAACCTCCTTGATCTCGCCTCAGAGGAACTGAGGAGCCCTTTAAAGAGGAAGAGGCTTAAGCTCATCGTCTTCAACACGGCCTCGGATTCCTTTCAGCCCCATCCCCAGATCCTGGAGTTGGCCCACGGCCTCATGGAGCTCCTCTTAAAGGAAGGGCTTCCCCTGTACTTTCTCACCAAAGGCCATATACCCTCAAGGACCATGGAACTCATGTCGCGGTACAGAGGCCTCGTATTCCCCCATATAGGCCTTTGTTCCCTAGATAAGACCTACAACAAGACCTTCGAACCAAACGCCGCACCGCCAGAGGAGCGCTTAAGGGCCATAAGGGAGATGGCCTCCTTGGGTATAACCCCTGGTGTGAGGATTGACCCCCTTATCCCCTTTTTGACCGATAGGGAGGAAAACCTAAGGGAGTTATTTTCCGCACTTTCAGCCGTAGGAGTGAAGGAAGTGGTGCTTAACTATTTACATATAAGGCCTGGAATAGAGGAGATAATGCAAAGGGAGCTCGGCCAGATATGGTTCAGGGTCTCCTTCCCTTATAGGGGACAGCCTTGGAGGACCGTAGGTTCTTGTAGCAGGGCAAAGCTTTTACCCCTTCCCTTTAGGAGGAAGAAATACCAGTGGATGATAGAGCTAGCTAGGTCCTATGGCCTCAGGGCGAGGATATGCCGCTGTAAGAACCCTGACCTCGAAGCAGACAGCTGCCTATACCTTCCCCCTCTTCACAGCCCTTTACAGCTTGGGCTTTTTAATTGACCCCGAAATCTGTTAATTTTTTTCCCAAAAAGGGGTAAAGCGATGCTCGAACTCTTCCAGAAGGGCGGCTTTTTGATGTACCCGATAGCCATATGCTCCATTGTTGCCCTGGCCGTCTTCTTGGAGAGGCTTTGGGCCTTAAGACATGGAAAGGTCGTCCCACAAGAGCTCTTGCTCGAAGTGCTTGACCTTTTAGCAAAAGGAAAGCTCACCGAGGCACAGACCCTCTGCAGGAGGTGGAACAGCCCCTTGGCCGAGGTGATCTATACGGGGCTCTTACACTATGGCAAGGACCGCTCCACCATAAAGGAGAGGATGGAAGAGGTAGGGAGACACGAGGTGGCAGAACTTGAAAGGCATATAAACGTCATAGGGACCGTGGCGGCGGTAGCCCCCCTTTTGGGGCTTTTAGGGACGGTCACAGGCATGATCAAGAGCTTCAACGTGATAGCGGCCCAGGGGGTGGCTGAACCCCAGTCCCTGGCCGGGGGGATCTCCGAGGCACTCCTCACTACCGCTGCAGGGCTCATAGTGGCCATACCCGCTGTGATCATGTACCGCTACCTGAGCTCAAAGGTCCGATCGCTTTCTCTAGAGATGGAAGCAGCTGCCCTTAGGGTCCTTGAGTTGCTTGGAACCGAGAGGAAATGAAGTTCTCCAGAAGAGACAACCAAGAGGACGTAAGGCTTGACCTCACACCGCTTGTGGACTGCGTACTGCAACTCATCATCTTCTTCATGCTGACCTCGGCTTTCGTAGCCCTTACAGGCGTAAAAGTGAGCCTCCCTAAGGCAACGCCTGAAGCCATAAGACATCAAAGGGAAGAACTCCAGGTGTCCATAACGCGCGAAGGCAAGGTCTTCCTTGAGAAAAGGGAGGTAAGCCTTGAGGACCTAAGGGAGATCTTCGCCTCACGGGCAAAACGTGCCCCGGAAACCCTCGTGGTGGTAAATGCTGACAGGGAGTGCCACCATGGCCTAGTAGTGGAGGTATTGGACCTTGCTAAGACCTCGGGCCTTAAAAACCTAGCCATAGCCACCTTACCTAAGCCCAAAAGATGAAGTTCCTGGTGCGGATAGTATGGGGGTGGGCAATAGGGCTATGGATATATTCCCTCTTTGCCCCAAAGGGACTGCCACATCTGCTAAAGTCCAAGATCACCGAAAAGGCCATAAGGGCTGAGATCGCTGCCCTCCAGGCCGAAATAAAAGAACTCGAAGCAGAGATCTTGAGGATACGTACCGACCCCCTTTACCTCGAGTACCTCGCCAGGTCGCAGCTTGGCATGATCCGTCAAGGCGAAATCCTGTTCATCTTCGGGAAGGAAGCCCGTACCGAGGAGCACCTTCCTTGACATAACAAAGCCGTGCCCCTTATCATTTCCTAACCGGCCAAAAAGGGACGAAGGTATGGAAAGGGCAAAGGGACGGCTTCCAGACCAGATAAGGGAGGTGAAGATCATAAGAGGCATAAACAAGTTTGCCGAAGGCTCAGCCCTTATAGAACTAGGCGACACCAAGGTCCTCTGCACGGCTACAGTGGAAGAAGGAGTGCCACCCTTCCTAAAAGGTACTGGCTCTGGCTGGATAAGGGCTGAATACGCCATGTTGCCCCGTGCCACTCATGAGCGCTCGCCCAGGGAGAGGTCCTTTGCCGGTAGGGCCCAGGAGATCCAGCGCTTCATAGGCCGTGCTTTGAGGGCGGCAGTAGACCTCAAGGCCTTGGGCGAAAGGACCATCGTGGTGGACTGCGATGTGCTGCAGGCGGATGGAGGGACACGGACCGCCTCGGTTACCGGCGGGTTTGTGGCCGTGGTAGAAGCCTTAAGGTGGCTTAAGGCCCAAGGGCTTATAGAGGAAATCCCAGTGAGGGACTATGTGGCAGCAGTAAGCGCAGGCATAGTGGAAGGGGAACTGCTACTTGACCTCGATTATCAGGAGGACTCCCGGGCACAGGTGGACCTGAACCTGGTCATGACTGGCTCGGGCAAGCTCGTGGAGGTCCAAGGAGCTACTGAAGAGTCGCCTTTCCCCTTTGAGGAGTTCCATAGGCTCCTTGAGTTGGCCAAAAAGGGAATTATGGAACTGGTAGAGGCCCAAAAGAGGTGTCTGGAATGACGGAAGTGATCGTAGCCACTAACAACAAGGGGAAGTTCCGCGAGATCCAAGAGGCCCTAAAGGACCTTCCCTTGAAGCTTGTACCTTTATGGGAATTGCCTGAACCCATTAAAATCGTAGAGGACGGCAATACCTACGAGGAAAACGCCTTGAAGAAGGCACGAGAGGTGGCAAAGAGAACCGGAAAGCTCAGCATTGCGGATGACTCAGGCCTTGAGGTAGAACCCCTGGGTGGGGCCCCAGGAATTCACTCAGCCCACTATGCCGGAGAAGGCGCTACGGATCGGGAAAACAACCGGAAGCTCCTTGAGGCCCTAAGGGGCTTACCTTTGGAGCGCCGTAAGGCCACCTTTAGGTGCTTCATAGCAGCCGTGGATCCCGTAACGGGCTGGGAAAAAGTGGTACAAGGGCGATGTGAGGGCCTAATCCTTGAAGAAGAACGCGGCAACAACGGCTTTGGCTATGACCCTTTGTTCTTCGTCCCCGAAAGGGGAAAGACCTTGGCTGAGATGTCCCTTGAGGAGAAGAACTCCTTAAGCCATAGGGGAAGGGCCCTACAGACCCTGCGAGATGTCTTGAAATCATACCTTTCGGGGCGTGGCGCAGCCTGGTAGCGCACCTGCCTTGGGAGCAGGGGGTCAGCGGTTCAAATCCGCTCGCCCCGACCAAACTCTTACTCGGCCCTTTGACCACCATCGGCCAAGGTCACCCTAAGCTCTACCCCCTCTGCCCAGGCCCTCAAAACCTCAACACCGCCAACAAGCGTCTTCCATAAGGGATAAACCACCACAAGGCCCACCACCGTAAGAACAACCCCAATACCTAAGGCCATCAAAACCTTAACCCCTAACATCTCCATCACCTCCTTTCTCCAACCTACAAAGGAAGCAAGGGATATGCCATAAGCATCGACCTTTAAGGACCGTGCCCCAAAGACACCTGGCGTATACAGAGTGTGGTACTTTCCAACAATATGTGTTGATGGATTCAACACCTATGGCTTTTACTTGAGGATGGAGCTATACCAGGCTATGATCCTTTCCCCCCAAAGTAGGTAGAGGAAGGACCCGATGGATAGGAAGGGACCAAAGGGAATGGCCCCTTGGGCCTCGAGCCGTTTTAGTTTCATGAGGAGGAATCCCACGCATGCCCCAAGGAAGGAGCCGAAGAACATGGAGAAAAGGGCGCCTTTGGGGCCGGTGAAGGCACCTATCATGGCCAGTAGTTTGACATCCCCTCCTCCCATTCCTTCTCGTTTTCTGAGAAGTTCGTAAAGGAACCCTATGAGGAACAGTCCGCCGCCTCCGACCAAAAGTCCCAATAGGGCTTGGTAGGGCTTCAAGGTCAGGCCCAAAAGGGAGCCGATGATCCCCAAAACGAGTCCCCCTAAGGTGAGGACATCGGGGATGATCCTATGTTCCAAGTCGATGAAGGAGGAGACAAGGAGAGAGGAGAAGAAAAAATAGTAGAGGAAGGCCTTGGGGCCAAGACCAAACCTGGAGATACAGAAAAGGGCCAAAAGGCCGCTTAGACCTTCCACTAAGGGGTATCTAGGGGATATAGGGGATTCACAATACCTGCATTTGCCCTTCAGCAGAAGGTAGCTCAAAAGGGGGATGTTGTCCTTTGGCCTGATGGGGCTTTTGCATTTTGGGCAAAAGGACCTAGGTTTAAGGAGGGAAATACCCCTTGGGAGTCGGAAGATGCACACGTTAAAAAAGCTTCCGAAGACAGCGCCTATGATGAAGGCAAAGGCTTCCAGCATCTTTTGACACCTCCTTTGGGCTGAGGTAATCTCTCCACGGGATGGACGGCCGAAAGGTCTTCAAGGAGGGTGAAACGGTTATCCTTTACGACCCGGACAAAGACGCCCAGCTCGCTTATAAGCTCAAAAGGGGGGCAAAGGTCAACCTCCACAAAGGGCTTGTTGACTTCGAGCCCATCCTTGGAAAGGAAGACGGGACGGTGGTAAGGACCTCTACCGGCGGCACCTTTATAGCCTTCAAACCCACCTTGCGGCAGTTCATCATGCATATGAAAAGGGACACCCAGATAATATACCCTAAGGACATAGGGATCATCCTCCTTTATGCAGACATCTACCCCGGGGCAAAGGTCCTTGAGGCAGGCATAGGTTCCGGGGCCCTGACGCTTGGCCTTCTTAGGGCCGTTGGAAGGGAAGGAAAGGTGATCTCTTATGAGATACGAGAGGAGTTTGCCCAAAGGGCCATAGAAAACATACGTCAGTACTTTGGGGAAACTGAGAACCACATCGTGAAAATAAGGGACGTCTACGAAGGGATAGAGGAATCCGATCTTGACAGGGTGATCCTCGATGTCCCTGAACCCTGGAGGGCCTTGGAACACGTAAAAGAGGCCTTACGCCCAGGCGGGATCTTCCTGAGCTATCTGCCGACCATCATACAGGTGAAGACCTTGGTGGACGCCTTGAGGGCAGAGAAGGCCTTTTGCGCAGTTGAGGTCCTCGAGGTCCTGGTGAGGAACTGGCAGATAGAAGGCCTAAGCGTCAGACCCTTCCACCGTATGGTGGCACACACGGGTTTTTTGACCATAGCCCGAAGGCTAAGGCTGCCAGAGGAAGAAGAACCCAAATCTGGGAGGGAAGACCTCTCCGTATCTGACCAAGCCAAGGGATTCCAGGAGCTCCCTCAGTAAGCCACGCTTCTTGCGGGCAAAGACCAGCTCCGGTTCCCCTTTTATTCCGACAAGGGCCTTGGCAAGCTTTACCGCTTCTTCGAATCCCCCCAGTTGGTCCACGAGCCCGAGCTCCAAGGCCTGCCTGCCGCTGAAGACCCTCCCATCGGCAATAGGCCTCAGCTTCTCAAGGGGTATACCCCTTGCGCGGGAGACGTCTTCGAGGAACTGTTCGTGCACATCCCTTATTACCCCTTCCAAAAGCCCCTTTTCCTCCTCGGTCATACCCCGGAAAGGTGAGCCTATGTCCTTATACGGGCCGCTTTTTACCACATGGCTCCTTACGCCTACCTTCCTCATCAACCCCTCGAAGTCCGTAAAGTACATGGCAACGCCTAAGGAACCGGTAAGGGTACCAGGGTTTGAAACTACCTTATGGGCCGCAGAGGCCACGTAATAACCCCCGGAGGCAGCCACATCTGCTAGGGAAGCCACGACCTTCTTCTTCTCCCTGAGCCTCATCAAGGCGCTGTAAAGTTCCTGTGTGGCACCCACGCTCCCGCCAGGGGAATTCACCCTCACAATAACCGCCTTGACCCTCTTGTCCTTGGAAAACCTCTCGATCCAGTCCAAAAGATAACTAGGATCTTCTATCACCCCTTCTACTTCCAACACCCCCACCTTCGGACCCAAAAGGCCGTTTTCCTTAATTAGAAGGCCCAAAGCCAAAATAAGCCCTCCAACCAACACCAAAAGCACAAAAAGGGCACTCACAATGCGCCTTCTCACCCTTTCAGCCCCCTTTCCACAAAAGTTTGAAAAATCCTTCCCCCTGTTCGAGCACTTCCAGAGGGAGGCCTTTTAAAGCTTGGGAGATGTCCATCCCCTTTTTTGCCTTAACCTCCCAAAGGAATAGCCCTTTTTCGGCCTCCCTAAGGGTTATTTCCCCAAAGCCTCCTATACTCTCAAGGGATTCTTTCAACTTCAGGAAATCCTCAAAGCGTTCGACTCCCCTAACCTCAAGGAGGTAAACCACCTCTTCAACTTCAAGGGCTCCTCTCTTCTTCAAGTACTCGGAAAGTCCCCCCTTGTCCAAAAGCACCTCCAACCTTAACCCCCTTTCAGTAGGTTCATCCCACCGTTCGAGGACCCTGTAGCTTGACACAAAGTCCGTAAACTTCTCCCTAAGGGCCTCCTCCGCCCCTTTGGCCCCCATATCCTTGGCCAGCTTTATGACCGCTTCCATAAGCCCTGTCCTCAACAACTCGTCCCAACGGGCGACCTTTCCCCCTTCTTTAGAGCTCGAAACGGTGGAAAGGACCTTGACATAAGGACCCCCTGCTTCAGAAGAGGCAACCAAAAACAAAAGAAGTGTAAAGAACACTATAAGGAAAGGCCTGCTGCAGACCGCCATCTGGGCCTCACCCATATCTCCCCAAAGGGAGCCGCTTGGTGTAAGGATATGCGTCCCTGCCGACAGAGCTCGAGTGCCCCAAGGAAAAGCGGGATGACTTCCTCCTTATGGCCTTGGATCTTGAACTCCCCTTCCCTTTCCAACCGTTCAAGCAGTAACTCCATCCATCTCTTCAGGTCAAAGGCCTCATGAGTCCTGAAATCCGCCTTTGGAGCGGTAGACCTCCTGAAAAGGACACGGGCCGATACCATCAAGGAAGAAAGGTCCGCCTCAACCTCCTCTTCTCCTTCGGTTAAAGGCCTTGTAAAGACGTCCCAGCCGAGCAAGGGCCTATGGTTCAAGAAGTCCACAAGGAGGTCAAATGCTTCGTCCTTCTGGGGGACAAAAGGCTCTATCTCAAGGTCATCTTCTTCCACCCTCGACGGCAAAAGGACCTTCGATTTGAGAAAGGCCAACACTGCCACTATGAGGAGCTGATCGGCCAAAAAACCTAGGTATTTCTTTTCGGCCCTTTTAAAGGCCCTTATCACTTCCCTTAAAATCGCCGAAATGGGGATGACCTTAAGGTCCACCTTCCCCTTTTTGGCCATCTCCAAAAGCAGCCCGAGAGGACCTTCAAAACCTGCCACCTTGACCAAAAAGGGGACCATCACCAATCCAAGGCCATGACGCGGCGGACCTCTTCCATGGTCTCCTGGGCCACTTGCCGCGCCCTTTGGCTGCCTTCAACCAATATCTGCCTTACTTCGTCCTTACGGTCAAGGAGCCTGGACCTTTTTTCTTGTAAGGGCGAAAGGGCCTGAAGGAGGTTCCCCGTAAGGATCCTCTTGCAATCGACACAACCTATACCGGCTTTACGGCATTCCTGATCTATCTCGCTCTGTTTCTCCCCAGGACTGTAAAGCTTGTGGAGGGCAAATACCGGACAAAGCTCAGGCCGTCCTGGATCGGTCCTCCTTCCCCTCTGGGGATCGGTGAACATCACGGAGATCTTCTGCGAGACCACCTCTGGGGGGTCCGAGAGGTAGATGGCGTTGTTGTAACTTTTGCTCATCTTCCTTCCGTCTGTCCCAGGTATATAAGGGGATTCCGTCAACAAGGCCTGCGGCTCAGGGAAGGTCTCGCCGTATAGGTAGTTGAAGCGCCTGGCTATTTCCCTACAAAGCTCCACATGGGGGAGCTGGTCCTTGCCCACGGGTACAAACTCGGCCTTGTAGATGAGGATGTCGGCAGCCTGAAGCACGGGATAACCCAAAAAACCGTACGTCCCAAGGTCTTTCTCCTTGAGTTCCTCTTGCTGCTCTTTATAAGTAGGGTTCCTCTCAAGCCAACCAAGGGGCGTGATCATAGAGAACAGGAGGTGCAACTCGGCATGCTCCTTCACCCAAGACTGCACAAAAAGGACCGACCTGTCGGGATCAAGGCCTACCGCAAGCCAGTCAAGGACCATCTCCCCTATGTAGTCCTTTAGGACCTGCGGCTCCTTGTACTCTGTGGTCAGGGCATGCCAATCCGCCACAAAATAAAAGCATTCATAACGGTCTTGAAGGGCCTTCCAGTTCTCCAAGGCACCATGTAGGTGCCCAAGGTGTAACTTCCCCGTAGGCCTCATCCCACTTAAAACCCTCTGCATGGCCTTCGCCTCCTTTACAGGGGATGGCCCGTAAAGAGCCCAAAAAGGGAATAAAGCACAGGGTATATCACTGCCCTTACAACCCCAAGCAGGATGAGCCCCACTAAGATTATGAAACCATAAGGCTCCAAATAAACCAAGGCCCTGGCCTTCTTCCTCGGGAGGATGCCCATGAGGATGCGGCTTCCGTCAAGAGGAGGGACTGGTATGAGGTTAAAAAGGGCAAGGCCTAGGTTCACTATTACGGCTATCCTCAACATCAAAGAAAGGGGTAAAAACAGAAGTTCAAAACGCTCTACAAGCCCCCAGAACACAAGGCCCCTGTAAGCCAAGGCGCAAAGCAAGGCCAACAGGACATTGGCCATAGGTCCTGCTAGGGCCACAAAGGCCATATCCCTACGTGGGTCGCGGAAGTTGAAAGGGTTTACGGGGACAGGCTTAGCCCAACCTATGGTCCTTGTCAAGAAGAAAACAAGTGTCCCTATGGGGTCAAGGTGCTTAAAGGGGTTAAGGGTGAGGCGACCGAGGAGCTTTGCCGTAGGGTCACCTAGCCTTAAGGCCATCCAACCATGGGCCACTTCGTGTACCGTGACGGCCAAAAGCACAGGTACGATCATCAACAGGATCTGTTGAACCGTGGAGTACATTTACGGCAAAATTATCAGAGCCCTTCTCACAAGTCAAACTGGAGGGGGACATGGAAAGGGTGATACCGTACATAGAAGGAGACGGCACTGGACCCGAGATCTGGGAGGCAGCTAGGTACGTCTTCGATGAAGCTGTAAGGAAGGCCTACGGGGGACAGAGACGGGTAAAATGGCTTGAAGTCCTTGCAGGTGAAAAGGCCTTCCGCGAAACCGGCACTTATCTGCCCGAAGAGACCCTTGAGACCATAAGGCGCTATGGGGTGGGGATAAAGGGGCCTCTTTCCACTCCAATCGCCGGGGGGATAAGGAGCCTCAACGTGGCTATAAGGCAGAAGTTAGACCTATACGCCTGCATACGCCCAGTGAAGTACATCCCTGGGACCCCAAGCCCTTTGAAAAACCCGGAGAAGGTGGACATGGTGGTCTTCCGTGAGAACACCGAGGATGTGTATGCGGGCATAGAATGGCCTTCTATGAGTCCTGAGGCCCAAAAGGTCATAGGGTTCTTGAACCGTGAGATGGGGCTTTCCTTGGATCCATCTGCAGGCATAGGCATAAAGGTGATGACCCCTCGTGGCTCAAAGAGGCTCATAAGGATGGCCATAAAATGGGCCTTGAAGATGGGGAGGAAAAGCGTAACAGTGGTCCACAAAGGCAACATCATGAAGTTCACCGAAGGGGCCTTCAGGAACTGGGCCTATGAGGTGGCAAAAGAGGAGTTCGGGGACAAGGTCCTCTTTGAGGACCAATGCGAGGGCGAACCACCCGAAGGGAAGCTGGTCCTGAAAGAGCGGCTTGCAGACGCCATGTTCCAACAGGCCTTGCTCAGGCCCGAGGAATACGACGTCTTGGCTACACCCAACTTGAACGGCGACTATCTCTCCGATGCCCTTGCAGCCATGGTAGGCGGCCTCGGCATGGCCCCTGGCGCAAACGTAGGGGATGAGGTAGCGGTCTTTGAGGCCACGCACGGTACTGCCCCAAAGTACGCTGGAAAGAAGGTGGTCAACCCTTCCTCCTTGATCCTCTCAGGTGCCATGATGTTCGAGTACATAGGATGGACAGAAGTGGCCCAACTCATACGCGAAGCCCTTGGGAAGACCATCCAGGAAAAGATCGTCACCTACGACCTTGCCAGACAAATGGAAGGGGCAAAACAGGTAGGGACCTTCGAATTCGCCCAAGCAGTGGTAGAAAGGCTTTGAAGGCCTTAAGGCAAGAACTCATCCTCGTGGGCACCGTCCACAGGGCCCCAAAGGGCTATGAATCCCTTATAAAGGTACTTTATGCCGAAAGGCCAGAGGTGATCACTGTGGAGGTAAGCCCCTATGGCCTTAGGTTCAGAAAGAAGAAGAGGGAACTCCTTGAGAAAGACGGCCTCCCTTTGGGCCTTAAGGCCTACCTTGAAATCCCCTACGAATACAAGGCAGCTAAGGACTATGGGGTAGACCAAGGCATACCGGTGATCCCCATTGACCTTTGTTGGTATTCAAAAAGGTTCCTAAGAGACCTGAAGGAACTTTTCATAAACTACGTGGAGGGCTCTGTCTCTAGCTTTTTAGAGCAGTACAGGATAGCCCTCCTCTGTTGGGATGATCCCATCTTGGCACGCGTCTTCCTTAAACACCTTGATCCGAAGAGGGAGAAGGCCTTGGCGAAAAGGGTTTTCTCCATATTCGTGCGCTTAGAAAAGAGGCTCATGCACATAGGAGGCTGGACCCACATGTTGCCTTTGCCAGAAACCCTCTTCGGCCTTTTGAGACCCCTTAATCCCAAAAGGATCCTGCTGTTACCAGAAGGGGAACGCTGAAGTGGGCTTCCTCTTGGGTTTCTTCGGGGCTTACCTGGGTCTTCACCTCTATGTCCTCCTCAAGCTCAAAGTCTTCTTAAGGCTAACCGCTTACGTCCTTGCTCCTTTCACCTTTTTATGGATAAGCCCCCTTCTGGTCCACTTGCTCCTCAAAGGGGATCACCACTTACTGGGTAAGGTCCTGTACCTCATCTCCTTTAGCTGGATGGGCCTGCTTTTCCTTTTGGGGATAACCCTGCTTATAGGGGACGCCCTAAGGGTAGTTGGTTTAGTTAACCAGAAAAGGCAGGTCATCTTCGCCCTTTTCGGCTCCTTGGGCCTTTTGACTTATGGCTTCTTTGAGGCCCTAAACCCACGGGTCCGGTTACTCGAAATCAAAACCCCTAAGGTCAAAAGACCTTATTCCATAGGGATCATATCTGACTTACACGGTGGGGTGGTGGTCAAGGGGGAGAGGGCAAAAAAGCTCCTTAAGCCCCTTCTTGACGAACGGCTTGACCTCTTGGTCTCCTTGGGGGACCTGGTAGAAGACGAAAGCTTTGACGAGATGGGGATCCTCAAAGGGTTAAACCCACCCCTTGGTAAATACGCCGTCCTCGGAAACCACGAAGGCTATATGGGAGAAGAAAAGGCAGTAAGGATCCTTCAGGCCCTCGGTTTCCATGTCCTCAGAGGAGAAGCCAAAAGGGTTGGGGAACTCTTAATTTTGGGAGTTGACGACCCCCATGTAAGAGGAGCAAGGGGAATACTTCCCATAAGACCAGAACTTAAGGAGGGCTTTGTGCTCTTGTTAAAACATAGGCCAGTCTTAAACCGTGAGTTGCCCTTTGACCTCCAACTTTCAGGCCATACCCATGGGGGTCAAATTTTCCCCTTTGGGCTTTTCGTGAGGGCCTTTTACCCCATAAGGGGGCTTCATGACATGGGGGGTGCCCATCTCTATGTGAGCCCGGGCCTTGGAACGTGGGGACCTCCCGTTCGGGTTTTTTCGCCCCCTGAGGTCGCTATTTTGAGGCTTTCTCCTTGTCCTTGAAATTCCTGGCCAAAGATAGTATAAGGTCGGGCACGGGAGGTGGGAATCGTGAGGGCCAGGCTTCAGATCCTTAGGGCGTTGAAAAAGGGGGCTATGACCTTCTGGGAGTTGATAAACCATCAGGACTCTCACATCGTCGAATTTGTAAAGACCTTGAAGGACCTCATCCAAGAGGGGGTTGTGGCCTACGAGGGGTATAAGTTCCATTTGAAGGTCGATCCACCTTTCAGGCCAAAGGAAGACGTGGTCTGTTCCCAATGTTGTGTGGGGATTGAACTCAAGGGTTTTTTTGCGGAGGTCCTCGAGCGCTTTTTGGCCCTTACGGCCCAAAGGCCCTTGCCCAAAAGTGATTACGACCAGGGCTTCATAAGGCCAGAAGACACCGTCTCTAGGGTCGCCTTCATGTACGAACGGGGTGACCTAGAGGATCAGGAGGTCTTCATCCTGGGGGACGATGACCTTTTGAGTGTCGCCATTGGTTTAACCGGGATGGCCAAAAGGGTAACAGTGGTTGAGATAGACCAGAGGATCGTGGACTTCATTAAGGCCTTCTGCGAGGCCGAGGGGGTGAAAAACATCGAGGTCAAGCAGTACAACGCCCTCCAAGAACTCCCTCAAGAGGACAAGAAGGCCTATGACGTCTTTGTGACCGACCCCGTAGAGACCTACAAGGGTTTAAAGCTTTTTGTAGGCAGATGCATTGAATCCCTTAAAGGTAAAGGGACGGCAGGCTATGTAGGGTTAACCCACAGGGAGGCCTCCTTGGAGAAATGGAGGGATTTCGAAAGGTTTATGATCGAGGCCGGCTTTGCCATAACGGACATATTGCGGGATTTCTCCACTTATCCGGAAAGGGAGAACATGTGGGACGAATTCTATAAGACCTACGAGCTCATGAAATCCTTCCCCCTGGAAAGGCCCAATGTGGACTGGTACAAGTCGAGCTTCATGAGGTTTGAAGCTGTCACAGATCCTGTGGTGCCCTCCTTTGAACCACCGCATGGGCCAAAGGAATTGTACCTGGACGAGGAGGCCTGGGCTACACCAAAACCTCCTTATCTAATGGAAGAGGGATGAAAATGAAGAAGATATGGGCGATAGTTTTTGTCCTTTTCCTCGGATGTACCGTAAGGGTACATGAAACCCACGTGGTTAAACCCTCTCCCCCACCCCCCTCTTATTCCGTACCGCCGCCTTGGGCTCCTCCTCATACCCACAAGGAGAGGTTTAGGTACCGCTATTATCCAGATGTGGAGGTCTACTTCGACATCGACCGGGGGCTTTACTTTTACTTTTACATGGGATCTTGGCATTGTGCTCCACGGCTCCCCGCCACTATAAAGGTAAAAGGCGAATTCGTCCTCCTGGAAATGGGGACCGATAAACCTTATATCTATCACGAACACGTCAAGGTACATTATCCGCCGCGGAAAAAGGGCCACTGAGGTCCTATGAGGGTGAAGTTTCTGAAAAGCGCCCTCCGTCCCGAGGACTATCCTCAGGCAGGGATTCCAGAGGTGGCCTTTGCCGGTCGGTCCAATGTGGGAAAATCCTCTTTGTTGAACTGCCTTTGGGGCCTTAGGGGGCTTGCCCGTACAAGCTCCACCCCAGGTAGGACTCGAACTATAAACTTCTATTTGGTAGAAGAACGTTACCTTTTCGTAGACCTACCTGGTTACGGCTATGCGAGGGTCCCCATATCCATGCGCCTCCGATGGAAGGAGGCGATCGAATCTTACTTTCACAGCCCCAGGAATTTGAAAGGGGTAGTGTTAATCATGGACTCACGACTTGGGCCAACTGACCTTGACCGTCAGATGTTCCTATGGCTTAGGGAATTGAGGCTTCCTACTATCCCTGTCCTGACCAAAGCCGATAAAGCCACCCAGAAGGAACTCTCACAAGCCCAGAAGGAGGTAGAGGCCTTGTGTAAGGAGCCCCTTGTGGTCTTTTCAGCAAAGACTGGTCAGGGGAAAGATCGCTTATGGAAGAGGCTCTTAGATCTTCTCAAGGCCGAAGGAACCCGCCCGAAAGACGCCGAAATAGCCTTCGCTAAAGCTACCGACGTTTAAGTAAACCACAGGGCGTCCGTTCAACTCGAACCTGAGGCATTCGGGCCTGTGGCTGTGTCCCATTATGACTGCGTCAAAACCACGGGCGAGTTTCTTAAGGGCATAGTCCCTAAGACGGAAGGCCACCTCAGGTGACCTATCGCGTCTGGACGACCTTCCAGCCCACCAGAAACCTATGGGTAAAACCACCTTTGCCCCAAAGGCCCTGATGAGGGCTTGCGAAAAGGGGTTCTTGAGGAAGAGACAAGGGAGGTTATGGGGAAAACCGCTCGCCCTGTCTCCATGGGCTAGGTAGACCTTCAATCCCTCAAGGTCCAAAACGGCCTCCCACCTGTAACTTACTACCTCAAGGCCGAAGAGCTTACTGTTTAAGCCAAAGTCGTGGTTGCCCTCAAGGAATATCAGCCTAGTCCGGGCCTTCTTCAAGGCCAAAAAGGCCTCCTCAAGCCCTCCGTAAAGGGCCTCAAGACTGGAGGTGTCCCTGAACCCGAACCAGAAGTCAAAGACATCGCCCATCAAAACCAGGACTTCGGGGGGGTCCTCACAGAACAAAAGGAACTTCTCCCAAACTTCCCCTTTTTTATAAGGGTTAAGGTGCGCATCGCCCAAGAACGCCCAACCCTTCATCCTTGGCCCTCTTTTTTCCTCTTCAGGTATTCGGCCAAGGCCTCCTGCCAGGGGCGCATCTTCATGCCTGTGTCCCTCTCGAGCTTCTCCTTGGAGAGGACCGAGAAGATGGGCCTTCTGGCCGGACGGGTTAGGTCCGCTGAGGAAATGGGTACAAGCTCTACCTTGTCCTTACCCATCAAGTTCAAGACCTCACGGGCCAGTTCGTACCAAGAACATTGACCGCTATTGGAAACGTGATAAATACCCCAGGCGTCCTTCTTCAAGAGGACCTTAAGGGCTTCTGCGAGGTCGAGGGTATAAGTAGGCGAACCTACAAGGTCCTCCACCACTTCGATCCTCTCCTGTCCTTGGTCGAGCAAATAAAGCAAGGTGTCCACGAAGTTCTTGCCATGGGGGCCAAAGAGCCACTGGGTCCTCACTATGAGGAAATCCTCCGAAAGGTCCTGTACGTACTTTTCCCCAAGCAACTTGCTTTCTCCATAGACGTTTAAGGGATTGGGTTGGTCTTCCTCGGTATAAGGGGCGTTCTTCTTACCATCGAAGACGTAATCGCTACTGATGTAGACCACTTTTGCCTTCACCAGGCTTGCAGCCTTGGCTACGTTTTTGGCCCCTTCGGCGTTCACCGCAAAGGCCAATTGGCTTTTGCGCTCACAGGCATCCACGTCGCTAAACCCCGCTGCGTTAACCACCACATGTGGAGAGAGGTCCTTTATCAACCGCTTCACCGAGTTGTAAACGGTCACATCCACCTGATCCTTATCAACTGCGTGGACCTCGTAGTCAGCTTCAAAGGCCTCCTTTATAGCCCTGCCGACCAATCCATTTGCCCCTATGATGAGAACTCGTCCCTTCCTCTCCATGACTCTAACCCCCTTTTGCTCAAGGCAAGGTTTATACTTACCTCAAAAGTTCAGGATGGCGCAACCTTAAGAGCTCAAAGGACGCAAGAACTAGAGCATGGTCTATCTGCCCGCTGGAGATGACCTCCCCAAGGTCCCTAAGGGACACTTTCACCACCTCCAAGTCTTCCCCCTCTTCAAGCCTTTGCTCGCCAGTCCACTTTAAGCCCTTGGCCAAAAAGACAAAAAAGCGGTTGTTAAAAAGGGCAGGCTGAGGCCTTAAAACCCCTAAAAGCTCCAATTCCTGGGCCTCATATCCAGTCTCTTCCTTTAGTTCCCTCCTTGCCGCCTCTTGGGGGAGCTCATCGTCCACAATCCCTCCCGGTATCTCCAAACACCAATCCTCAATGCCATGCCGGTATTGTCTGACCATCACCACTTCCTCGTCCAAAAGGGGGATCACCCCCACCCAGTCAGCAGCCTCTATGGTATAAAACTCCAGGGGCTTCCCAGTACGGGGGGAAAGGACCTGCTTTACCACCACGCGGAAGAGTTTTGTTGAAAACCCTTCTGTTGAAGAAAGGACCTGCCAAACCCTTGCCAAGGTCATGCTCCAAACTTCTTTAGCTTTAAGGCTGAGGCTAGCATCAGGGTCATGGCCTCCTGTGCCCTGAATCGCCCAAGCCCTCCACGCAGACAATCCCTCTCGGTGAAACGTTCCACATCGTCTATCCTTTCGTATGGCGAGCGTAACAAAAAGGGAACAGGGTGCCAACTATGGCCCTTAAGCAAGGCCGGTGTGGAATGGTCCCCTGTGACCACTATGACTTCAGGGGAAAGCCCCTTGAGCAAGGGGACAAACCTATCCACTTCTTCGATAACTTTTACCTTTCCTTCGAAATCGCCATCCTCCCCACGGCTGTCGGTGGCCTTTATGTGAAGGTAAAAGAAGTCGTATCCCTTTGCGAAATTCACCTTCAAGGCCTCAAAGACGTCCCCTATGGACTCACACCCCTTGACGACCTCCATCCCCAAAAGCCTTGCCAGCCCTTTGTACATGGGATAGGTGGCTATACAAAGGGGGGTGAGCTTATAGAGCTCGGACAAGCTGGGTATGCACGGGATCTCCGAAAATCCCCGTAAGAGGATGCCGTTTGCGGGCCTCTTGTCCCTCAAGACCTCATGGACCATGCGGAGAAAAGCCCTGAGGACCACCACCATCCTTTCTGCTTTTTCGGAAAGGGGTTGAGGGTCAAGGGGCCTATATCCCTCCTTTTGGGGATCGGTATCCGTCACCTCATCTGAAAGCCCTTGACCTGAGAACTTGACCACGAAGCGGTGCTCTTTGCCTGGGAAAAACCTAACCCTTACCCCTTCTACCTCCCCTAGGCGTAAGTTGAGCTCCTCACAAAGTTCCCTATTCCTCTCAGAAGGGATCCGGCCTGCCCTCCTGTCCAAGACCACTCCTTCCTCGGACAGGGTTGCGAAATTCCCCCTTGCCACTACCTCACCTGGCAAGACCTCTACACCAAGGCCCAAGGCCTCGATTACCCCCCTTTTAACCTGATACTTCAAGGGGTCGTATCCGAAAAGGGCCAAATGCCCTGGACCACTCCCAGGGGTTATCCCAGGATAAACGGGGTCCATCAACCCACAGATGCCTTCTTTGGCCAAGGCATCGAGGTTGGGCTTAAAGGCCGCTTCGAGCTCAGTCTTCCCCTTATGGGGGAGACCCCCTAGCCCATCTATCACCAACAGGACTATCTTTGAATCCGTCTTGACCGTAAGCTCCTTAAGCAAGACTTCTGGCAACATGGGATCTTCACCCCTCCTTTAAAGCATCAAGGGGAGGGGGGTTGCCTTTTTTACGTTCTTCATGGGCAAAAAGGGCCCCTTTTACAGCCCCTTCAAAGGCATAAAGGAGGTCTCCAGTGCCGTAATAAAGGGAAAGGAACGCACCTACCAGGAAGTCATACCCCCCTTCGTACTCCTCCCCTTCAAGGCCTAGCTTTTCCTTTCCGTTTTGATAAAGGGAAAGCCCCGCCTCGGAAACCACCAATAACACCCTTACCCCTTGGGCCACTTGGTCCCAGGAAATACCAAGGCCCTTCAGCGCCCTCCCTTTCACCGTCACCACCTCTGCACCCTCGATCCCCGCGAGTACTTGGTGAAAGGGCAAAAAAGGACAACAAAGGTCAAAGCTCACCTTTACCCTTCCCTGCAAAAATCCCTTTGCTTCAAGTTGAATACCCGCACCTTCGCTGTCCATAAAGGGGACAAAGTGGACCCATTTTGCCCCTTGAAAGTAGGCGAGATCAAGCTGCTCCTTTTTGAGCCTCTGTAAATCCCTCTGGACATACACCCTTATAGGCCTATGACCCTCCCTAAGGACGACATAGGAAACATCAGTCCTACCCTTCCTCAAGACCCGGGTGACGTCAAAGGACTTGAAATGACCAAGGAGTTCCTCCCCCTCTTTGTCCCTGCCGATTAGGCCCACAAGGCCTACCTTGTGCCCTTTACCTGACACAGCTACCAAAGTGGTGCCAAGCCCTCCATCAGGAAGGGTTGCTTTGTGCCTCCCAAATACAAGGAGCCTATCCCTCAACAACCACTCCTCCCTACCCTTCCACAACACCTCCTCCCCTTCCTCTATGCCCAGATCCTTGACGTAAAGGGGGTCTTTTATTTCATAGATGTATTCAAGCCTAAGAGGTCCAAACCCTACGAAGTCCATTTCCAAACGAAGCCTATCACGGAAAAGGCAGGCCCTTCAACCCTTCCTATACACTACGGCTTGACAGGTGGCAACTAGCCCCCCTTCTGAATCCCTGGCCTCGATGTAATAGGTACCTATCCTCTTGCTGAGGCTCACTTCCTTAGCTTCAGCCCTTAGGATCCCCGGGACCTTCGGTGCCCTGTGGAAGACCACGCTCATGGTAAGGGCTACGGCCACAACCCCGTGGGAGTTTGAGGCTAGTTCAAAGGCTGAGTCCATAAGCGAAAATATGGCCCCACCATGGGCTATTCCATGAATGTTCAGAAACTCCTCCCCCAGCTCCATCTCCACAAGGGCATAACCCTCTTTGACCTCCACAGGGCTTATGCCCATCTTCTTGGCAAAGGGTTCTTCTTGTACCTTTTGTTTCAGAGCCTCTATCAACTCAGACATAGCTATGTAGCCCGCTCAAAAGATAATTTACCCCAAAGTAGGTGAAAAGCACGGCTAAAAAACCCATCACGGAAAGGACCGCCAGCCTCTTACCTCTCCACCCCTTTACAAACCTCATGTGAAGCCACCCCGCATAGACAAACCACGTTATCAAGGACCACGTTTCCTTTGGGTCCCAACTCCAATACCTACCCCAGGCATAGTTAGCCCAAATCGCACCGGTGAGTATGCCAGCACTGAGGAACAAAAAACCCATAGCTACCGCCTTATAGCTCAGCTCATCCAAGACCTCCTGAGGGGCGATGAGGGAACCCTTGGGGTTGGCCACAATCTGAAGGATCCCGAGAAAGAAGGACACGGCAAAACAGGCATAGCCTATAAGGCAGGTGCTCACATGGATAGGAAGCCATGGGCTCTGTAAAGCTGGCACAAGGGGCTTAAGCGAACGGTCCATCCCTAGGATTACAGGCAAGGATAGGACTAAAGCCGAAAGGGCAGAAGACACTAGGCCCAGAAACCTCCACTGTCCGCGTTTGAAAAAGACAAGGAGGTACAGGAAGCCAATGGCCAGGCTCAAAAAAGAGAGGGATTCGTACATAGTGGCCAGGGGCACATACCCAAACCCGGCCTTGTGGCTCTCGTACCACCTGAAGAAAAAGGCCAAAAGGTGTACCGTTGTCCCTATGGCAAGGGGTAAAAGGGCCTTGTGCTTATCCCTTAACAGGATAAAACCGAAAAAGGCAAAGACATAAAGGGCAAAGGCTGTATCTGCCAACAGGAGGTTCACGAGGACTCTTTAGCAGACGTTGAAAACCCTGTCAACGAGCATTATAATCCCTTACTGAAATTCCCTTCAGAAGCCGTTCCGGAGAAATCAGATGTTTATTGATCCCAAGAAGAAATTCGATCGACGTAACATAGAGCGTTACTTAAAGGAAGGTGTGATCACAAAAGAGGAGCTCGAAGAGTACCTGAAGAACTTACCAGATGTTTCCCATAAGGCCGTAAGAGATGAGGAGGAAGGGTGCAAAGACCAATAGTAGTCTTGGACCTCGGCGGTACCAACTTGCGGCTGGCCTTTTTCAACAGAGGAGAGCTTGTGGAACTAAGGGAATACCCTTCCATCGCCCCTATGTCCCCTGAAGAGGGCATAAAGAAGCTCAAAGAGTGGATAAGGGGGTTTGAAGGCGAAATAGGGACTTTGGTATTGGGTTTCCCAGGACTTATAGCCAGAGACGGCACCCTCAGGCATTCCCCAAACCTCAAGGCTTACGAAGGGGTGAACCTAAAGGAGTCCTTCTCCGACATAGGGGTACCGGTATTTGTGGAAAACGATGCCAACCTCTATGCCTTGGGAGAAGGTTACAAGGGTGCTGCTCAAGGGAAGAGGAACTTTTGCTGCTTGACTTTGGGCACAGGGGTAGGAAGTGGGGTAGTGGTCGAGGGGAAGCTCCTCAAAGGCCATAAAGGGGTTGCCTCTGAGATAGGCCATATGAGCGTAGAGGCCTTTGGGGTACCTTGTACATGTGGTTCAAGGGGATGTCTTGAAGCCTATTGCTCTGGAAGGGCTATCTTGAGGATGGCAAGGGATAAGGGCCTTGAAGTGAAAGATGCAGAAGAAGTAGCTGAGTTAGCCAGAATGGGCTATGCGGCTGCAAAGGAGGTCTTCGCGACCATGGGTACTTACCTCGGCATAGGCCTTTCCAACATAGCCAATATCTTCAATCCCGAGCTAATCGTAATAGGGGGAAAGGTATCCAGGTCTTATGACCTTTTCGTCCCACATGCCCTAGAGGTCCTAAGGGAAAGGGCCTTTGGATTTGTAACCGAGGACCTCACTTTGGCCCCATCCCCTTTAGGGGACTTGGCTGCCCTTTGGGGGGGAGTAGCCCTTGTTGAGGGGATCTTCACATGAGGGGGCAGAAGGACTATTACAAGATACTTGGCGTATCCCCCAATGCCACCCAGGAAGAGATAAAGCGCGCCTATAGGCAATTGGCCTTGAAGTATCACCCTGACAGAAACCCTGGGGACAAAGAGGCTGAAGAGCGCTTCAAGGAAATAGCCGAGGCGTACGAGGTGTTAAGGGATCCGGAGAAGAGGAGACTTTACGACCTTTATGGCCCTGAAGCCGTAAGGGAGTCCACTGGTTTCACTGGTTTTAAGACCGTTGAGGACATCTTCTCGGCCTTCAACGACCTCTTTGAGGAGTTCTTCGGGTTCTCCACCAGAAGGCCTTCACCCCGCCGCGGCAGGGACCTCCGTTATGACCTCACGTTGACCTTCATGGAGGCGGTAAAGGGGACGACAAAGACCATCAAGATACCCAAACCCCAGGTATGTGGGCGTTGTGGAGGATCTGGTCTTGAACCTGGAACGCACCCTGAAACCTGTCCCACCTGTTACGGCCGTGGTCATGTCACGCGCTCTCAAGGATTTTTCACCTTAACCACTACTTGTAGTCGCTGTGGAGGCTCGGGCAAGCTCATCACCAACCCGTGCAAGGGCTGCCGCGGAGAAGGTTGGGTTGAAGGGGAAAAGGAACTCGAGATAGAGGTGCCCGCAGGGGTTTACGAAGGCTTAAGGCTCCGCGTAGAAGGAGAAGGCGAACCGGGCGAGTGGGGGGGACCTCCGGGGGATCTGTACGTCTACATCCACGTCAAACCCGACGAACGTTTCCAGAGGAAAGGCGACGACCTCTTGTACAAATTGGCCATTCCCTTCCCCCTTGCAGTACTGGGAGGTGAGGTGGAAGTACCCACCCTTGAAGAGACCGTAAAGGTCACCATACCTCCTGGGACAGAACCGGGTCACGTCATAAGGTTAAAGGGCAAAGGCGTCCCACGGCTTGACGGCAGAGGAAGGGGAGACTTCTTGGTGGAGATAACCATCGAGGTCCCGAAAAAACTGACCCCTAGGCAGAAGGAACTAATAGAAGAACTCTTGAAGTGCGAAACCGAAAGGAAGGAAGGTGAAAAAGGGTTCTTCAGGATCTTCAGGCGTAACTAGACTCAAATGTCCCACCTGCGGAAGGGGAACAGAATGGGAAGGGAATCCTTTCAGGCCCTTTTGCTCAGAAAGGTGTAAACTCATAGACTTAGGCAAATGGCTCTCCGAAGAATATAGGATCCCAGAGGGGAAAGGACAGGAGAATTGAGGTACGTAGAGGTAAAAGAGGTAAAGGAAACTGTAAAAAGGCTCTTCCTTCAGGCCAACCTGGAACTTGGGGAAGGGGTACTTGAAGCCTTAAAGAGGGCCCGTGAAGAGGAGAAAAACGCCCTGGCCAAAAGGACGCTCGATCTCCTCATAGAAAACGCCCTCTTTGCAAAGGCAGAGGGGCTCCCCATATGCCAAGACACAGGCCTTGCCATAGTCATCATGGAAATAGGCCAAGGGATCGCCTTCAAAGGAGGAAGCCTTAGGGAAGCCGTAGAAGAAGGGGTGAGGGAGGCTTACTCTGAAGGGTTTTTCAGGAAATCGGTATGCCATCCCTTCTCCCGCAAAAATACCGGTGATAACACCCCTGTGATACTACACCTTGAGGTGACAGAAGGCGACAAGGTGAGGGTGATCGTCTTCCCCAAAGGGGGCGGCAGTGAGAACAAAAGCCTTGCTCAAGTACTCCCGCCTTATGCAGGAAGGGAAGGTGTAGTGGAATTCGTCCTTAAGACTGTAAAGGAAGCTGGACCTGATCCTTGCCCTCCCCTCATAATAGGGGTAGGAATAGGGGGAAACCTCGAAACTTCTTCTCTTTTGGCGAAAAAGGCCTTGCTCAGACCTTTGGGCAAACCCAATCCAGATCCGGAGCTACAAGGCCTAGAGGAAGAGATCCTGAGGAAGGTCAACGCCCTGGGGATAGGTCCTCAAGGGTTCGGCGGTATGACCACTGCCCTTGCCTGTCATGTAATGCTTATGCCTTGCCACATAGCTTCCCTGCCCGTTTCGGTGAACCTTCAATGCCACGCCCATAGATGGAAGGAGGCTTACCTTTGAGAGAACGGCGGATGAAAACGCCCCTTTCAGAAGAGGAGATCCTGTCCTTGAGGAGTGGGGATTTCGTAATGCTTTCAGGGATTGTGTTCACCGCCAGGGATGTAGCCCATAGGAGGTTGATCGACCTTATAGGCCAAGGACGCCCCCTCCCCTTTGATCCAAAAGGACAGGTGATATACTATGCAGGCCCCTGTCCTACTCCCCCTGGGAAGGTGATAGGATCTATAGGGCCTACAACCTCGGGAAGGATGGACCCCTTTACACCACAGCTTCTCGCCTTAGGGATAAAAGGGACCATCGGAAAGGGCAAAAGATCAAAGGAGGTAAAGGAGGCCCTAATAAGGCACAAGGCCGTGTACTTTGCGACAATCGGGGGGGCGGGGGCAATCCTTTCCCGTTATGTAAAAAGGGCCTCTATAATAGCTTTTGAGGACCTAGGACCTGAAGCGATAACGGAACTTGAGGTAGAGGACTTCCCCTTAGTAGTGATAAACGATGCTTATGGAGGAGACCTTTATGAGGGTCATCGATTCCAACTCCCCCTTGACGATAAAGGAGATCCTCAATAAGGTCCTTAAAGAAATAGGTATCCCCGTCGAACCTGTAGGGCCAGAACTCAAAAGGGCATGGGAAAAGGCGGTAGGGCCTCTCATCAGCTCCCACAACATACCCTATTCGTTTAAAAGGGGAACCCTTACAGTCCTCTGCTCGAGTCCCCACTGGATGCTAGAACTGCAGATGCTCAAGGAGCAGATCCTCAGTAAGCTCCATGCTGAATTAGGAGGCCAAAAGGTAAAGCGATTGGCCTTCAAACTTGGTCAACACCTGTCCCGTGAGGAAGAAAGACAAAAAGAACTAAACGTTGAGATCTCCAAAGAAGAAGCCGAAAGCCTCACTGCCCCCTTAAAGGACAAGGAACTGAAAGAACAGGTAGTGCGGATCCTAAAGGCCATAAGGGCAAAGGCCCAGGGTCCTTCTTTTTAGCTTGAAAAAATCCCCTGGGGTGTTATATCCTATTGTGGGCGCCGAAGTGGTGGAACTGGAAGACACGCCATCTTGAGGGGGTGGTGGGCGAAAGCCCGTGCGGGTTCGAGTCCCGCCTTCGGCACCATTTTTTTTATGTCCTCATCCTGAATCCAAGGGGAGTTCCATGACAAAGGGGTTTTCGGGTAAGGTGGTGTTGGTGACAGGCGGAAGTTCTGGTATCGGTAAGGCTACGGCCCTTGCCTTTGCTAGAGAGGGAGCCACGGTGGTGATCACCGCTGAGAGGAACTTACAAGGAGGCCATGAGGTCCTAGAGGAGATAAGGCGCCTAGGAGCGGATGGTTCCCTTATAAGGTGTGATGTCTCCAAAGAGGTGGACGTAAAGAGGACCTTCGAGGAAATCGTCAACCGCTACGGAAGGCTCGACTGTGCCTTCAACAACGCCGGCATCGGTCCCGATGGGGTGAGGGTACCTGTAACCTCCCTTGATGAATGTTCGGAGGAGATTTGGGATAGGATCATCGATGTAAACCTCAAAGGGGTCTTTTTATGCATGAAGTACGAAATGGCCATAATGAAGGCCCAAAGGGGAGGTTCCATAGTGAACAACGCCTCCGTAGGTGCCCTTAAACCCATCCCTGGCTTTGGACCTTATGCCGCAAGCAAGGCAGGCGTTATCCTCTTGACAAAAACCGCCGCCCTTGAAGGAGCCCCCTTCGGCATACGCGTCAATGCCATTTGCCCCGGCATAACAGCAAGGACTCAACTGGCAGAAAACATCGCTCGAGCAGATCCGGCAAAGAAAGAGGAGATGTTGAAGTTCGTACCCCTTGGGCGCATGGCTGAACCCGAGGAGGTAGCAAACGCTGTGCTTTGGCTCTGCTCAGCCGAGGCTTCCTTTATTACCGGGCAGGTCCTGTCAATAGACGGCGGGCTATCGGCAACCTAAAAATGGTGCCGGAGGTGGGAGTCGAACCCACACGAGCGCTAAGGCTCGGGGGATTTTGAGTCCCCTGCGTCTGCCAATTCCGCCACTCCGGCAACCTTTTTTATTATTACCTCTTGGAGTCAAGTCGGTCAAGTACAGGGGGGTAAAGCTTTAGGCCAGATGCCTCTTGGTAGGCCCTAGCCACTTTCAGGATGGTCCTTTCGTCGCATGGTCTTCCGATCAACTGGGCCCCTATAGGCAAACCATCCTTGCTCAAGCCACAGGGAATGGAAAGCGCAGGTAAGCCGGCAAGGTTGGCAGGGATGGTAAAGATGTCCGAAAGGTACATCTGGAGGGGATCTTCCACCTTCTCCCCTAAAAGGAAGGCAGGGGTTGGGGAGGTGGGCGTCAAGATGAGGTCGCACCTCTCAAAGGCTTGTTCGAAATCCCTTTTTATCAACGTCCTCACCTGGGAGGCCTTGTAGTAGTATTGGTCATAGTAACCTGCAGAAAGGGCGAAGGTCCCGAGCATTATCCTCCTCTTCACCTCTGGGCCAAACCCCTTGGACCTCGTCTCCATGTACATGTCCATCAAATCCTTCCCTTCTACCCTTAGCCCGTATTTGACACCATCGTAGCGTGCAAGGTTGGAACTGGCTTCAGACGTACAGATGATGTAATAAGTGGCCACAGCGTATTCAGTATGGGGGAGGCTTATCTCTTCCACATGAAGGCCTAATCCCTCAAGTAGCGCCGCCAAGTCCAATACCCTCTCCTTTACCTCCTCATCAAGCCCTTGGACGAAGTATTCCTTAGGGATACCTATCCTCAAACCCTTAGGATCCCCACGGATGCCTTCCAAAAGCCCCTCCTCTTGAGGGATGGGCAAAGAGGTGGAATCCTTTGGGTCATGTCCAGATATGGCCTCGAACAAAAGGGCACAGTCTTCAACAGAACGGGCCAGAGGACCAATCTGATCGAGGCTTGACGCAAAGGCAACCAAGCCATAACGCGATACCCTGCCATAGGTGGGCTTAAGGCCCACCACTCCACAGAAAGCAGCCGGTTGTCTTATCGATCCCCCTGTGTCTGAACCAAGGGACACCACGCACTCCCATGCTGAGACCGCTGCTGCTGATCCACCACTTGAACCGCCCGGGGTCCTTTTAAGGTCCCATGGGTTCCGGGTGAGTTTAAAGGCTGAGTTCTCGGTCGAGGAACCCATGGCGAACTCATCCAGATTGGTCTTTCCAAGGATAATAGCCCCTTGCCTCCTTAGCCTCTCTACCACTGTGGCATCATAAGGGGGCACGAAGTTAGAGAGGATCCGAGAGGCACAGGTCGTAAGAAGCCCTTTGGTACATATGTTGTCCTTTACTGCTAGAGGGATCCCAGTCAAATAAGAAGCTTCACCTTCATGAAAACGCCTTGCTGCCTCCTCTGCCGCCTTAAGGGCCCCTTCTTCGTCTAAGGTGATATAAGCCTCAATCACCGGGTCTATCTCCTTTATCCACTGAAGGTAAGCCTCAGTCACCTCAATGGGGTTAAGCTCACGTCGCCTATAGGCTTCTTTAAGTTCAAGGATGCCTAACCTTAACACCTCCTTCATATCACCCTCGGAACCTTATAATAACCCTCTTCGGAAGAAGGGGCATTCCCCATGATCTCCTCACGCGAAAAGGGCCTCTGAACCAGATCCTCCCTCAACACGTTTACCTCTGGGATCACTTGAAAGGTAGGAACCACCCCAGTGGTGTCCAGTTCGTTGAGCTTTTCCATATACCTGAGGATAGAGTCCAATTGGTCTGTAAACCTCAACTTCTCTTCCTCAGATAGCTTAAGGCGCGAAAGCCTAGCTACATACTCCACTTGCTCAACAGTTATCTTCATGCTTCCTCCTGAAAGGCAAGGGCCTTTATGATGTCACCTCTTGTAAGGATCCCTATAAGTTTACCCTCATGCACTACAGGTAACATGTTTATATTATGCTCTACCATAAGCCTTGCCGCCTCTTCTACAGAGGCAGTAGGAGAAACAGTTATCACATCCCTTTTCATGATCTCGCTTACAGTAGTCCCGTATTTGGCTATGAGTTGTTCTTTATCTATTTCCGTCACTTCAAAGCCCATAGTGAGATAGTCTACGACATCGGTCCTTGTTATTATACCTTTCAGCTCCTTTCCTTCAACCACGGGCATACCCGATATGTTGTATGTCTTTAGTTTATACAACACCATTGCTAGCTTATCCTGAGGTTCACAGGTGATAACGTCCCTGTTCATGATGTCGCAGACCTTCATCCTATCCCCTCCCTTTGCCAAAGAATAATTCGTTAGAATACCTTTGGAATTCCTCTATTTTCCTCAATGCCGTTCGCAACTCCTTCTGTTCCTCATGGTTAAGTCTGTAGGGATCTATGTAATTGGAAGCCTCTTCCCCTTTAAGCACCGCTTTCACCTGTTCCTTTATCCTCAAATGCATAAGGGTATAGTAGGCATCTTCTAGATCCCGGGCCATTTCCGGGCTTATTACTCCTTTCTCCTTTAGACCCTTTATGCGCTTTAAGGTGTTGGTCTCATAGATACCATATGCAGTAGCAATGACCCTAACCAACACCACAAGGGGGGCCCATCCCCCGGTCTTTATGTTCAGCATCCCACGGTAAGGGCCCACTTTTTCGGTAACAAATCGCCCCAAAAGCCCCAAAGGCAGAGGGACGAATATCAGGGTAGAGACCATCTCGTTTAAAAGGCCCTTGTTCTCCGCTAAAAGGGGGCGAAGTCCTTCAAGTTCTCGCCATAGCTTTTCGCTCCCACCTACAAGGCGCATGTCCATGAGGATCATGAGTTCCAAAAGCCCCAACACCCCCTTCCCCTTTTCAGCGCACGTGGAAATCCTCTCCCTCCACTGGGAGGATGTCCCCCTCCATTTTTCGTTCGAGGGCATCACGCCTCCCTTGCACTTCTTAACCCCTGCTTGTTCGAGGTAGTTGCTCACCTTTTCCGAGAATTCCTTAAAGAGGCCCTCTTCCCCCTCGTACACCAGCATGTAGTCCTGGTCCGTGTAAAGGGTCTCCTCTTGACGGCCAGCACTCCCCAAGGCCACCCAAGCGTAGGACCCCTCGTCCACACCGAGTTCTTCCCCTACCAAGGCCAAAACCCTCTTTACAATCTCGTCTCTCCCCTTGGTGCAGATAAGGTGGACGTCCTTGACCGAACGGCTCCCTTCAAAGGCCTTTATGGCCAATCGGTTGAGGAAAAAATGCCACTTCTCAAGTCCTTTGAGGTCGGCCCTCCTTATCTTATCAAGTAGTCCCTCCAGCTCCTCCTTTAAGGCCTCAAGGGGGTATTCCTCTTGTCGGATTAACTCCCTTAGACCCTTCAGGCTGCTCAGCCTGTCCTCGAAGTCAAGCCTTTCGGGGATATAGTCCTTGAGGAACCCTTTGACCTTCTCGGTGAACATCTATAGGACCTCAACCCCGTCCAACAGCTCCTTTACCCCTTTTAGCCTTTCCTGGAGCTTCGCCTTCTTTTCCTTCAGTTCTTCGGCTTTCTGCCTCTCCTTATCCACCACAGGCCGAGGGGCCCTCTGGAGGAAAGAAGGGTTTTGGAGCTTCCTCATTACGAACTCCAGTTCTTCCTCTACCTCTTTCAGTTCCTTCAAGAGCCTCTCCTCTTCCTTTTTAGGGTCAGGGATGAGGTCCTTAAGGGGGACATATACCTCTATCCCATGGGTTATGGCCGTTGAACAAGCGCGGGGGACCTCTTCTACCCGGAGGACCTTAATGTCGCGCACAAGGCCAAGGGACTCGATGAAGAGAAAACCCTCTTTGAGTTCGGCCAAAAGGTCCTCCTTGGCCTTGAAGAAGACCTCTACCTTTTTTGAAGGTGCCACCCCCATTTCACCCCTTATGTTCCGTATAGCCGTTATAACCCCCATGATCCTCTCCATCCTCTGGACAGCCTCTTGGTCTTCGGGTATCTCCTTCGGATCAGGCCACGGACTCACGGTTATGCTTTCGCCTACATGGGGAAGGCGCTGCCATATTTCCTCTGTGATGAAAGGCATAAAGGGATGAAGGAGCTTCAACAATTTGTCAAAAACGTAAAGGAGGACCTGCTGAGTGCTCCTGCGTAAGATCGGATCTTCTTGCTGGTAAAGATAGGGCTTTATCAGCTCAAGGTACCAATCGCAGAAGTTATGCCAGGTAAACCTATAAAGGGATAAGGCCGCTTCGTTAAACCTATACTCCTCAAGGGCCTCGGTCACCCCTTTTATCGTCTCCTTGAGCCTATGGAGGATCCACTTATCCGGAAGGCTCAAACGGGGAGGCAAAGAGGCCTCACATCCTCCCTCCAGGTTCATGAGGCAAAACCTTGCAGCGTTCCACAGCTTGTTGCAGAAGTTCCTTGAACCTTCGATCCGCTCTTCGGATAACTTTATGTCCCTGCCTTGAGCAGCTAGGACAGCCAGCGTAAACCTCAGGGCATCTGCACCGTATTTGTCTATCATCTCCAAGGGGTCGATAACGTTCCCCTTGGTCTTGCTCATCTTCTGGCCCTCCATATCCCTGACCAAGGCATGTACGTATACGTCCTTGAAAGGGACATCCCCCATAAAATGGAGCCCCATCATCATCATCCTGGCAACCCAGAAAAAGAGGATGTCAAAACCCGTGACCAGGACCGAGGTGGGATAAAAGACTTCAAGCTCCTTTGTCCTTTTGGGCCATCCCAGGGTCGAAAACGGCCACAACGCAGAACTAAACCAGGTGTCGAGCACATCTTCGTCTTGCTTTATCCTTTCGGAACCACAATGCCTGCACTTTTCGGGGGCTTCACGACTGACGGTTATCCCCTGACAGTCCTCACAGTGCCACGCCGGTATCCTATGTCCCCACCATATCTGCCTTGATATACACCAGTCCCTTATCGACTCCATCCAATCCAAATAGACCTTCTCCCAGTTCGAGGGTATTATCCTGGTCCTTCCGTCCTTTACGGCCCCTATGGCCGGTTCAGCTAGGGGTTTGGTCTTGACAAACCACTGGACCGATAACATGGGTTCGACTATCGTCTGGCAGCGATAACAGTGTCCCACTGCGTGCCTATAAGGCTCTACCTTGACCAAAAGGCCTTCCCTCTGTAGGTCCTCAAGGAGCTTGCGTCTGCATTCAAACCGATCAAGGCCCTTGTAAGGTCCTGCTTCCTCAGTCATACGGCCTTCTTGGTCTATCACCTTGACCAGGGGTAGGCCATGTCGCTGCGATATCTCAAAGTCATAGGGGTCATGCGCAGGGGTCACCTTAAGGGCCCCTGTCCCGAAATGGGGGTCTACATAGGGGTCAGCGATAACGGGGATCCTCCTCCCCAAGATGGGCAAAAGCGCCCACCTACCCACTAAGGACCTATAGCGCTCGTCCTCAGGGTTCACCGCTACGGCAGTATCCCCTAACATGGTCTCAGGGCGCGTGGTAGCGACCACTACCTCTCCTCCCCCTTCAAGGGGATAACGCAAGAAGTAAAGGTAGGCGTCCTCTTCCCGGTGCTCGACCTCCAGGTCCGAAAGGGCGGTCTTACATCGAGGACACCAATTGATCATGTAGTTGCCGCGGTATATAAGGCCTTCCTCGTAAAGCCTGACGAAGACCTCCTTTACCGCCTCTGATAGGCCCTCGTCCATAGTGAAGCGCTCCCTTGACCAATCACAGGAGGCACCAAGCCTCTTGAGCTGCTCTATGATCACCCTCCCGTATTTCTCCTTCCACTGCCAAACCCTCGCGAGGAAGCCATCCCTTCCCAAGGCCTCCTTGCTCAACCCCTCCTTTGCCAATTCCCGCTCGACCATATGTTGGGTAGCAATGCCGGCATGGTCTGTCCCTGGTACCCAGAGGCAGTTATACCCCTGCATCCTTCTCCAGCGCACCAAGATGTCCTGCAGGGTGTTGTTCAAGGCATGCCCTATGTGGAGGGAACCCGTAACGTTTGGGGGGGGGATGACTATGCAAAAGGGCCTTTTAGGGGAATCCGGATCGGCTACGAAGTAACCCCTCTCAAGCCAATACTGATACCACTTTTCCTCCACTTCCTTTGGATCATAGGCCTTTTTCAGCTCCATCGTGTACATCCACCCCTTTTTTGAATTCTTCCTCAATTAGACGCCTTAACTCCTCGCGAAAGGCCTTTGCCAATTCTCGGACCAAGGCCTCTATGAACTTCCTAAAGGCTATTTCAAGCTCCCCTTGTCCCTTTTCGGCTAAAAAGGGAGAGGTAGCCATAGAAGGGGACGCTGCTATGGAAGATTCGGCCATCTCGAGTTCTTTTGCGCTTTCCTCAAGGATCTCCTTCAACCTTGAGGCCTCAGCTTCAGGGATCTCACCTTCTTCCTCCACTACCTCCGTGAGTTCTATCACCTCTTCGGTTTCCCCCTCAAGGCCAAGGGCCTTCCTCAACTTGGAGAGGACCTCTTCAGCCCTGAAAGGTTTGAAAATTGCCCCTAGGGCCCCAAGTTCCTCCAAATCCTTTTCGCTCACCTGGTCCAATATCCCCATGGTGAAGTAAAGGGGGATAGCCCTTAGAGCAGGGTCTTCCTTTAATTTCTTGGACAGCTTCAGGGCACCAAGGGGAGGCGCTTTGTAATCACAGATGAAAAGGTCAACCTTTTGTCCTTTAAGGTAGTTCAAGGCATCTATGACGTTGCCGAAAAAGACCACGTTGAGGCCGTCCTCTTGGGAAAGGATCCGCGAGAGTTCCTTGCGAACCACAGGACTCGGTTCCACTATAAGCACAGAAGCCTTCATCTCCCTTTGGTTGGGATGAAGATAAACACAAGCCTTTGGCCCTGTCAACCTAAAGGGGTTCGAAGGCCTTGAGTCCCTCCAAGAACCTAAGGGTCCGGATGAGCCTCCTGTCGCGTTCCCTTACCAGTTCCTCTTCGGTCCTGCCGTGGTAGTCGTATATGCCTCTTGAGGTCTTGACACCGAGGTGTCCCTTTTTGACCTTTTCTTCCACAAACTTGAAGACCCGCCCATAGGCCTTCATGGCGTCAAGGAGCATGTCAAGTCCCTGGAAGTCGAAGGTCTGTACCACCCCAAGGACAGGGAGCCTGATGCCCAGGGTAAACTTTACCGCCTTATCGATTTCTTCGGCGGTGGCATACCCCTCTTCTATCATCTCAAGGACGGTCTCCCCTATGGCACGCTGGATGCGGTTGACCAAAAAACCGGGTTTGTAGCCCTTCAACAACACCGGAACCTTCCCTATCGCCTTAAGGAGTCTAAGGGACCTCTCAAGGACTCCCTCTGAAGTGAGCTGGTCTTTTACCACCTCCACAAGGGGGATGATGTGGGCAGGGGCAAAGAAGTGGGTTATAAGGGCAAAGGGCCTCCTTCTAGGGGGTATGAGCTCGAAGACATTAAGGCCTGAAGTGTTGCTAGCAAAGATGACCTCAGTTGGGGGAAGTTTATGGTCGAGCTGTCTGAACACGGACTCCTTAATGGAAGGCACCTCAGGAACTGCTTCAAGTACAAAGGTACTTTGGAGGATTTCTTCCACGTCAAGGCAGAAAGAAACCCTTTGGCGTGCTTCGGCTTCAAGACCTGACTCTATCACACCTTCTTCCACCAGCGTCAGGAGGCTCGAATCCATGAGCCGTCTAGACCTCTCAATGGCCTTTTGGTCGACGTCCAAAAGGAGCACCCTGTGCCCGTAGAGGGCGAAGTTCAAGGCTATAGTGGTGCCCATAAGCCCTGCGCCTACTATGGCTACCCTTTCCATCCTCAACCCGCCGTATACCCGCCGTCTATGTAGATAACGGAGCCTGTCATCCAATCCGAGGCCCTAGAGGCCAAAAAGACAAGGGTACCCACAAGGTCTTCGGGCTCACCAAGCCTGCCCAAAGGGAAACGGGATATGACCATCTTGTAAAAGGCCTCGTCCTCAAAGATCCGTTTGGTGATACCGCTTCTGAAAACCCCCGGTGCTATACAGTTGACGTTTATGCCGTAAGGCCCCCATTCGAGGGCAAGGCTCTTGGTGAGCATGTGGACGGCCCCTTTGGAGGCACAATAAGCTGTGTAATTGGCCAAGCCGTAAAGTCCCCTGACCGAACCCACCAAGATGACCTTCCCCCTCCCTTTTTCCTTCATCACCTTTGCCACTTCCCTTAGGAAGTAGTAGGTACCCTTTAGGTTCAAGTCCACCACCAATTCCCACTCCTCACGATCCTGTTGATCTATGGGACCGTTGTTGTTGATACCTGCTGCAGTAAGTAGGATGTCAATGGAACCGAACTCTTCCAAAGTCCTTTGGACGACCCTTTGGACGTCTTCGTATTTAAGGGGATCCCCTTTTACATAGGAGGCAATACCGCCCTGTGACCTTATCCTCTCGACTAGCTCCTTCAAGACTGGCTCGGTCCTACCCGTTAACATCACCTTCGCACCAAGGGCCGAATAGGCCAGAGAGGCCGTGGAACCGAGGGCCCCAGTAGCTCCGGTGATGAGGGCCACTTTTCCCTCGAGATCGAACATCTTGAGGATATCTTCCTTTCTCATAGCCTTTACTCCTTTCAGTAACTTATGATGACGAGCATGCTAGCAGGCATATTGGTCTTATTGATGATCTCTCTGCCCTCACCGGGTCCTATATAGATAGAATCCATGGGGCCAAGGGTGATCTCCTCCCCTTGCTTTGTCCTTATGGTGATCTCTCCACTTAGGACGAAATAAACCTTCTCAAAGGGGCTTTCGTCGTATTCGGCACCGCCTCCGGGCAAAAAATGGGAAAGGCCTACCCAGAACTTGGAACTACCCGTTTCATCCTTTCCATGGAGCCTCAAGGAGACCATGTTGAAGTGTTTGGGTGCCTGATAAGGTTTTGCATCTTTCAACTGTACCTTTTTCATGGATCACCTCCAAAGTTTATCTATATGGCAACCAACACTCCATGAGCTCATCTATCGGCCATAGACAGAGGCGCTCATACCCGTCCTTGGTGACCACTATGTCCTCCTCAAGCCTCACGCCATCCCTTCCCCCTTTTTTGCCTGCGTAGGTCTCTATGGCTATTACCATCCCTTCCCTTAAGACCTGAGGAGGAACACCTGCTTCCATCTGCTGACGGTTGAAGAAGGGCCTTTCATGAAGGGATAGGCCTATACCATGGCCCAAGGCATAAGGACCTACCTCCTGCCAAGTCTTATAACCCCAATACTCGGGCGAGCCAGGCCACCTAGAAACTACCTCATGGTCTGTGACCCCATCCCTTATGACCTCAAGGGCCGCATAGAGCATGTCCCTGCACTCAGCATAGAGGTCCTTTTGCTCCTGTGAGGCCTTCCCACAGCAGAAGGTCCTGTAGAGACAACACTTATACCCTAAATAAGAAGCCCCATCTATGTCTACGTAGACGAGCTCCCCCGGCCTTATGGGCTTGTCCGAAAAGGACCAGTTGTAGGGGTTGGTATTGTAACCGGAACACACCACGCAGTCCTCGGTGTGATCCACGCCCTCCTCGTAAAGGACCTTCATGGCTATCGCCACAAGGTCGCATTCCCTTATCCCTGGCCTTATCGCTTCGGCTATGGCTGCGAAGGCCTTCTCTGCTATTTGACAGATGATCCTCATAAGGGCGATCTCATCCTGCGTCTTTATGGACCTTGCCTTGTCCATAGTGGGTTTGCCGTGCACGGGCTTAAGCCCCCTTTTTTTAAAGGCCTCTGCATAGAGAAAGGAAAGGGTCGTACCATCTATGCCTATGGGCTCGTTTTGGACCCCATATTCGGCCAAGATCCTCCCTATTTGATCGACCACCTTTAGGACCACAGGGTCATCAGGACCTACAGCAGCAGGCTTTGGCAAGGCAGCCGGTGCATGTACCCTGCCCTTAAGCCAAGGCATCCTCCTCTCCACCTCTTCGGGAGTTCCACCTCCTACAAGATGTGGCTCACCATTGCGAGGGAAGACGACAAATTGGGCCTCAAGGGGCCTTAAAGGGGTCGTGACATAATAAGAGGTCAAATACCTTATGTTGGCATCATCCCATGCCACGATCGCCCCAAGCCCATCCTCCTCCATGGCCTTCCTGGCCCTTTCAAGTCTTTCCCTCCTCAACCTATCGAAATCTATCCTCTCCTCGTAGTCCACCGCATATCGACCAAACACCTTGCCTACATCCACCTTGACCTTCATGATAAGACCTCCCAACTTTTCTCGGCCCTAAAGGGAAAGCAATAAACGTGCCTATCGTTAAGGGAAGGAGGAGGGGCTTACGCCTTGACCCTCTTTTCACACCATATAGAATCTTTTTCGTAACATATTGCAAGATGGTGTGAATTCAAAGAAAAGCCTTCAATCGCTTGAGGGTCTCTTCGGCTTCTTCCATTATCCTCTCCATTAAGTCCTTGACGGAAGGAAGGTCATCTATGAGGCCTATGGCCTGTCCGCATACGACCATCCCTTCGTCTATAAGGCCTTTCTCAAGGACTTCCCTTGACTTTTCCCCTTTTATATAAGGTATAAGCTGCTCAAGACTGGCCCCTTCCCTTTCCAATTCCAAGACCTTTTCAGAAGCCCTGTTCCTTAGGACCCTCAAGGTGCTCCGTATAGACCGCTGTACCAAGACCGTATCGGTCTCCTTGGCCTCAAGGAGCCTTTGTTTCACCTTTGGGTGGACAGGGGCTTCTTTCGTCATCAAAAAACGGGTACCCATCATCACCGCTTCGGCCCCCAAGGCCAAGGCCGCTACAAGTCCCTTACCGTCCACAATCCCCCCTGCAGCTATAACAGGAACCTTAAGCCACCGCGAGGCAACTTGGATAAGGATCAAAGAGGTGAGATCACCTTCTCCTGGATGGCCAGCACCTTCAAAGCCGTTGACCACCACCATGTCACAACCAGCCCTTTCGGCCGCCTTGGCAAACCTCAAGGAGGGACACTTGTGCATCACAAGGGCACCATGGGATTTCAAAAGCGGTAAATACGGCTCGGGGTTCCTCCCCGCAGTCTCAAAGACCCTCACCCCTTCCGAAAGGGCTACTTCTATATACTCCTCTAACGGGCGCGGGCTTAAGGTGGGAAGCAAGGTCAAGTTTACACCAAAGGGCCTATCCGTCAGCGCCTTGACCTTCTTTATCTCCTCCCTTAAGGCCTCACCGTTGGGGAAGGTCAAGGCACTGAGCACACCGAGCCCTCCTGCCTCCGAAACAGCAGCCACAAGTTCAGCCCTTGCCACCCACTGCATACCCCCTTGTATTACGGGATAGGCAATCCCCAGAAGCCGCGTTACCCTGGTCTCAAACTTCACCTCAAAAACCCGAAAACTACTTGGAGGCCTTCTTCTCTTCTCTGGCCCTCTTCAACCTCTCGCCAAGCCCCCTCTCCTTGGCCAACTTCCTCCTCTTGGAGGCTAGTACCTTGGCGACCAAAGGGAACCTGCTCGGTAAACCCCACTTCTTACGATACTCCTTGGCCGTAAGACCGTGGACCTTCAAGTGCGCATTGGTGAGCTGCCTGAACTCTTGACCACATTCAAGACATATTACCTTGTTCCTCTGTACGGACTTTAAGGGATCTACAACAGGAACTGCACTCTCTTGCACCTTTTCTTCCACTTTACCTTCTTCACGCTCTTTCATCTCCTTAAGTCTTTGAAAGGTAACTTCAAGAAAACGATCTACTTCCTCAGGTGACATTTTTGCGTGGGAGGCCTGAGCTGTAGCGATTTCTACTGCCATCTCGGTCAAAGATTTAGCCATTTTACACCTCCTTAAAGGTTTTTGGATTTACATATTTCATTTTTGCATAAAATAATGCCCTTTTCAAAAAAGTCAAGAAGCGACAAAAGGCCACCTTTTTGTAAGAGGTACCAAACATCAATAGGGATTGATAACTTCCACAGCAAGATGCTAAGCTCCCTATTCAGGACAAAGTAGTCCACAAAGACGTCCGCGCCTCATTTCACCGACTCTTTATTAACTTTCCCTTTGCCTTGCATGAGTGTCCCCTTGACATAAGGGGAAAACTTGTGAGATTTTTAACAAACAACCTTGACAGGAGGGAGGAAATGGGGAAGTGGGATAAAGTCTATGAGGACTACTTCCGGAGACGCCAGAAGGTCCTTGAGATGGGGGGTCCGGAGGAAGTTGCCAAGCAAAAGGCAAGGGGCAAGCTCACCGCCAGGGAGCGGATCGAACTCCTTTTGGATCCAGGGACCTTCGTTGAGGTGGGGATGTTTGTGAGGCATAGGACCACTGAGTTCGGGATGGACAAAAGGTTTGTACCTGCAGAAGGGGTTGTGACAGGTTATGGAAAGGTCAACGGCCGTTGGGTGGTGGTGGCCTCTGAGGACTACACCGCCATGGCCGGGACCTTTGGGGAGTATCACGGTAAGAAGTTCGTATGGGCTATAGAATTTGCCAAGGAAAAGGGTTGGCCTTTTATAGGCATAAACGATTCGGGTGGGGCGAGGCTTCAGGAAGGAATGGACACCTTGGAGGCCTATGGGTGGCTATTCCGAGCCCAGATATTGGCTTCTGGAATCGTCCCCCAGATATCGCTTTTGCTTGGTCCGTGTCTCGGCGGTCAGGCGTATCACCCCATAATGACGGACTTCTTGATTCAGAGCAAGACCACGGGTTTCATGGGGATAGCTGGTCCTGCCTTTGTGAAGACGCAGACAGGTGAGGAGATAACCCTGGAGAGGCTTGCTGGCTGGGAGGCACATGCCGTCAAAGCTGGTCAGACACACCTTGTAGGGGAAGACGACAAGGAGTGCATTGAGTTGTGTAAGAAACTCCTGTCCTATCTTCCCTCCAACAACCGCGAAAAGCCGCCCAGGATCGAGACCGACGATGACCCCAACAGGCAGATACCCGAGCTGGATGAGTTCTTGCCGGATCCCATGTTGCGGACCCCTTATGACATGCATCAAATAATAGAGAAGGTAGTGGACAGGGGGAGCTTCCTCGAGATCATGCCTTATTTTGCCAGAAACCTCATCGTGGGCTTTGCCCGCTTCAACGGCTATGTAGTGGGGATAGTGGCCAATAACCCCATGTTCAAGGCAGGTGGTTTGGATGTAGATGCCTCCGACAAACTGGCGAGGTTTGTCCGCTTCTGCGATCTCTTCAACATCCCCCTTGTCACCTTCCAGGATTGCCCAGGTTTCTGGATCGGTTCAGAGCAGGAGTGGAAAGGGATACTCAGGCATGGGGCAAAATGCCTATATGCGTGGGCAGATGCCACAGTTCCCCTTATCTCCATTATCATCGGCAAGTCCTACGCAGGTGCCCACTACGCCATGCTAGACAAATCCATAGGGGCAGACTTGGTCTTCGCGTGGCCCACGGCGAAGATAAACATCGTAGGTGCTGAAACTGCAGCAAGCGTCATCTTCGCCAAAGAGATCCAATCGGCCCCTGATCCCAAACAGAGGGCCAAAGAGCTCATAGAGGAGTACCGCATCAGGTTCGAACACCCCTATCAGGCTGCAGAAAGGGGCTATGTGGATGACGTCATCATGCCAAGGGATACAAGGCGCTACATCTGTATAGCCCTCGAGGTATTGCAGAACAAACAAGTAGTCCGCCCGTGGCGTAAGTACTCCAACATAAACCTCTAATCCGACCTTCAAAAAGGGGCAGGCCAAAAGGCCTGCCCCTTTTTGACCTCCCTACGGTCTCAAGTTGATGTGTAATGGTGTTTGTGCTTTAATATTTTTCCTTTTTCCTTCCAAGGGAGGACAGCCATGTTGAAGGAAGCCCTGAAGATATTCGCCGTAGGTTTTCCAGGGGTAATCTTGACGCTCATCCTTATGGCCTTTGTGATCTATTTGGTCGGCAGGTTGATCACTATGTTTGAAAAAAAAGGGAAATAAACCGAGTAGGAGGGCACCCATGGAGGTCCTGGAGAAGGTGTTGTGGCAGACGGGTTTTTGGAACCTACAGTTTAAGCACGTCTTGATGTGGGCTATAGCTTTCGCCTATATCTACCTGGCCATAAAGAAACAATATGAACCCCTCCTGCTCCTACCCATAGGCTTTGGGATCTTAGCCGTTAACCTCCCGCTTGTGGAGTTGATGTCCAAAGACCCCAAGGGCTTGCTCTATATCTTTTACCACTACGGACTTGAATGGGAGGTGATCCCTTGTTTGATCTTCTTGGGCCTTGGGGCGATGACGGATTTTGGGCCCTTACTTGCCAATCCAAAGACCTTTGTACTTGGAGCAGCAGCCCAGCTTGGGGTCTACGTGGCCTTTTTTGTGGCCTTGCTCTGTGGGTTCAGCATCCCTGAGGCCTGTTCCATAGGGATCATCGGTGGGGCAGACGGTCCCACTACCATATATCTCACCGTGAAGCTCGCCCCTCATCTCCTTGGCGCAAATGCCGTGGCCGCTTATTCCTATATGTCCCTTGTGCCTATAATACAGCCCCCGGTGATGAAACTCCTTACCACTCAAAAGGAAAGGCAGATCATGATGAGACAGCTCCGTCCGGTTTCAAAGACCGAAAGGATCCTGTTCCCCATCGTTATGATGCTGTTAAGCTGTCTCCTTTTACCCCCTTCGGCCCCCCTTATGGTCATGTTCATGTTGGGTAACCTCTTCAGGGAATCTGGTGTGGTCAAGAGGCTTTCGGATGCGGCTCAAAACGAACTCATGAACATAGTGACCATCTTTTTGGGGATATCGGTCGGTGCCACTATGACGGCCGACAACTTCCTTAAGCCCCAGACCTTGATGATATACGGCCTTGGCCTTATAGCCTTCATCTTCAGCACCGCAGGCGGTGTCCTCTTTGCCAAACTGATGAACCTCTTCTTGAAAGAGAAGATAAACCCCTTGATAGGAAGTGCCGGCGTTTCCGCTGTCCCCATGGCCGCTAGGGTCAGCCAAAAGTTGGCCCTTGAGGCCAATCCAAGGAACCTTTTGATCATGCATGCCATGGGACCAAATGTAGCTGGCGTAATCGGGACCTTGATGGCAGCGGGCTTCTTCCTCACCATGGTAAAAGGCTAAACTCCTTTCGGATACTGGAACTTGTATCTTTACTACGTCAAGGACCATGCAAGAGGTAGCAGTAAACCTCAAAAGGGTCACGGAGAGGATAGCTGAAGCTGCCCTGCGGAAGGGAAGGGACCCTTCTCAGGTAAGGCTGATAGGGGCGACAAAAGGGGTAAGCCCAGAGCGGATCCTTGAGGCAGTAGAGGCAGGCCTTCGGGACATAGGTGAGAACTACGTGCAGGAGGCCCAAAGGAAATGGCCCATCATAGGCACTAAAGTCCACTGGCATATGATAGGGAGGCTTCAGACCAACAAAGCCCGTCATGCAGTAAAGCTCTTCGAGTGCCTCCATTCCCTTGACAACCTTGAACTTGCATGGGAACTTGACAAAAGGGCAAAGGCAGAAGGACGAAGGATAAAGGTCCTGATCCAGGTGAACCTTTCGGGAGAGGTCACAAAGGCTGGGATCAAGGCCGAAGAGGTCATGTGGTTCTTGGAGGGGATCTCTGGGTTTGAGGGGCTTGAACCCATCGGTCTGATGACCCTGCCCCCTCCCCCTAAGGACCCAGAAGACTCCCGGCCCTTCTTCAGGGCCCTAAGGCAGCTAAGGGACAAGTTAGAAGAGAAGGGCTTCCGACTTCCCGAACTCTCCATGGGCACCTCGGATGATTTCGAAGTGGCCGTGGAAGAAGGGGCTACTATGGTAAGGGTGGGGAGGGCCATCTTTGGGGAAAGGAAGTTGAATTATGGTTGAAAAGGCCTGGGATGGACGTTTTAAGGAAAAGACTTCGGGCATAGTAGAGGCCTTTACCTCTTCTCTCCCCTTTGACATAAGGCTCTGGAGAGAGGACATAGAGGGAAACAAGGCCTATTGTTTGGCCCTGAAGGAGGCAGGCTTACTACGGGAAGAGGAAGCCGAGAGGATCCTTTTGGCCCTCGAGGAGATAGCCAAAGACCTCGAATCAGGCAGTGTGGAGTTTGACCCTGGTTACGAGGACGTCCACATGTTGATCGAGGGCCTCCTGAGGAAAAAAGTGGGAGAAATAGGCGGAAAGCTTCACACGGGTAGGAGCAGAAACGACCAGGTGGTCTTGGACCTGAGGCTTTGGCTGAGGAAGGCCATATCGAGGCAAATGGAAAAACTCCAAGGCCTTATGAGGGCCATGGTGGAAAAAGCCGAGGAGTTCTTCGGCATCATAGCCCCTGGCTATACCCACCTCAGGAAGGCCCAGCCTATACTGCTCTCCCATTACCTCATGGCCCATTACGAGATGTTAAAGCGCGATCGGGAGAGGCTCAAAGGGTGTTTTAAAAGGGTGAACGTGCTCCCTTTGGGGAGTTCTGCCCTTTCGGGGAACCCTTACCCTGTGAACCGCCAACGCCTTGCCCAGATATTGGGCTTTGACGAGGTAAGCCCCAATAGCGTCGATGCGGTATCGGACAGGGACTTCGTCCTTGAGTACTTGGCCGTCGTCTCCATATCCATGGTCCACCTTAGTCGGCTATCGGAGGACTTGATCCTATGGTCGGGGACCGAATTCGACTATGTGGAGCTACCTGAAAGCTTCTGCACCGGTTCAAGCATAATGCCCCAGAAGAAAAACCCAGATGTGCTCGAACTCGTTCGGGGAAAAACAGGAAGGACCATAGGGGCCTTCGTATCGGTAGCCACAACCCTCAAGGGTTTGCCCTTGACCTACAACCGGGACCTTCAGGAAGACAAAGAACCCCTTTTTGACGCCGCAGACACCTACGAAGGGGTCCTCGACGTCCTTGTCCCTCTGGTAAAGGGCCTAAAGGTTAAAAAAGAACGCATAGAAAAAGCTGCCTTGGAGGACTTTTCCCTTGCCACAGAACTGGCCGACTACCTAGCCTTAAAAGGAATCCCCTTCAGGGAGGCCCATAAGGTGGTGGGTAGGATAGTCCTTTACTGTGAAGAACGTAACAAAGGACTTTCAGAACTTACCCTTGAGGAGTTAAAGGGGTTCCATCCTTCCTTTGAAAGGGACGTATTCGAGTGGCTTGATCCCTTACATGCCCTCAAGAGACGAGACCTCCCAGGTGGTACATCACCAAGGCGGGTCAAAGAGGCCATTGAAAGGGCAAAGGAGGAGCTTGGACTTTGAAAAGGTTGTTGGTCCTTCTGCTTTTCGGCCTTTTAGGTTGCGGGGTAAAGGCCCCACCCCGTCCCCCTGACCTCCTTTTGCCACATGCGCCAAAGGGTTTGAAGCTAATGGTAAGAGAGGGGCTAGCATATTTAACATGGGAGGCCCCAGAGGATGCCAGATACCTCTATGGGTTTCACGTGTTGATGAAAGAAGAGGGCTCTGAAGGTTTTTTGACAATAGGCAAGGTCCCCTATTGCCAAGGTAAAAAGGGGTACCGTTTTGACCTAAAAGGCCTGTCCAGGGGTAAAAGGTACGTCTTCAAGGTGATGGGGATAAACAAGTGGGGTTACCCAGGGCCTCCTTCTGAGGAAGTGGCCTTACGGTGGGTCTCACCTCCGGTTGCGCCTTTGGGCCTCTCTGCTGAGGCAGGAGATAAAGAGGTGAAACTCTCTTGGCAACCTATGAGCGGTGTCGCCTTTTTCCACGTCTATAGAAGGGTCCCACCTTCTGGGTTCCCTGAAGACCCAATTGGCATAGTAGAGGCAAACTCCTTTTTGGACCAGGGGTTACAAAATCGCGTCCTATATTGTTATCAAGTGCGGGCCACTATAATGTCTGAGGATACACCCATAGAAGGCATAGGTACAGAAGAGGTCTGTACCATCCCAGAAGATAAGGTCCCTCCACCGGCGCCCTCAGGGTTGTCCGTCTTAAAAAAGGAGGGGATGATCGAGCTCGATTGGTTCCCAGTAGAAACCGAACCTGTAAAAGGTTATCATGTCTGGAGGGGTAGGTGTGGTGGGCCTTTTGAGCGGCTTACTGACGTTCCGGTAGAGAGGACTTTTTTTGTAGACCATCCGCCTGCAGGCGGCTGTTGGGTATACGGGGTGACGGCTTTAGACCTGGAAGGCAACGAGAGCAAAATGTCGGAGCTGATCCAGGTAGACCTTTGAACCAAAGGAGGCGTTATGGGAGAGATAAAGAGCACGTGGGAACTTGTAATGGAAAAGTTAAAGGGTATGGAGGTAACCGACGAGGAAAAGGAGCGCTTTCAAAGGCAGGAAGACCTCGAAAGGGCAAAGAGGCTCTTTTATCCGTATTTTGAAGGCGACGAAAGGGATTGGGACAAGTTCAGGGAGGAGGTAAGGCGGCTTAACGAAGCGGCCTTTACTGAGTTCTTAAAGCTTGTCTCCGAAAACCTCTCCTTTGAAACGGGCCTTACCGAAAGACAGAAGAAGGCCCTTGAGACCATCTTTGGAAAGGAAGCTGTCCTCAAGGTAGAGGAACTTATGGAACGCTTCAAAAAGCGTCAGGAGGTAGAGGTAGAGGCCCTTAAGGCCGAACTCCTCCAGGCCTTCGAGCGCAGGGGCATAAGGGGATCGGCCATAGACCCCAATCCCAGACTACACCCCAGGTGGCTTTTAGTAGTGGACCAGGTCAAACGGGATTTTCAAAAGGAACTCCTTTCTTACCTAGAAGGGATAAACCCCAATTAGAGCCCCTTTAGGATCTCCTCCATTGCCGAAAGGAGCTTAGCACAGTCTTCCTTTTCGACTATAAGAGGTGGTAAGAGCCTTATCACTTTATCTCCTGCAGTACCAATGAGGATGCCCTTTTCCATGGCCTTCTTGGCCACTTCCTTGGCCCAGGGACCTTCCAATTCCACCCCTATCATCAGTCCTTTCCCTCTCACCTCTTTGACCTTGTTGTACCTCTTTGCCAGGGTCTCAAGTTCCTCCATCAGATACCGCCCCATCCTTTGACAGTTCTCAAGTACCCCTCCTTCAAGCAACTCGTCGAACACAACACAACCTGCCCTGCAGCTCAAAGGGTTCCCTCCAAAAGTAGAGGCATGGTCACCAGGTGAAAAGGCCTTTGATATCTCCTCCTTGGCCACAAGGGCACCTAGGGGAAGACCTCCTCCTAAGGCCTTGGCGAGGGTCATCAAATCTGGTTCTATGCCCCAGTGCTCGTAGGCGAAGAGCCTGCCTGTACGGCCCATCCCTGTCTGGACCTCGTCCAATATCAAAAGGACCCCCTTTTCGTCACATATCCTACGGACCTCCTTCAAAAAGGTCTCAGAAGGAACCCTCACACCGCTTTCCCCTTGTATAGGTTCAACCATTACGGCACAGGTGCTTTCGTCTATAGCCTCGGCTAAGGCCTCAGGGTCGTCATAGGGGCAGTACTTTATCCCTGGCAAAAGCGGTTCAAAACCGCGATGGAATTTCTCCTGGGCTGTAGCCGTAAGGGCCCCCATGGTACGACCATGGAAGGACCCATACATGGTTATTATCTCGTAGCGCTTTGGACCGTGGTGAATCTTGGAGAACTTCCTCGCCAATTTGATGGCTGCCTCGTTTGCCTCCGCACCGCTATTACAGAAAAAGACCTTTGCCCCAAAGGAGTGTTCGCATATGCGCTTGGCAAGTTCTATCTGCGGTAAGGTGTAATAGAGGTTTGACACGTGAAGCAGCAATTCTGCCTGTTCCTTTATGGCTTCAACGACTTTAGGATGGCAATGGCCTAAGTTCGAAACGGCTATGCCCGAAAAAAAATCCAGGTATTCCCTCCCTGTGTGGTCCCAAACCCTTATCCCTTCTCCCCTGACGATCAATAGGGGATAACGGTCATAGGTCTGCATGAGGAAGCGATCGGCCTCCCTTACGAATTCTTCGCTCATGGGACGATCTCCGTGCCTATGCCTTTGTCAGTGAAGACTTCAAGGAGTAAAGAATGGGGAAGCCTTCCGTCTAGTATATGGGCCTTCTTTACCCCCATCCTCAAGGCATCTATACAACACTTCACCTTAGGTATCATCCCACCTTCGATGATCCCATCGGCGATCAAGGCCTCAGCATCCCGCGCAGATAGCGTAGGGATTAGCTCCTTGTTTGGTCCATATACACCAGGCACGTCGGTAAGGAGCAGGAGTTTTTCTGCCTTCAAGGCCGAAGCCACTGCCCCTGCCACGGTGTCTGCGTTTATGTTGTAGGTTTCGCCTTCCTCTGAAACCCCAATGGGGGCTATTACAGGGACAAAGCCTTTTTGTTGCAAGGCCTCTATCAACTCCACATTGACCTCCTCCACCTCCCCTACAAGCCCTAGGTCAATCCCCTTAAGCGTCATCTTCTTGGCCTTTATCAACCACGCGTCCTTCCCACTCAACCCCACTGCCTTGGCCCCCTGTCTGTTTATAAGGCACACGAGGTCCTTGTTCAGTTTGCTGAGGACCATCTCCACCACTTCCATGGTTTCGGGGTTTGTAACACGCATTCCCTGGATAAAGTTTGAGGTTATACCAAGCCTCTCAAGCAACACCCCTATTTGAGGCCCTCCTCCATGGACTACTACAGGCCTTATACCTACGTACCAAAGGAGGGCCACGTCTTGGGCAAAGGCCTCCTTTAGCCCTCCAGCCTCCATGGCCCCTCCACCGTACTTTAGGACCATGGTCTTGCCGTAAAAGCGTTTTATATAAGGCAAGGCCTCGACAAGCACCTCGGCTTTACGTGCGAGTTCTTCAGGCATCATAGGATGTACCTCGAAAGGTCTTCGTCCTCTACGAGTTCCTCGAGCTTTTCACGGACATACTTGGCGTCGATCACGACCTCTTGGCCCTTCATTTCAGGGGCTTCAAAGAGCACATCTTCCAACAACTTCTCCATTACCGTGTAAAGGCGCCTCGCACCTATGTCCTCTGTCCGTTCGTTTATCTTTGCGGCCATCTCCGCTATGGCCTCGATGGCATCCTGGGTGAAGGTGAGCTTCACCCCCTCTGTGGCAAGTAATGCCACGTATTGCTTGATCAAGGCGTTCTGAGGCTCAGTCAGTATCCTTATGAACTCCTCTTTGCCCAAGGGTCTGAGTTCTACCCTTATGGGGAACCTGCCCTGCAACTCGGGTATGAGGTCTGAAGGTTTAGAAACGTGAAAGGCCCCAGCGGCAATGAACAATATGTGGTCGGTCCTCACCATCCCGTACTTGGTCATCACGGTCGTCCCCTCGATTATGGGCAGAAGGTCCCTTTGGACACCTTCACGTGACACATCTGGCCCATGGGTAACGTCACGGCTGGCAATCTTGTCTATCTCGTCGATAAAGACGATCCCGGACTGCTCCACCCTCTCAATGGCCTTTTTTACCACTGCAGACATGTCTATCAGTTTTTCGGCCTCCTGGTGAATGAAAAGCTTCAATGCCTCGGAAACTTTCATCCTCTTTCTCTTAGTCCTCTTTGGGAGGAAACCCGAAAGCATCTCCCTTAACTGCTCCAATTCCTCCATCCCCGTGGGGACAAACACCTCAACCATTGGCAAGAACTTCTCCTCTACCTCAACTTCCACTTCCCTCTCGTCCAAAACCCCTTGTCTCAATAGTTCCCTTAACCTCTCCCTTGAACGCGAAGGCACCTCCAAGGGACTGCTAGAGGAAGAAGGCAAAAGGAGGTCCAGGATCCTCTCCTCAGCTAACTCCTTTGCCTTTTCGTAGACCTTCGCCTCTTCCTCTTCACGGACCATCTTCACAGCGATCTCAGTGAGGTCCCTTATGATGGACTCAACGTCACGACCCACATAACCTACTTCGGTAAAGCGGGAGGCCTCAACCTTTATGAAAGGGGCCTGCGCCAATTTGGCCAAACGTCTGGAGATTTCGGTCTTCCCCACCCCAGTGGGGCCGATCATCAAGATGTTCTTGGGGGCTATTTCATCCCGCAGCTCCTTAGGGACCTGCTGTCTACGCCACCTGTTCCTCAGGGCAATGGCAACAGCCCTCTTGGCCTCTTCTTGCCCTATGATGTACTTATCCAACTCCCGCACTATCTCCTTGGGAGTAAGCCTCCGTTGTAGATCCTCTTCAGTATTAAGAGGTTCTGGCAAGGCCAATTCCCTTTCGCTCATAGCTCCTCCACGACGATCTCCTTATTGGTGTAAATGCAAAGGGATGCGGCTATCTTCAAGGCCTCTTCGGCTATCTGGCGAGCAGACAGGTCCGTATGAAGCGCCAAGGCCCTGGCTGCCGCTTCTGCATAAGGTCCTCCTGAACCTATCCCCACTATCCCATCGTCAGGTTCCACCACGTCCCCGGTACCCGATATGATAAGGGAGTGTTCTTGGTCTGCTACAAGTAAAAGCGCTTCAAGCCTCCTCAATACACGATCGGTTCGCCAATCCTTGGCAAGTTCTACAGCAGACCTCAAGAGGTTTCCACCGTACTGCTCAAGCTTTCCTTCAAACCTCTCGAAGAGCGTGAAGGCATCAGCTGTAGACCCTGCAAAGCCAGCCAGGATCCTGTCCTTATAGAGACGCCTGACCTTACGGGCCTTGTGCTTTATGACGGTATCACCTAAGGTCACCTGACCATCGCCTGCCATTACCACCTTACCTTTATGCCTCACACAAAGGATCGTGGTCCCCTTGAAGGGGCTTTCTGGCCCTCGGATGAGCATGGTCATACACCTCCATAAGACGGGTGGGGGTGACATGGGTATAACGTTGGGTCGTAGAAAGCCTCGAATGGCCCAAGAGCTCTTGTATGGCCCTCAGATCCGCACCGCGGTCCAAAAGATGTGTGGCAAAGGTGTGCCGCAAAAGGTGAGGGGTAACCGGTTTGAATATCCCGCCTTTTAAGGCATAAGCCTTTAAGGACTTCTGGACCCACCTCTGGCTGAGCCTCTTCCCAAAGCGGTTGAGGAACACAAAATCCTCCTTCGGCCCAAAGGCCTCTCTAATATTAAGGTATTCCCTCAGGGCCAAAAAGGCCTTCTCCCCAAAAGGCACAAGCCTTTCCTTACCTCCCTTTCCCTTCACCCTTATAAGCCTCTGCTCTAGGTTAAGATCCGAAAGCCTAAGCCTCAAAAGCTCACCAACCCTCATCCCTGTGGAATAAAGGAGCTCCACGATGGCCCGATCCCTTATGCCTTGCGGGTCCTCATCCCCGGGCACTTCAAGAAGCCTTACGGTCTCCTCCTCAGTAAGCCATCTTGGCAGGGGCCGTCTGTACTTAGGTGAAGACAATAAGGCCGAAGGGTTCTTCTCTATATACCCCTCCCTTCTTAACCATTTGAAAAAGCTCCTGATAGAAGAGACCTTCCTGGCCACAGAGGCCTTTTTCAGCCCTTTTTTTGAGAGAAAGCTTACATAGGAACGGAGGTGATGATAGGTAACCTCCCCCAAACCTTTTACCCCTTCCTTTTTTAAAAATTCGAGGAAGTCCAATAGGTCCAATCGGTAACCTTTTACGGTCTCCTCAGACCTTTTCCTCTCGTACAGGAGGTAAGATAAAAAGCCCTCAAGTATCCCTGTGGCCTTTTCCATTTTTTTAAGCGTATACTATTAGTCCCGAGGGCGTCAATTGAGGGAGGAGAAGGTATGGTTTGGGTCCTCTGGGCTATTGGTCTAACGGTGGTCACCTTCCTTTCGGCTTATATGGTGAGAAGGTGGCCAGAAAACGGTTTTTCCGCCCTTTTGGTCTTCTACACCTTATACCTTTTGGCCTCACAAGTCCTCGCCACTAGGATCGTTGCCTTCCCCCTCGGTTTTTACACCTTTTATGCGCCTGGTGCCGTGTTCCTTTACCCCTTCACCGCGCAGGCCCTTGACATGATAAATGAGACCTATGGCCTTAAGGCCGCCCATAGAGCCATAGCCTTGGCCTTTATCAGCCAGATGGTCTTTGTGGTCTTAGTCCTTTTGGTCAAAGGCCTATCTCCTGCCCCTTTTTACGAACTCGAAGAGGCGTGGCAGAAGATCTTCGCTCAGAGCATAAGGATAGTCGCTGCCTCTTGGCTTAGTTTCCTTGCCTGTCAGGTCGTAGATGCCCATGTCTTTTCCTGGCTCAAGGGGAAATTCCCCCAAAGGGCATGGCTTAGAAGCATGGGCAGTGACCTCTTGAACCTTACGGTCGATAGCATCCTCTTTGTCTTCCTCGCCTTTTACGGCACTATGCCCGTTGGGGAGCTCATCCTTGGACAGGTAGTGTCCAAAAACCTAATAGGCCTGCTTGATACCCCTTGGTTTTTGCTTTACAGAAGACTCCTTCTGAAGGGGGAGGTTGCCTTTGCTCAAGCTGAGTGAAGCTGCCCTGAAGGTCCTTGAGGCTAGGTATTTAAAGAAGGACCGCGAAGGTAACCCAGTGGAAAGCCCTGAGGAGATGTTCCAAAGGGTAGCAAGACACGTGGCCCAAGCCGAAGAACGTTTCGAACCTGGCAAAGCCGCTCACTGGCAAGAGAGGTTCTACGAGCTCATGGCAGAGCTCCGTTTCTTGCCCAACTCCCCTACCCTTATGAATGCAGGCAAACGTCTCGGGCAGCTCGCGGCCTGTTTTGTATTGCCTGTTGACGACTCGTTGTCTTCCATATTTACTGCTTTGAAACGGGCTGCCATTATCCACCAATCTGGAGGGGGAACCGGCTTCTCCTTCAGTCGCCTGAGGCCGCGGGGGGCTCCGGTGGCTTCCACCCATGGTGTGGCAAGCGGCCCGGTCTCCTTTATGCGCATCTTCAACATGGCTACCGAGGTTATAAAACAGGGGGGTACAAGGCGTGGTGCGAATATGGGTGTCTTAAGGGTCGACCACCCTGACATAAGGGAGTTCATCACAGTCAAACTTGACCCACGGGAGATGACCACCTTTAACCTATCTGTGGGTATAACCGATGCCTTTATGGAGGCTTTGAAGAAGGGAGATCGCTTTCCCCTTGTAAACCCAAGGGATAAAAGGCCTTCTGACTGGGTATGGGCGAGGGATATCTTCGAACTCATGGTCCAGTGTGCTTGGGAAAATGGAGAACCAGGGGCCTTGTTCCTTGACACCATAAACAGGTTTAACCCTACTCCTTCGCTTGGGGAAATAGAAGCCACAAATCCGTGTGGGGAACAACCCCTTTTGCCCAACGAGGCCTGTAACCTCGGCTCGATAAACCTTGTCAAGGTCCTCAAGAAGACCCCTTCCGGATACACCATCGATTGGGACCTCCTTAGGGAGACCGTGTGGATGGGGGTGAGGTTCTTGGACGATGTAGTGGAGGTGAACCGCTACCCCTTTAAGGCCATAGAGCGGATATGCATGTCCAACCGCAAGATAGGCCTGGGGATAATGGGATTTGCCCACATGTTGGTGCTCCTCGGCATCCCCTATGACTCAGACCAAGCGCCAAAAATGGCCGAAGAGCTCATGTCCTTCATCGCTCAAGAGGCAAAAAGGGCCTCCCAGGAGCTCGCCAGACAAAGGGGCCCTTTCCCCAATTTTCCTATAAGCATCTGGGCAAAAAGGGGGGAGCCCCCTCGACGAAATGCCACCCTAACCACTATTGCCCCTACAGGGACTATAAGCATCATAGCCAATTGCTCTTCTGGAATAGAACCCCTCTTCGCCCTGGCTTATAAGAAGAGGATGCTCGGAGACCTCGAGGTCTTCACCCTCGACCCTTTGGTCCAAGAAGTGATGGAAAAGGAAAACTGGCCCCCCTCGGTAAAAGAAACTATACTCAAAGAAGGCAAGATCCCAAAGGATGCCCCCATACCAGAAAAATACAAACGGCTTTTCAAAACTGCCTTTGAAATCCCTCCCGAAAGGCATTTAGAGGTCCAGGCTGCCTTTCAGCGACATACGGACAATGCAGTTTCAAAGACCATCAACTTCCCTCCCGAGGCTACAAGGGAAGAGGTAGCCAAGGCCTTCCTCATGGCCTACGAACTCGGCCTCAAGGGCATCACAGTCTATAGGAGCGGTTCACGCCAAGGGCAGGTCATCACCTGTGGTCTCAGCCAGTTATGTTGACCCACGGGAATTTGAGCTTATAGGCTGTAAGGACCATTTCTGAGGCCTTTTGCCAGTCGTAATGGTCCATGTTTATGACCAGATCGTAATGGGAAGGATCAGATACATCGGCATCAAAGTACCGTTTTATGAACTCCTCTTGTTCTTCGTTCATTTCCTTTGCCTTTATCTCGGCCTCTTCTTCCTTTATGCCGAAGGCCTCTGAAAAGGCCTTTTCCCATCCTTTAGGCCTGCCTATTATCCTGATCCTTAAGGCCCTTGCAGGATCGATGACGAAATTGGCTCCTCGTCCAACGACCACGCAATTGCCCGTGACCCCTAACCATTTGACGAATCGCTTAAGGTGATGGACGTATTCTTCTTGGAGGATGCTCCTGGATCCGAGGAAGGCCTGTGCGAATTCCAGAAGGAGGTTCCTAGCCTTTTCGTCGAAGGCCTGTAGCTTCTTAGGGTCTTCCTTCAAGGTCTTTGAAACCTCTTCTAGCAGTTCCTTGTCATATAAAGGCCAATTGAGCCTTTCGGAGAGGAGCTCGGCCACCTTCTCCCCGAGGCTTTCCCTTTGACGTGAGATCAAAATAGGAGGCCTCCATTTCCTTTTGGCCTCCTGCCGTCTAAAAGAGGAAAACCAACTCTTTATCTGCGTCTCAATGAGTTCTTCCACCTTTGGCCTTTTTATCCACATATTCCCCTCCCTTCAATTGGCCTTTATCTCCTTTAACTTTGCCTCAATCCTTTCGCGGTCTATACCCTCGCTCAACTCGAGGGCCCTCTGTAGGTGGTAAAGGGCAGTCTTCCTATCCCCTTCCCTGAGGGAAGCAAGCCCAAAGGCCTCATAGGCCAGGGCATGTCGTCCGCCCTCCATGTACAGCTGCCCCAACAGCTTATAAAAGAAGGCTTCATCGGGGAACTTTTCAACCGCCCAACGGCAAAAGGAAAGGGCCTCCTCTTTCCTGCCTTGCGAAAGCAACAGGTTTATCCAAGCCAGGGCTAACTCCGGGTCATAGGGAAAGTGGCCCTTGGCCTCCTCGATAAGGGGTTCGGCCTCCTTCAACTTGTTCAATTTGAAGAGGCAGACCGCAAGCTCTCTCGTTACAAAGGGATTAGAGGGTTCAAGGGCATGGGCCTTTTTCAAGACCGCTTGGGCTTCTTCAAGGCGCCCTTGTGAAAGGTAGGCCAATCCCAAGAGGTAAAGGTCTTCGAGGGTTTTTTCACCTTTAAGCTCGATTTCGGCCAACGTCCTTTGGGGGCCTCGCTGCCATAGGAAAAGCCGTGCCTTAAGCAAGTTAAAAGAACGCGAAGGGGAAACCCTGTACCCCTTTTCAGGCATCTGGGCTTCAAGGTACGAGATGCGGTCTTCAAGGGCAGGGTGGGTGCTAAGATAGGTGGGGACCTCTACTGAGATGGTCTTGCTCCACCTTTGGATCTTCTTCAGGAATTCCAATTTCCCACAGGGATTGTAACTGGCCCTCTGTAGGATCCGCAGAGCCAATTGATCGGCCTCGAATTCACTTTCGCGACTGTACTTCAGCATAAGGGACTCAGCCATGGCTGAACCCATAGCGGTAACTGCCTTTTTGGCCTCTGGACTCTTTGCCAATAGAAGGGCAGACACCGTAAGGGCCACCGTGGCTAAGGAGATCTTTTTTGCCTGCTCGAACATCCTGGGAACGTGGTCAAGGACGTTATGGGCAAGTTCATGGGCCAATACTGCCGCAAGTTCTTCCTCAGAACCTATAAGCCCTAAAAGGGCTGTGTTAACAAATACGTAACCGCCAGGTATGGTAAAGGCATTGGGCTGGTTTCCCTTTACCAGGAAGAACCGATATTCAAACCTACTGTCTCCTGAGGCCTTAACCACTTTTTGTCCCACCTCCCTTAGGTACGCCACAAGCAGGGGGTCATTGACGAATTCCAGCTCCCCCTTGAGCCTCAAAAAGAGCTTTTCACCCATTTCCTTTTGTTCCTGGACCGTAAAGGGAAAGGCAAAAGGAGACGTGAACAAGAGAAAGGCCAGCAGTATTATCAGCGTTAATCCTCTTTTCCTAAGCCAAAAAGCCATCTCACCAACTCCGCATGTCTTTTGGCGTTTCCGTTGAGGGCCCCCTTTTTGAGAAAACAAAATACGGGGTGCAGGAGCTTATTTACCACCCGTTCGCTTAGCCTCTCCATGGCTTCCCTTAATACGGGGTCGCTCTTGAATTCGTAAGGGACCTGTTCCATCTCCCTTTTCCTTATTGCCTCTGCCCATGCCTTGAGTTCCTTTATAGTAGGCACTACCTCAAGGGAAGTATACCAGTCAGAGAACTTCTTCACCTCTTCTTCGACTATTTGCAGGGCCTTGGAGGCCTCTTGGAGGCGCTCTTTAGCGTTCTCAAGGGCAATGCCCTCAAGGTCGTCTATGTCGTAAAGATAGACGTCGTCTAGCTTATGGACCTCAGGGTCTATATCCCGCGGAACGGCAAGGTCTATCAAGAAGAGAGGAGCACCCCTTCGGGCCTTCAGGATGCGTGAAAGGTCCTCTTTCTTGAGGATAAAAGAAGGCGCCCCGGTTGAACTGATGACCACATCCACGTCCTTCAACATCTCTCGAAACCCCTCAAAGGGCACCGCTTGACCTTGGATTTGCCGCGCAAGTTCAAGGGCCCTCTGCCAGGTTCTGTTTGTGACAAAGATCTCACCAGCCCCTGCGGCCTTAAGGTGCTTTGCGGCAAGTTCGCACATCTCCCCTGCTCCGATGACCAAGACCCTTTTCCCCTTCAGGTCCCCGAAGATCCTTTTTGCAAGCTCAACTGCGACAAAACTCACCGATACGTCCCCATCCCCTATAAGGGTCTCTCGCCTCACCCTTTTCCCTACAAAAAAGGCCCTCTGGAAAAGCCTGTTGAGCAAAAACCCTACAGTCCCTATCTCCTTGGCAAGCCCATAGGCCTCCTTTAGTTGCCCCAATATCTGGGGTTCTCCAACCACCATAGAATCAAGACTTGAGGCCACAGAAAAAAGGTGCCTAACTGCCTCCTCACCCTCCTTGTAATATAGACAACTCGAGAACTCCTCCCTGGGCACACCCTTCATACGGGAAAGGACCCCTTCCAAAAGGCCCCTTCTGTCGGTGTAAGCACCAAGGACTACGTAAAGCTCTACGCGGTTGCAGGTAGAAAGGATAACCCCCTCTTCTACCGGACTTGTCTTCAGCAAAAGAAGGCCCTTGCGCAAGTCCTCTTCTGTAGGGAAAGAAAGCTTCTCCCTTAACTCCAAAGGAGCGGTCTTGTGGTTCAATCCCAAGAGGACGATTTCATTCATGGCCCTGATCAAAAGGCCGCATGGTGGCCACCTAAAAGGAGGTTTATCCCTAAAAAGACAAACATCAAAAGCCCAAAACCCATCACGGTCAGCAGGGAAAGCCTCCTCCCCCTCCATCCCAAGCCAAAACGCCTGTAGACAATAAAGGCATAAAGGAGCCAAAGGAGCCCCGCACCAATCGTCTTAGGATCATCCCAAAGACCTCCTGGTATAGAGCGTTTGGCCAAAACCGCTCCTACAATTATCCCCAAGGTGTAAAAGGGGAAACCTATACCAAGGGAATAAAGGCTCAACCTATCCAGGAACTCAAGGGAGGGATATCCGACTAAATACCCCTTTTTACACTTTATCCTCATGTCCTGGAGCAAATAGGTAAGGCTGGAACAAAAGGAAAGGGCAAACCCACCCATGCCCACGAAGCAGCTCACCGAATGCAAGGGAAACCATACGCCCTCTAAAAGGCCCTCACCTCCGATGCGCTTTGACGGCAGAAGGGACGCTCCTAACATAAAAGAAAAGGCCAAAAGGGCAACAACCCCCTCAAGTCCCCCCTTTTCCCCTTTCCCAAGCAAGAGGAATAGCCCTACTAATATCAGGGACAAAAGCCCAAGGCCTTCTCGCATGCTGAAAAAAGGAACCTCTCCTTCCGCAAACCGACCAAAAAGAAGGCCAAAGGCCCCTGCTAAGAAACCGCCCCAGAGCAAAAGCCTACACCTTGTCCCTTTTTTACCCCAACCATATAATGCGGCAGATAAGAACAGCAGCAAGGATACGAAGTACAAAAGACCCTTCACAGACTTATTTCACCACATACTTTTAGGTGGGGTCAAGGAAGGAAACACCTGGTAGCGGGGGCAGGATTTGAACCTGCGACCTCCGGGTTATGAGCCCGACGAGCTACCTGACTGCTCCACCCCGCGGCCTTTGTTAAAATGATAATATCCCTCCCTTGGGGCAGTCAAGGGAGGAGATGGAGATCTCGAGTGGAGTTTCACGTCTTGGTGTAACCTGTAAAGGGGAGGCAAAGGGGTCTGTGAAAGGGCAAACTTGCCTTGCATTGCGAGAAAAACAAAACGTAGCCCTTAGTTCGGTCCTGGCGGCCCTTTTCCTTACCGCCTTTAAACTGGTCATTGGCCTCAAGACCAATAGCCTCGGCATCCTTTCAGAGGCTGCCCATTCGGGGTTAGACTTGGTGGCTGCGTTTCTCACTTTCTTCGCTGTACGCGTCTCCAGCCGCCCAGCCGACAAGGAGCACCCTTTCGGCCACGGGAAGGTGGAAAACATGTCAGCGCTACTGGAGACCTTGCTGCTTCTTGCGACTTGCAGTTGGATCATCTATGAAGCGATCGGCCGTCTTTTCTTCAGGACAGCGGAAGTCGAGGCTGGCTTCTGGGCCTTTCTCGTAATGGGTGTGGCCATTGTCGTAGACCTTTCCCGCTCTCGGGTCCTTTACCGCACCGCCCGCCGCTATAACAGCCAAGCACTTGAGGCAGATGCCCTCCATTTTTCCACGGATGTTTGGAGTAGCTCGGTGGTCATCGTAGGGCTGATACTTGTACGTTTAGGCCACTCGTTTCCCAACTATCGGGACTGGTTCATCAAAGCCGACGCCCTCTCGGCCTTGGTTGTAGCAGGCATCGTTATGTGGGTGAGTCTGCAACTTGGCTATCGCGCATGGGAAGCCCTTTTGGACAAAGCACCCTCGGGATTGGAAGAACGGGTCCGTTCTGCCCTCCTTTCTGTGGAAGACGTACGAGAATGTGGCCCTATCCGTCTCCGCACCGCCGGGCCAGTGACCTTTGTGGAGGTGACGGTGCGCGTATCACCGGAAATGCCCACGGCCGTGGCCCACGAGGTGGCAATGCGAGTGGAAGAAGCCATCTGTCTAATCTGTCCTTCCTCTGATGTGACCGTACATGTGGAACCAGTTGCTTCATATGACTCAGTAATGGAACAGGTCCGTGCCCTTGCGGCAAGAAGCGGTCTATCACTACACAACGTCCACATCCATAGGATGGCAGAGGGATATCACGTAGATCTGGATCTGGAAGTCCCCCAAGGCCTTTCCTTAAAAGAAGCCCATCAGTTGGCTACAGCCTTCGAGGGCCGGTTGCGCACGGAAGTGAAGGGATTGGTCTCAGTGGAGACCCATATCGAAGCAACCCCACCCCCATCTGAGGTTCTAGGGCAGGACGTGACAAACGTGTACCCCGAAATGGTCAAACAAATCCGCCAAATTGCCGAATCTCTACAAGGGGTCAAGGAATGCCATAACATCAGACTGCGACAAGTGGACAACACCCTCTATGTGTCCCTTCACTGCCTCTGTCCCCAAGGGTTGTCAGTAGAAGAAGCCCATCGTTGTGCACAACGACTTGAAGCACAACTCCGTCAGGCCTTCCCCCAGGTAGCCCATTTCTTGATCCACACTGAGCCAGAAGAGGCCCCCTAGGCTTTTAACCTAAAAGGTGAAAATTGAACTGCTTTAAAACCTAAGATTGCACCTCAAACCGAATATGTGGCCTTTATTCGCTCCTTCCTTAAGTTCGTCCCTTAGGAACTGGTAGTCCAAGCTTACCTTAAGGGAAGTTTCCCCTTTCTGGTATACGGGGATAGATAAATAGGCCTCAATTACTTCCGTGTGTTTAAGCTCTTCGTGCCTCGAAGGTGCCCTAAGGTAGGCCCATCCAAGTCCGGCCCCTAGGTCCCTCCCAAAGGCCTTAAAATTGTAGTCGATCCCCAAGGAGGCCATGGCCTTGTAGTCCACCTTTGCCCTTGTGTCTTGGTACCCGAGCCTTAAAAAGGCCCCGAGTTTGTCTTTGATTAGATCCTGGTCTATAGACACCCCTATCCCTAAAAGGGATTTCTTCCTCTCGTCTTTCCAATCTGGGAACTTTCTATCTGTGCAGAAGGCATAGAGTCTGTAATTGCCCTCCCCAAGAGGGGTTTTAAGGTTAAGCCCTACTTGTGCTGCTAAGTACAGGTAATCCTTCTCGTTGAACTTGGAAAGCTCATGCTCTGGGGTTTTACTCCCTATACCGACAAACCTTACGTTAAAGGGTCCTTTTTCCACATCAAGGGCCAAACCGTAGTCGTAATTGGGGATATTGGCCAAGGGGTTGTTCACCAAGGCCTGGTTCATGAATTGGGCCAATTCGTCATTGGCAAAGCGGTTGTCGTCTATAAAGGAACTACCGCTTATGATCCCAAGGACAACCCTGCCCTTAGTTCCTGAAAACTCAAAGGCCCGTGCATACCAAAGCTCCTGTAAATGATCCCTCCCTCTACCGTTTATGTCCTTAAGGTCATCTTCCAGGTCATCTGCGTTAGGGGGAAGCATAAAGGGGGATAAGTCTTTTAACCCGTTTCCCCAGGCGAGGCTGGCCCTTAAGTAGAATTCGTCCTTATCGGTGGGCTTAAAGCTCAACCTTCCATCAAAGGCCAGAGATCCCGCATCTTCGTCCTCAAAGTCCCCTTTTTCCTGCCAGAGCCATTGATAGACCCCCGTAAGGTCCCCCTGAAGGGCGAACTTCTGACCCAAACCAAGGCCAAAGGCCAAACCTGTAAAACATAAACCGAGGATAAAAGGTACCGCCTTTAGGAAGTGGGACCATCTCACCATAAGGACACCTCCTTGAGCCTTCACCTATACGTTTTTTTAAAGAGCCCCCTCTTCGAAGGGAGCATCACTTGGGGCAAAAGTCCTGCTTCTCTTAGGAGTTCTTGGTCTTCTAAGATATCTTCCACAGGCCCAAAGGCCAAGGCCTTTCCGTCCTTTAACACCAAGGCCTTTTTACAGATCATGGCCACCAGATCCAGGTCATGGGAGGCTATGACCTTCGTTTGGGGCAAGGTCATCAAAAGCTCTATGAGCCTCCACCTGCTCCCAGGGTCAAGGTTGGCCGTTGGCTCGTCCAACACCAGAAGTTCGGGCTCCATGGAAAGGACAGTGGCTATAGCCACCTTCTTTTTTTCCCCAAAACTAAGGTGATGGGGCGAACGCCCCTCATAACCTGAGATCCCTACTGCCTCAAGGGCCTTTCTGACCCTCTCCTTTACCTCCTCAGGGCCCAACCCTTGGTTTAAGGGGCCAAAGGCTACGTCTTCGAAAACCGTGGGGGAGAAAAGTTGGTCATTTGGATCTTGAAAGACAAGCCCTACCTTTTGCCTTATCTCCTTTAGGGTCTCCTTCCTCACAGGTATCCCCTTTATCAGGACGGGATCACCCCCTTTAAGGCTAAACCCCATGAGCAAACCGTTCAAATGTAGGAGCAAGGTGGATTTGCCCGCACCGTTTGGCCCAATTAAGGCGAAGTCCTCCCCTTCTTGGACCGTAAAGCTCACCCCCTTCAACGCCAAAGGGCCTTCTGGATACCGGTAACAGAGTTCCCTCACCTCTATTAAGGCAGACATGGCTCTAACTCCATAAGCTCCAAAGGGTCCACAGGACCACTATTGAAGTCCCGGATACGGAGGAAAAGACCGTCTCGGATAAACCGAAGTGAAAGGGGTTTATGGTCCTTGTCCTTCCGTCAAAGCCCCTTGAGCACATGGCCTGATATACCCTCTCTGACCGCTCGTAGCTTCGGATGAACAAAACCCCCACGATCTGGGCCATGGCCTTAAAGGATATCCACCACTTCCTCCCCCCACCCCTTGAATCCCATGCCCTTTTCATCCTCATGGCTTCATCGAGGATAACGAATATATACCTATACATAAAGGCCAAGACCTGTACCAAGACCTTAGGGAATCCAAGCGCTTCAAGGCCTTGCAGAAGCACTGGAAAGGGGGTGGTAGAGATAAGGGCCAAAAGGGCCATGGCCGAAAGCCAAGCCTTCGCGCTGAGGGAGAGCACAAAAGGTAAAGCCCCCTCCCCTTCGAGCAGGAGCCTCATGGACCCGATCAATAGGCTGAAAGGCAAAACCGCTGTGGCCCTTAAGGTCACGTATGTAAAGGGAACCCTGCTGATCAATACCTCTGCCACCACTATGGCAAATGCCACTACATAAAGGGACCAAAGCCCTACCGGAAGCCACGCTATGGTGAATACAAGTCCTAAGGTGAAAAGGACCTTTGGCCTTGGATCGAGAGTGTGAAGGGGGCTCTTCAGGTTACTGTATTTGTCGAGGAATCCGTGCTTCATGGCCGCGCTCGAAGTGCCCTTGCCATTAGATAACCGATCACCAAGACTATAGCCGCCCCCAGAAGGCCTGAAAGGACAGTGGCCAGTGCCTCATTACCCACCCAAGGGAAACAGTAATCGGGCATTACCTTGAATAGGGGCCCCTTATCCTTTGCGGCAAAACCCAGGCCTTCTGCCACTTTTTCAAGGCCATCAGGCAGGCTAGAGGCCAGGGGTGAAAGCACGGCCAATACAAAGGCCAAAACCCCTATCCAAAGCCAAGGGGAGCGCTTCATGGAGTCCCTCCTAAACCTTCCTTACGGCCAAAAGATCCGGCCTTATGGCCCTGATAAAGGCCACAGCAGCCATGGTGATAAGCCCCTCAACTCCCCCTATCAGGGCATGGATCCCCGCCATAGCTGGCAAGGTAACCACAAGGGGAGAGGTCCCTGAAAGGGAAAGCTCGAAGGCGCAGAGCACCGCTGCAAGGAACACAGACGACCACCCTGCCAAAAAGGCAGAAAAAGCCCCAGAGAGACGTCCAAAGGCCTTGTAAAGGCCGTAAGCCGAAAGCACACCCACCACCCCCATGTTGAGGACGTTAGCCCCAAGGGCAGTTACGCCACCGTCCTGAAAGACCAAGGCCTGTACCACTAAAACAGCCGTCATCGCTAACATCCCTGCCCACGGCCCTAAGAGTATGGCCAAAAGCGCTGCACCCAAAAGGTGACCGGAAGTACCACCCGCAATCGGAAAGTTCAACATCTGTGCAGAAAACACAAAGGCAGCCATAACCCCCATAAGGGGCACCATCCGCTCTTCTAACTCCCCTTTCAAGCGCCTGAGGGACCACCCTACCGCTAAAGAGGAAAGACCATAAGTAACACCGGAAACAGCAGGGCTTAAAAAGCCATCGGGTATATGCACATCTTACCTCCTTTAAAAACGATAAAAGCCACGTCAGCCCTTGAGCCTTCTGGCTCTTTATGGGCCTTCGTGGCCTTACTTGTAGTTTCTAACACCTATGATATCCTTCTGTCAAGGCCAAGGATGGATATAAGGCAGCTTGAGGTCTTTTGTACGGTGGTAGAGCTTGGGAGTTTTTCCCAAGCCGCAGAGGCCCTTTCCCTTACGCAGCCCACGGTTACGGCCCACGTGAAATCCCTTGAGCGTTCCCTTGGTAAGAGGCTTTTGGATCGATTCGGCAGGAGGGTGGTCCCTACGCCTCAAGGGGAAGTCCTTTATAGGTATGCGCGGCAGATCCTTTCTTTGAGGCAGGAGGCCATGGCCTCCCTGAGCGAAGAGGTCCCTTATAAGGTGTTGAAGATAGCTGCAAGTACCCTACCCGGTGAATATGTCCTGCCTAGGGCCATAAAGGAGCTCCTCAGCAGTTGGCCCCAACTGAAGATAGAGGTCAAGGTGGCCGATTCTCAGATGGTGATGGGGCTTGTGGAAAGGCTTGAGGTCGATATCGGCGTTGTGGGCTCAAAGAAGGCCACCGAAAGGCTTTCCTTTATGCCGGTCTTCAAGGACCATGTCTTATTGGTGGCGCGCGCTGATCACCCCCTTGCCGGAAGGACAGTAAGCTGGCGGGAGCTTTCTAAAGAAGGCCTCGTAACGCGGGAACCGGGCTCCGGGACAAGGAAGGCCTTTGAGGATGCCTTGAGGCAGAAGGGATTAAACCCCTCTGGGCTGCGGGTCCTTGCAGAATTGGGCTCTACCACTGCTGTAAAAGAGGCCATGAAAGCCGGAATGGGCGTAGGACTCATCTCAAGCCTTGCCGTGAAGGAGGAGTTGGGTTCAAACCTTTTGGAAGTAAGGCTTGCTGAGGTTGGAACTGTCGAACGGACCTTTTATATTATTACCCGAAAGGGACGTACCTTGATGCCCATTGCGGAAAGGCTCAAGGAGATCCTCCAAGGACTTGAACCAAGATGAAACCTAAAAGGGAAAGAGGGCATCTACTTAGGGCTCTGTTGGTATCTTCCTTGGTGCATCTAGTGCTGCTCCTCTTTTTAGTCAAACCCCTCCATCTGAAGGAGCAACCCTATAGGACCTTAACTGTGAGCTTATTGGAAACGCGTATCCCCGAACCGCCTTCTCCAACCCCGCAGCCGCAATCGGCCCAACTTCTTGAAAAGGAAAGGCCAAAGGCAGTTGAGCAGCCTAAACCAAGGGAAATACCAAAGCCAGAGGAGCCCAAAAGGCCAGAACTCCCAAGGCCAGTGCAGAAACCCATAAAACCCGAACCCCCCAAGGAGGAACAGAGGCAGCTCCTTGCAAAGTCCGAACCCCGCCCCACTGCCGAGGAGGTCGATCTGGAAAGGCAAAGGCTTGAGGCCATAAAGGAAATAGAAAGGCGCATAAGGGAGAGACAGATCGAGGCCCAAAGCCCCCAGGAACCCAAAGGAGCGGCCTTTGACCTTTACCTCTCGCAGCTTCAGGAGAGGATAAGGTCTTTTTGGGTCATACCCGAGGGGCTGTTGAGGGAGGACGTGAAGGCCATAATACGGGTGAGGATAGACCCTCAGGGGAGGTTGCTATCTGCGGAGTTGGAAAAGTCTTCTGGCGACAAGGTCTTTGACCGTTCGGCCTTGCAGGCTGTAAAGAAGGCAGAGCCCTTCCCGCCTCCACCTGGGGGACAAACCATGGAGGTAGGCCTTGTGTTTCGTCCTTAGGATCGCTTTGGCTTTGGGGATAGTGCTTTGGGGCATACGTGCGGAAGTCACTGTGTATCTGGAGATCGATTCGCCTAAGCTAAGGCTGTACCGCCTGGCCTTTCTGCCGGTAGTCCCTGGCGATGATCTTTCAAAAAGGGCAGAGTCCCTCATGGAAAGGTGCCTTGAGATATCGCACCTATTTGAGTTCATGGACAGGAGCAAGTTTCCCCTTATACGTGAGCCTTTAAGCCCGGAGAGGATCGATTACAAGCTGTGGAGGGAGATGGGGGCGGAGTTCGTGCTTTCCACAGCCATAAGCCATGAAGGCGGACAGCTGCAACTCGTCCTCTTCTTTTATGACCCGGTCCAAGGGATACCCCTAATCAGCAAGGTCTACCGAGCCCAACAGGGGTTTTTGCGGCAACTGGTTTACAAGGCTGTAGATGACATCCTACAGACGCTGACTGGGCGCGAGGGTCTTTTCAACTCGCGGATAGCCTTCATCAGGGCCCAAAAAGAGGGATTCAGAGAGCTTTGGTTGATCCGACCCGATGGAGGCGAAGAGATCCCCCTTGTAAAGGGGACCATCTGTATGTCCCCTTCTTGGTCCCATGACGGAAGGAAGGTACTCTATACCAGCCTAAGATCGCGTAACCCTGACCTGTATGTAGTGGACATTTTCGATGGAACTGTCAAACTACTCTCCCAGAATCCAGGGCCTAATGTAAGCGCCTCCTGGTCCCCTGATGGCAGGTGGATAGCCTTAGCCATGCGAGGGGAAAAACCCGGAGACACGGACCTTTATCTCATGTCTGCAGACGGGGGAAGCCTTAAGCCCCTTTTAGTCAGCCCTCATGTGGAGGTGTCCCCATGCTGGTCGCCTGATGGTAAGAGGATAGCCTTTGTCTCGGATAGGACCGGTACGCCCCAGATCTACATCTACGATCTTGGCTCCGGGAAGTTTAGCCGCCTTACCAACTTCGGGAGTTACAACGCCTGGCCTTCGTGGTCGCCCAAAGGCGACTGGATAGCCTTCTCTGGAAGGTGGCAAGGGCAGTTTAAGTTGTTCATCATAAGGCCAGACGGATCAGACCTGAGGATGATCACGCCCTATGCAGGGGACCACGAAAGGCCCTCTTGGGCCCCTAATGGGCGGCATTTGGTCTTTTCCTCCAATTTGAAGGGGAAAAGGCTCCTTTACATCACCACCATACAATCAGGCGGACCATGGGTTGTTACCCTCTCTCAGGGTGAAGACAGTCAACCTGCATGGTCGCGTCTCTACCAGTGAGTACTTCCTCCACCTCTTTTAAGACCATGCGGGGGGTTATGGCTTCCATACAAGTCCTTTGCAAACAACGCCTTTTATTGCAGGGAGAACAAGGAAGCGCCACCCTAACTACCCCGCGGTTTTGTCCGTAGGGTCCAATCCATTTGGGGTTTGAAGGCCCAAAGAGGGCCACCACCGGTACCCCGAGGGCCCTTGCTACGTGCATGGCACCGCTATCCACCCCTATATAAAGGTGTGATAAGGCGATTAGGGCGAAGAAATCCTTTATCTCGGTATAACCGCAAGCGATCACCGCCTTATGGCGCATAAGCCGCGTAATCCCTTCGATATAAGGCCCCTCCTGGGCCAAGCCCGAAAAGACCACCTTTGCCCCATAGGTCTCAACAAGGGAATCTGCCACTTCAGCAAAACCCTCCTGTGTCCAAAATTTCGTTTCCCAACGAGCCGTAGGGGCGCAAAAGACTACGAAGTCCTTACCTGGGTGGACCCCGTGAGAGGTCAAAAAGGCCCTCATCTTCTCGTAGGCCTCTTGAGGGACAAAGAGGGGAAAGCGGACTTCCCTTCTACCTCGGGTGAAATAGGAGACCACATCTAGGTAATTGTCCACCGCGTGGCGGCTTTTGTCCCTTAAAAAGAGGGGCTTATTCAAAAAAAGGGGGCTCAGTTCCTTTCCGTTTCGAAATCCATAACGATCCCTCGCCAAAAGGAAAGCAAGGACTGCGCTTTTAAAAAGCCCTTGGAAGTCGATGGCCATATCGAACTTATCCCTTTTGAAACGGCGCCAAAGCTCAAAATAAGCCCTCAACCACTTAACCACCCCTGAAAGGACCCTCTGGGGGGATCGATACTTGTCGGTAAAAGAGGGGATTCGCACCGGGATAACCTCGTCAAGGCCTGGCGTCCCCGAAAGGACCTCTTTAAGGTCTTCCCTGACCAGCCAAGCGATATAGGCCTTAGGATATGCCTCCCTCAGGGCGTTGAAGGCCGGAAGCACCAGCACAAGGTCGCCAAGGGAGCTTAACCTCACTATTAGTAACCTTTTGCCGTTAAGGTCCATCGCCGAACTCTTCAGAACTTATTACCCTGACCCCATGGGCTTCAAGCAGGGCGGTAAGAACTCCCTTGCCCCATGAGAGCTCCTCACCTATCCATACCTTCCTAACCCCGCAGGAAGGGCTTTTCTCCTTCAAAATGGCCACCTTCACCCCCAAAATCCCGCAAAGTCCCAAGACCTCCCTGGCCCCTCGGAGGAAAAATTGGGTCAGGTCATTCCCTGCTTCGTCTACTACCCTTGCCCTTCCCTTCCACACAGCCTCTCCATCTCCACCCTCAAGGTGAGCCTTGGCCCTTGGGGTAGGAAGACCACCTAGTTGTTCGGGGCAAACAGGCACAAGACAAAGCTCCTCAGGGACCTTAATAGGGCCTTTTGTGGACCCATCGTATCGGCAATGGATCCCCAGAAGACAAGCGCTGACTATCGCCTTCACCTCCTAATCCTCACCCCTTCGCCTTCGATTACTTCACCTACAACAAAGGCCTCCTCACCAAGCTCAGCAGCCCGTTTGAGGAAACCCTCTACATCTTGAGGAGAAAGGATCGCTGTAAAGCCGACCCCCATGTTGAAGACCCTCCACATCTCTGCCTCTTCCACCCCCAGCGACTGGATGAGTTGGAAGATAAGGGGCACTTCCCAATTCGGCCGTATCTCCACCGCAAGCCCTTTGGGTAGTATCCGAGGTAAGTTCCCTATCAGCCCACCCCCTGTGATATGGGCCATTCCCTTTATAGGGAACTCCTCCAAAAGGGCAAGCACCGACCTCACATAGATACGCGTAGGCTTGAGCAGTTCCTCGCCTAGGGTCGTCCCCAGCTGCTCGATAAACCCCTCAAGCCTTAACCCGTGTAGCTCTATTAGCTTCCTTATGAGGGAAAAACCGTTAGAATGAACCCCTGAGGAAGCAAGTCCTATTACTACGTCGCCTTTGCTTATATGGGAACCATCTATCAACCCTTCTTCCTCCACTACCCCCACGGCAAAGCCCACCATGTCGAAGTCCCCTTCTTGATAAAGGCCTGGCATCTCAGCTGTCTCACCACCCACAAGGGAACAACCTGCCTCTTGACACCCTTTGACTATCCCCTCGATGAGCTGCTTTTCCCTTTCCGGTTCAAGCCTCCCTGATGCCAAATAGTCAAGGAAGAACAAAGGCCTCGCTCCAAGGGGTAAGAGGTCGTTGACGCACATGGCCACTAGGTCTATCCCAAGGGTATCGTACCTGGACATGGCTTGGGCGATCTTGAGCTTCGTGCCAACGCCGTCAGTTGTAGCCACAAGCAAGGGCCTTTTATAACCCTCTGGGATCCTTACAGCTGCTGAAAACCCTCCTATCCCTTTTTTAACCCAGGGACCATAGGTCTTTCTGGCCATCTCCTTTATGGACTCAACCAATAGATCTGCCCTTTCGATGTCGACACCGGCATCCTTATAGGTGATCACCTTTTACCTCCTTTTAAGGACGTGGATGGTATCTCCTATGGACCTCCTTTAGGTATTGGATGTTTACAGAGGTGTAAACCTGTGTCGTCGAGATGTCAGAGTGCCCAAGCATCGCTTGTACGTACCTTAAGTCTGCCCCCCTTTGTAACATGTGAGTGGCAAAGGAATGGCGTAAGGTATGAGGGGTAACCCGCATGAGGCCTGCTTTGAGGGCGTACTTCTTTATGACCTTCCAGACCCCCTGTCGACTCATAGGACGTCCCAGGGGATTGAGGAACACAAAACCAGGATCCCTGCCACCGATGAACTTGGGCCTGGCCTTTTCTAGGTACTCTTTAAGCCATTCCCTTGCATATTCCCCAAAAGGGACAAGCCGCTCCTTTTCCCCTTTGCCTTTGACCACCAGATACCCTAAATCAAGCTCCACGCCCTCAAGCCTCAACCCACATGCCTCAGAGACCCTGATGCCCGTACCATACAGAAGTTCAAGCAGTGCCCTATCCCTAAGGCCAAGGGGTGTAGAGGGATCCACCTCCTCAATAAGCCTCATGACCTCTTCCTCACTCAACACATGTGGTAAGGTCCTCAAGAAGCTAGGAAGGGTCACGTCTTCAAAAGGATCCTCCTCGATCAAGCCTTCCCTTAAAAGGAACCTGAAGAAGCCCTTCGTAGCCACAAGGGCCCGATGGACGCTTCGGGAGGAGAGTCCTTTTTCGGTAAGGAACTTAGATAAAAGGGACACATCCGAACGTTTAAAGGCCATAAGGGGTTTTTCTGACCAGAACTCTAAAAAGGCCCTGAGGTCACGGCTGTAAGCCTCAAGGGTGTTTGGGGATAGGCCTTTCTCCACCCTTAAATAGTTCAAATAAAGGTCGATTAAGCTTCCGGTCATATCTGTATGATTTCGGCCTTTTGACCTCTCAGGTCCAACAAGGCTATTGTCGCCTTCCCCGTAAGCCATCCACAAGCCTCCCCTGGATTGAGGAAGATAACCCCTTTTTCCTCTTTGAGATAAGGGGTATGGGTGTGGCCGAAGACCACAGCCCTTACGCTCCCACCTTCGAAAAGCCCATGGGACCTTTCTGGGAGGTCATGGGTCAGGAAGACCTTGTAAGGGCCAAATTCGAGAAGGGCAAAGGACTGGTAGACCCTCTCTCCAAGCAGGGATTTGAGAAGCCACCTGTCGCCGTCGTTGTTCCCGAAGACCCCGTAAAGGGGCACATTGAGTCCTTCAAGGAGCCTCCTTACGGCGAAAGGTGAAACGAAGTCTCCGGCATGGAGAACTGCCTCCACCTGCTGTGCACGAAACACCTCAATTGCCCTGTCGATCTTCAAGAGGTTGTCATGGGTATCAGAGATCACCCCTACCTTCATCCACCACCCCCGTATGGCCAAAGCCACCTTCTCCCCTTGGGGAAGGAGGTAGCTCTTGCACCAGGACAACTTGGGCCTTTGTAACCGGTTGGATCACGAGCTGGGCTATCCGCATACCGTCCTGCACGCAAAAAGGCTTCTCTCCCAAATTCAAGAGGATCACCTTCACTTCACCTCGGTAGTCCGAGTCTATCGTCCCAGGAGAGTTCAAAACCGTCACCCCCTGTTCAAGCGCAAGGCCGCTCCTTGGCCTTATCTGTCCCTCAAAACCTTGAGGTAAGCTTAAGGCTATCCCTGTAGGTATAAGGGCCCACTTTCCAGGCTCGATGACCACGGGTTCGTCAAGCCTCGCAAAGAGGTCAAGCCCTGAAGCCCCTTCGCTCATGTACTTCGGGACCTTGGCCTTAGGGCTTAAGGTCTTTACCAGGACCCTTATGGTCTTCAAAGGCCCTCGACGTCGCCGAGAAGGACCAGGCATGGATCTTCGGCCAAAAGGCTTCGGGATACCTCTTTGACGTCCTCCAAACTAACGGCCTCGATCTTATCTATGGTCTCCTCGATGGGCACATGCCTTCCAAAGTAGATCTCGCTTTTGGCCAGATGGATCATCCTCTCTTCGGTGGATTCGAGGCTCAAAAGGATCCCCCCTTTCAGATACTCCTTCGCTATCCTCACCTCTTCTTCGGTAAACTCCCCTTTTTGAGCCCTTTCGAACTCCCTTTGGAGGACCTCAAATACCTTGTTCACCTCGCCCTTGGTGGTCCCTACGTAGACACCGAAAAGCCCTGCGTCGCTATAACCCCTTAGGAAAGAATAAACCGAGTAAGCCAACCCCCTCCTTTCCCTCACCTCTTGGAAAAGCCTGGAACTCATATTCCCACCGAACAGGGCGTTGAAGACCAAAGCTGGATACCTCTCGGGAGCGGTCTGGGGGAAGCCGTTGAAGCCTATGCAAAGGTGGACCTGCTCTAGGTCTTTGCTGAAGGCCTCCTTCCCCTTACCGGTTTCCTTAGGAGGTATACGCCTGGGCACACCGTCACCGGGTTCAAGTTCGCCTAAGGTCTTCCTTACCTGCTGCACGAGTTCTCCATGGTCTAAAGCCCCCACCGCGGCCACGATCATCGCCTCAGGGCGCCAATGCCTTCCGAAGAACTCCTTTACTCTTTCGCGACTGAAGGCCTTTACCGTCTCCTCCGAACCCGCGATGGAATGGCCAAGGGGATGGTCCTTCCAAAAACGTGCGTAAAATAGTTCCTGCACCAGTTCCTCTGGTTGGTCTTCGATGGACTTTATCTCCTGAAGCACCACCCCCCTCTCCCTTTCCATTTCCTCTGGGTCGAAAAGGGGATCTGAGACTATGTCGCTTAAGATATCGAGGGCTAAGGGCACGTCCTTGGCCAAGACCTTTGCGTGAAAGCAGGTGTATTCCTTGGTAGTGAAGGCGTTAAGTGTACCCCCTACGGCTTCTATCTCTTTGGCTATGTCAAAGGCAGAACGTTTAGCGGTACCCTTGAAGGCCATGTGCTCGATGAAATGGCAAAGCCCTTCTTCTCCTCTTGCTTCGTCCCTTGAACCCACCTTGACCCATATGCCTAAGGTCACCGAACGGAAATAGGGCAAGGACTCACTTATCACCGCTATGCCGTTTTCGAGAAGGGTCTTCCTGTACACCTCAAGGCCTCCGCCGTGGCTGCATGGGTTTGGTCTGAGGCCTTTTGGCCTGCTCCTCCTCTAAAACCGCCTTCCTGGAAAGCCTTATCCTGCCGTATTCGTCTATCTCTATCACCTTGACCTTTATCTGTTGGCCTACCTTTACCACATCCGCTACGCTCCGCACCCTTTTGGTGTCAAGCTGCGATATGTGTACAAGACCTATCACCCCAGGCATTATCTCCACAAAGGCCCCAAAGTCCGCTATTCGCTTGACGGTCCCTATGTAGACCTCCCCGATCTTGGCCTCTGCGGCGTACTGCCTCACCATCTTTACGGCTTCTTGTATGGCATCGGCATTGGGCGAGGCTATCCTTACCAGACCGTTTTCCTCTATGTCGATCTTCACGCCGGTCTTTTCGATGATAGACTTTATGTGCTTGCCCAGGGGACCTATGATGTTCCTGATGCTGTCCGGTTTTACTTGGATGGTGACTATACGGGGGGCGTGCTTGGAAAGCTCCTTCCTCGGCTGGTCCAAGGTCTTGTTCATCACGTCAAGCACGAAAAGCCTAGCCTCTCTGGCCTGTTCCAAAGCCCTTCTCAACACCTCCTTGGTCACCCCCGGTACCTTCACGTCCATTTGGAAAGAGGTGACCCCGTCCTTCGTCCCTGCCACCTTGAAGTCCATATCCCCAAAGTGGTCCTCATCACCTACGATATCCGTAAGTATGGCCACCTTTTCGCCTTCGATCATCAATCCCATGGCAATCCCGGCCACCGCCGCTGATACCGGCACACCGGCATCCATCAAGGACAGCGACCCCCCGCACACTGTGGCCATGGATGAAGAACCATTGGACTCCAGCACCTGCGAGACCACCCTGATGGTGTAGGGGAATTCCTCCTTTGGAGGTATTACAGGCTCAAGGGCCCTTTCGGCCAACGCCCCATGGCCTATTTCCCTACGACTCGGGGCCCTCAAGGGGGCTATCTCACCCACACAGAAAGGAGGGAAGTAATAATGGACCATGAAACGCTTGTAGATCTCTCCCTCCATGAGGGTCTCGACCTTCTGTACGTCTTCGGAGGTACCAAAGGTGGTCGTCACAAGGACCTGTGTCTCCCCCCTTCTGAACAGGGCGGAACCATGTGTACGTGGTAAGACCCCTACCTCACAGCTTATAGGCCTTATGTCCTTGAGACTCCTTCCGTCTACACGTTTCCCCTCCTCAAGCACTGAAGACCTCACCACATACCTCTGTGCCTCCTCAAAGGCAAGCTTCACCTGAAGGGATAAGGAGGGGTCACTACCCCCAAACCTCTCCAAGGCCTCCTTTAAAAGCTCCGCTAGGCGGTCGCGTCTCTCTATCTTAGAGGAGATCTGATAGGCCTCCCTCAGTTGGGGTATGGCCCAGTCGAAGACGTTCGATTTTAGGGTCTCTTCCACCTGTGGAGGCGCAAAGGCCCTCTTTGGCTTTCCCCATTGTTCCTTCAACTCTTCCAAAAAGTCCAGGACCGGCCGTGCTGCCTCGTACCCTTTGAAGATGGCCTCAAGCAGAACCTCCTCCGGTACAAACTTAGCCCCTCCTTCTACCATTACGATCCCATCGCGGTTAACTGCCACAGTGAGGTCCAACTGGCTTTTGTCCAACTCGCTTGCCGTTGGATTAACGACAAGCTGTCCATCTATTAACCCTACTTTGACCCCAACCACCGGCCCCTCAAAGGGTATATCGGACAGATCCAAAGCGGCCGATGCCCCTATGATGCTGAGGAAACTCGGGTCGTTCTCCTGATCCACCGAAAGCACTGTAGCTATCACCTGAGTGTCACAGTTATAACCCTTAGGGAAAAGAGGCCTTATGCTTCGGTCCACAAGCCTTGAACACAATATCTCAAACTCCGTGGGCCTACCCTCCCTTTTGAAAAAGCCGCCCGGGATCCTGCCAGCTGCAAAGGTCATCTCCAGGTAGTTCACCAAAAGGGGAAGAAAGTCCGTTCCCTCCTTTGCCTCCCTTGCGGAAACGGCTGTGACCAACACCACCGTCTCCCCGTACCTCACTGTGACAGCGCCATCTGCCTGCCGGGCCATCTCCTCCACTTCGATCACCAAATCCCTTCCGGCCCACTCCAAATGAGCCCTCGGCATACAAGACCTCCTCCTTAGAATTACTTCCTCAAACCGAGCCTTTCGATAAGCCTCTTGTAACGATCAGGATCCTCTTCCTTGAGGTAATCCAACAGCTTCCGCCTGCGGTTAACGAGCTTTATGAGCCCATAACGCGAATGAAGGTCCTTCCTGTGCACTTTCAAATGCTCGCTCAGGTAATTTATCCTCTCTGTCAAAAGGGCCACTTGTACCTCTGGAGAACCGGTATCCTTTTCGTGTAGCCTGAATGCCTCAATTAGTTCTCTTTTCCTCTCTCGATCTAAAGCCATCCTCAGACCTCCTCGAACTTTTTACACCTTTAAGACCCTTACGGGCCGTACCATACACTCATTTCCTACCTTGGAAACCACCCCAAGGCCTACAAGTTGACCCTGGCCATCCAATATCCTCACGGCCCCTTCCTTTAACCCCTCCCTCAAGAAAACCGCCTGGCCGTGTGAGATACGGTAAAGGTCCTGCCCCACTAACTCAACAGCTGGAACTGCAGCTAGGGCCTTGTTCAAGTCCCATACCTTCTCCCACAGCCTACCGGCTCTTCCCAACTCAACGGCTTCTTCAAGGCTTATGCAATCCTCGAGCCTGAAAAAGCCGTTCTTCAGCCTCGTAAGGGCATAGAGATGTCCTCCCGGACCAAGCCTTTTCCCTATGTCGTGGGCCAAGGTACGGACGTAAGTCCCTTTCGAACACTCAAGGTAAAAATGGATATAGGGCAGTTCCACCCCTTTCAACTCGAGCCTGTATACCTCCACCTCCTTAGGGTCCCTTGGGACTTCCTTTCCCTTTCGCGCATAAACGTAAAGGGGCCTCCCTCTGTGCTTTTTGGCCGAAAACATGGGAGGGACCTGTCTTATGCGCCCTGTGAACTCCCTAAAGACCTCCTGGATTCGCTTCGGTGAAAGGTCGTACTGGGAAAGGTCGCTTATCTCCTCTAGGACCTTACCATCTCTATCCTGGGTATCGGTGACCACACCTAACTTAATCGTCCCCTCGTATACCTTTTCGCCTTCTTCTAAAAAAGGGGCCAGCCTTGTGGCCTTGCCCAAAAGGAGCGGCAACACCCCCCTGGCCATTGGATCCAATATGCCGAGGTACCCGACTTTTGTACCCCGCAAAAAAGGCCTGAGCTTCCTTATGACGTCAAAGGAGAACATCCCCTCGGGCTTGTCTATTAAAAGGACACCGCTAGACATCCTCTTCCCCTTCCCTTTCCTTTATTTCCCTCAGGAGTTCCTCTATACGCTGCTCGTATTGCAAGGAGTCGTCAAAGACGAACTCTATCTCCGGTAAAAACTTCACCCTCACCCTTTTCCCCAACTCCCTCTTTATAAACCCTTTGGCCCGCCTCAGGCATTCCGAAAAGTCCTCCCGTGCCTTTTCGTCTCCCCATACGGTCCAGTAAATCGAGGCCCTTTTGAGGTCGTCTGACATCTTAACCCTAGTGATTGTGACAAAACCCACCCTTGGGTCTTTGAGTTCATAAAGGATTATCTTGGAAACCTCCTCCTTTATCAGATCCCCCAACCTTAAAGCCCTCCGTTGTGCCATATCCGCCTCACTTGAAGAAATCCAGGTTATAGTGCAGGAACTCCACATTGCTGCGTAAGACCTGAACGAGGTTGGTTTCCTCGATAAAGGCTATGAGCTTTGAAACCATAGCATCTATCTGTTCTTGGCTTGAACCGACCACCGATATGCCCAATTGGGCCCTCTGCCAGCTGTCCCTATTTCCTACCTCAGAGATGGACACGTTGAAACGTTGTTTTACCCTGTCCATTAAACTCTTCATCACCTGCCTCTTTCCTTTAAGAGATCCGACACCTTCTATCAAGACATCCAGGTGGCAAACCCCAACGACCATTTTACGTCACTTGGACTTCCTGTACCGTGTAGACCTCCAGGCGGTCGCCTTCTTGCCAGTCGCGAAATCCCTCAACACCGATGCCGCATTCGTAACCCTGCAACACTTCCTTCACGTCTTCCTTGAACCTCTTGAGGCTCGTAACCCTGCCTTCGTAAAGGACCTCTTTCCCCCTTATGATCCTCACCGAAGCCCCTCTCACTACCTTTCCCTGTAGGACATAACAACCAGCGACAGGCCCCACTTTGGGGACGTTGAACACGGCCTTGACCTCTGCCTGTCCCAAGAGGACCTCTTCCTTCTTCGGGGCAAGCATCCCCTTTAAGGCACGCGAAACGTCGTCGATGAGGTCGTAGATGATCTTATAGGTCCTTACATCCACACCCCGCTCCGCAATTATCTCTTTGGCCTTGCCTATGGGTTGGACGTTGAAACCTATTACTATCCCTTGTGAGGCTATAGCCAAATTGACGTCGCTGTCAGAAATAGCCCCTACTCCTTCGTGTATCACCTTTACCTTCACTTGGTCTGTAGAAAGCTTCTCCAAGGCCCCTTTTATAGCTTGCAGACTCCCGAAGGTGTCGGCCTTAAGGACAAGCCTAAGCTCCTTGGTTTCCCCTTCCTCGAACTTGCGGAACAGCTCTTCAAGGGTAAGGGGTGCCGTAGGACCCTTCCTCTCAAGCCTTGCCTTCCTCTTCCTCCTCAACTCTGCGAGGGCCTTGGCCGTCTCCTCGTCCTTAACCACTATAAAGTCATCGCCTGCCTCCGGAAGATCCTCAAAGCCTATCACCTCCACCGGTGTAGAAGGAGGGGCCTCCTTTACCCGTTTACCCCATTCGTCCTCCATGGCCCTGACCTTCCCGTAGGTGAGTCCTGCTACAAAGTAATCGCCCTCCCTCAAAGTCCCCTCCTTCACTATCACGGAGGCAACAGGTCCCTTACCTTTGTCAAGACGCGTCTCGATGACCACACCCCTTGCAGGTTTATCGGGATTGGCCTTAAGTTCCAGGAGTTCTGCCTGCAACAATATGGCGTCAAGAAGTTCTTCTATTCCTATTTTCTTTAAGGCCGAAACTTGCACAAAGAGCGTATCTCCACCCCATTCATCGGGTATAAGACCCAGTTCGCTCAACTGCCGCTTTACCTTTTCGGGATTGGCCTCCTTTTTGTCCACCTTGTTTATGGCCACGACTATGGGCACCCCTGCCGCTTTGGCATGGTTTAAGGCCTCAACGGTTTGAGGCATGACACCGTCGTCGGCAGCCACAACCAACACCACAATATCGGTAACCTGGGCACCCCTTGCCCTCATGGCCGTAAAGGCTTCGTGCCCAGGCGTATCTATAAACGTAATGGTCCCTTTTTTGGGCACCTCCACCTTGTAAGCGCCTATCTTCTGGGTTATACCCCCTACTTCCTTTTCGGCTACGTTTGTATGCCTTATGGCGTCAAGTAAAAGGGTCTTGCCGTGGTCGACATGACCCATTACGGTAACGACCGGAGGCCTAGGTTTTAGGAGCTCGGGTGGGTCTGGACGAGGGGCGATTTCGGCCTCGAGCTCTTCAAGGGCACTTACCACCTCAAAGCCGTATTCATGGGCCAATAGGGCTGCAGCCTCAACGTCCACTGTCCCTTCTGGAGTCGGCTCAATGCCTAACTCGCGCATCTTCTCCTCGAGCTCGGCGAGCTTAACCCCCATCCTCTGCGCGAGTTCGAGGACCGAGATCTCTTCTTCCACCCTGACCTTGCGCTTTACGGCCTTAGGCACCGTAACTTGGGGCTTAAGTGCAGGTCTGCCGAGGGCCTTTTTCTTCTCCGGTCTATATTCACGGTCCACTTTCCTGTGGGCATAGATCTCTTCCAGCTCTTCCTCGTCAAGGACCACAAGCTCCCTCGGCCTCTTACCCTTCCTCTTCACGAACTTGCGTTCAGCCCGCTTTTCCTCCCTTTCGACCTCCCTCTCGATCAAGGGCCTTTTGGGAACGGTCTCCTCAACGAGTTCCACTTGGAGGGTCAAGGGCCTCTCGGGTTCGGGCTGAGGCTCAACGATGCGCTCCTCTTCTGGCTTGACTTCTTTTGGTTTCTCCTTTGCAGGCAAAACCTCTTCGGACTTGAGCTCTATCCTCCCTACAATCCTTGCAGGTTTGAACCTCTCCCGAGGAGATTTGAAGAACTTGGGCTTTTTGACCTCAGGAGACTTGGCTTCCTGCTTGGCCGCTGGCTCCTGGGTCAAGGCTACTTTCACCTCAGGGGCCTTCTGCCCCTCAGGAGGCACTTTGGGCAGAGGCACCTCCACCTGGGGGCTCGGGGGTTTTTGCACTTGTTGGGGCTCGACCTTAGTTGGCTCTTCCCCTTTTGGCTCTTCTTCCTTGACTATGCGTCTACGCCTTATGACGCCAGAACTTATCCTCTCCTCGGCGTATTCCACCTTCTTTGCGTCCTCCTCCATCCCTCATCTCCCACACAGGGCTCTTAACTCATCTGCAACTTGTAAGAGCCCGTCCTCTTCAAAAGACCCCCGTAAGGCCTTTTTTAGCCTCTGGACCCCTTTCTTGGTCAAAAGCCCTTTTATACAACCTATGTCCCCACAGATGTACGCCCCTCTACCGCCTAAGACCCCTTTCCAGTCCAGCATCAGCCTCCCTTCCTTTAAGGTAATCCTGATAAGCCTTCCCTTTTCCTCCTTTTTCGAGCACATAAAGCAAGTCCTTATCGGCCTATGCGACATATCCTTGATCTATATATTGTCTTGCCCGCGATACAAGCTCCTCTGCCTTTTGACGGGAAATCTTACATATCCTCATAAGCTCCGAGGGCTCCGTCTGGAAGAGGTCCCTTATGGACTCAATCCCTTCTTCCTTTAACCTCTTGGCTATTGCCTCTTCGAGCCCAGGGAGCCTCTCCACAGGTTCATCACCCCGTCGGATCCTTTCGGTCTTTTCGTCCAAGACCTCCTCTTCGGCCTCAAGTCCCAGAAGCCTTCTAGCAGCCCTTACTATCTCCTTACCCTTCTCGGGCCCTATGCCACATATGCGGCCGAGCTCCTCCCCATCGGCCTCGGCAACTTCCTCAACTGAGTAAAAGCCCTCGTTGTAAAGGATCCTGGCCAAAAGTTCTCCCACACCTGGAATGGTCTGAAGCTTCGAGATGACCTCCTGTGATAGCTTTTCCATCTTGGACTCGCTCTTTATATCTATGCGCCATCCGGTGAGCTTGGAGGCAAGCCTCACGTTCTGCCCCCCCTTGCCTATGGCCAGGGATAGCTGGTCATCAGGCACCACTATCTCGAGGGTCCTTTCGTCCTTGTTGATGTAGATCTTGGAGACCTTTGCCGGTGCAAGGGCGTTACAGGCGAACCTCACGGGGTCTTCATGCCAGGGTATGATGTCTATCTTTTCTCCTCGCAACTCTTGGACCACGTTCTGCACCCTTGAACCCCTTAACCCCACACATGCACCCACCGGGTCCACATCAGGGTCAGTACTTGTAACAGCCACCTTAGCCCTCTCTCCCGGTTCCCTCGCCACAGCCATTATCTTCACTATCCCCTCGGCGATCTCAGGGACCTCAAGCTCAAAGAGCCTCACCAAGAAGTTGGGGTGGGTCCTTGAGAGGATGATCTGGTATCCCCCGGGGGTCCTAAGGACATCCAGTACATAGGCCCTTATCCTGTCGCCGCGTTTGTAGACCTCTTTTGGGATCTGTTCCTTCTTGGGTAAAATGGCCTCCGCCCTTCCGAGGTTCACAATGATGTTGCCCCTCTCTATCCTTTGGACCACCCCGGAGACTATGTCGCCTTTTTTGTCCTTGTATTCTTGGTAAACAGCCTCGCTCTCTGCATCCCTCACCCTTTGAAGGATCACCTGCTTGGCCGTCTGAGCAGCAATCCTGCCGAGCTCCTTCAGGCTCAGTTTTACACCAAGGCTGTCCCCTATCTCACATTCGGGGTCGATCTTACGGGCCTCCTCAAGCGATATCTCCAAATCGGGGTCCTTGACCTCCTCGACTACGGTTTTGAACTGGAAGATCTCCAACTCCTGTAAATCCGGGTTATAGCGGACCTCTATGTCCTTATGGCTCCCGAACTGCTTCTTGGAGGCCTTAAGTAAGGCGTCTTCAAGCGCCTTTATGATGTATTTCCTATCTATACCTTTTTCCCTGCCTATCTCTTCGATGAGCTGGTTCAAGTCTATGTCCATGGACTCATACCTCTATATCAGGATCTAAATTGGCCTTGGATATCCTATCGAAGGGCACTTCAAATACCTTCCCTTCACAAAAGAGCAAGACCCTGTCTTCCTCACAGCCCATAATTCGTCCCCTTATGTTTTTACGCCCTTCCACGGGCTCCGTTAACCTTAACTTCGCCCATTCCCCCCTGAACCTTTCGAAGTCCTCGGGTTTCCTCAAGGGCCTGTTTATGCCAGGAGAGGAGACCTCAAGGTGATAGGAATAAGGGATAAAGTCCTCCACGTCAAGCAGCTCCCCTAGCTCCCGACTGACCCTTACACAATCCCCTAAGGTGACCCCTCCACCCTTCCTGTCTATGTAAACCCTCAAGACCCAACCGGACCTTTCCCTCTTGAACTCTACTTCCACCAACTCAAGCCCTTCCCCCTTGAGGATAGGGTCAAGAAGCCCTTCTACACGTTTTACAATCCCTTTTACGTCCACCAACCCCATGTGAAAAAAGCGGGTTTAACCCGCTTTCGCAGGCCTTTATAGTTTATATTAGATTAACACGGCTTATCTTACTTAGCAACTCTTATAAGTCCCCATGGAGGCCATTAAGTTCGAGCCCGAAGACTTCGTGGTCCAGGAAGTCTTGGACCCTCCTTTTGGGCAAGAAGGGCCTTATAGTTACTATCTTCTTAGAAAAAGGGGGAAGGGAACGCTTGATGTAATCCAGCAGCTGGTAGAACTCTTTAAACTGCCGAGGGCCCATTTCGGTTTCGCTGGCCTCAAGGACCGAAGGGCCGTCACTGTGCAGTACATATCCATCCTCGACGGGCCGGAAAGGGATGTGAAGGGAGAGGGCTTTGAACTCACCTTCCTCGGAAAGGCCTCTGTCCCTATTCGGATAGGAGATGCAAAGGGGAACCTTTTCACCGTAAGGCTCAGGGGTGTAGACCCTGAGGCGGTTAAGGCCTGTCTGAAAAAGGACGAAGCCATTGGTTTCCCCAATTACTTCGGCGAACAAAGGTTTGCCGGTGAAAAGTGCACCGAAAGGCCCATCGCCGCCTATTTAATAAAGGGCGACTATCAAGGCGCCCTTAAGGAATACCTCTGTCATCACCCTGAAGCAGAGGTAAGGGCCAGATTGCGGCGTCTGTGGGAAAATCCCTCGCGCTTTTTAAAGGAGGCAGCCCCTTTGCTTTCCAAAATAGACCTTATAGCGCTTAAGGTTTACCTAAAGAAGAAAGACCCCCACAGGGCATTGCGTGCCCTTCCCAAGCAGTTGAAGTTGCTCTTCATGTTCTCCTACCAGGCCTTTTTGTGGAACGAAGTCCTTTCAAGGGTCATAAGGAAAAGGGCCGACAAGGTCTTTCATCTTCCTTTCATAAGGGGACAGAAGCTTTGCTTTTACCTTGACGCCAACGAGGGGATAAAGGACCTTTACGGCTTTGACCTTCCTTACATAAGCGCTGAGGCCCTAGAGCTCAACATGCCTGAAGACGTCAGAAGGGAATTCGAGCAGGTGTTGGAGGATGAGACAAAGGCCTTGGGATTGAAGGATCCTTATGAGCTCCTCAATGCCCAAGCTTTATCCCTCAGGGTTTTTTCAACCGGCAAAAGGAAGGCTGTCGTCTTCCCCGAAGGGGTAAAGTTTTTGGAAAAGACCCGCGACGCCATAAAGGTCCAATTCTTCCTCCCAAGTGGCTCCTATGCCACAGTACTGCTTAGGAAGGTAGTTGCCCAAACCGCTAAAAGCGCCCCTTTAGAAGCTGACGGGCTATGATGAGCTTCTCTATCTCCTTTGTCCCTTCGTATATCTCTACTATCTTCGCATCGCGGTAGAAACGGCTAATGTCATAGTCTTCAAAATAGCCATAGCCGCCGTGAAGCTGCAGGGCCTCGTTTACCACCCTCACACCTACCTCTCCGGCAAACCACTTAGCCATGGAGACCAAGGCCGTATCTACTTCACCTCGGTCTATCTTCCAACACGCCTTGTAAACAAGGTTACGAGCTGCCTCTATTAGGGTGGCCATCTCTGCAAGTCGCTCCTGCACCATCTGGAACTCCGCAAGCACTTGCCCAAAGGCCTTCCTTTGCTTTACATGCCTCAAGGCCATCTCAAGGGCCCCTTGCGCAACCCCCACTCCTTGGGCGGCCACATATGCCCGGGATCGGTTGAAGAACTCCATAAAATAGCGGAACCCGTCGCCTTCTTGGCCGATGAGGTTCTCCTCCGGAACCCAGACGTCCTCAAACCTTATTTCAGCCGTGTCATGGGCCCTTATGCCCAGCTTACCCCTAAGTTTTGTCCTGTTAACACCCGGACGGTCGGCCTCTACGATCAGGACGCTGTGTCTCCTGTGCCTATCATGGGCTTCTGGATTGGTGAGGCAAAATACTACAAAGAAATCTGCAATGCTTCCGTTCGATATAAAGGTCTTGGTCCCATTTATCCGATATCCTCCTTTCTCCTTCACAGCTGTTGTGGATATAGAAAGCACATCGCTCCCTGCGTCGGGTTCTGTAACTGCTACTGCACTTATCTTACCTTCTTGACATACCCCTTTAAGGTATCGCTCCTTTTGGTATTCGCTACCAAAAAGCAACAACATCTCACAACCAAAACACTGACACATTATCTGGCTACCTATACCTGGGTCTACCCTCCAGAACTCCTCCATGACCAGCGCGGTTTCCAGGTAACCAAGCCCCATACCTCCGTAGCGCTCATCGACGAAGATGCCCACAAAACCTAGCTCCCTTGCCTTTTGCAAAAGCTCCAAAGGAGGACGCTCTTCACGGTCACAATCCCTTGCGTACTTGGGAAATTCCCTTTCAGCAAACTCCCGTGCTGCCTTTTTCAGGTCCTGTTGAAGAGGACTCAAATTGAAGTCCATCGCTTTAGTCCCTCTGGCTATTTACGACCTTTGAGTTCTTCTTCTATCAGGACACGTCTCAACACCTTACCGGCCGCACTTTTTGGCAGATCCTCCCTGAACTCAATCTGGCGTGGCCTTTTGTAAGCAGCCATGTTTTCCTTACACCACTCAAGTAAACTCGTCTCAGTGACCCGTCCTTTGAACTCAGGCTTCAAGACCACAAAGGCCTTGGGGCTTTCCCCCCTATAGGGATCAGGAACGCCGATCACCGCTACTTCTTTTACCGCTGGATGCTTATACAAAAGTTCTTCCACCTCGGTGGGGAAGACGCTGTAACCAGAACATTTAATGATCTCCTTCTTGCGGCCGCTTATCTTCAAAAAGCCGTCTTCGTCCATAAGGCCTATGTCTCCTGTTAAGAACCAACCGTCCTTGAAGGCCGCCTCTGTCTCTTCTGGCTTGTTCCAATAACCGCTCATAAGCACAGGCCCCTTTATGGCTATCTCCCCTTCCTCATAAGGCCCGAGTTCCTTTTGGCCTGTCTCGGGATCTACAATCCTCACATCGTTTACCTGTGGGATCCCAACAAACCCAGGCTTGTAGAGGTGCAGGGGCGTAATCGCCCCTCCTTGACAAACCGTCTCCGTTAACCCATAACCTTCACCGATTATGGCCTTTGGGAAGAGTTGCTTCATTTGGTTTTGGATATCTGGTGTAACGGCACTGCCACCTGTCCACAAACACCTTAAGGAACTGAAGTCGTACTTACGGGCACCTTCATAATTGAGGATGGACACAAGGGCAGTTGTCGGGGCCACCCAATAGGTGCATTTGAAGAGTTCTATGGCCTTACAGACGGTCTCCGGATCAAACCTGCTGAGGACCACTATTGACCCTCCACAGACCAAGGGCTGACACATCAACTGGACCTGACCCATTATGTGGAAAAAGGGGGTCACCCCTAGGAATACGTCGTTTTCCCTAAATCTGTACCAATGAACAGCAGCCACTGTCGCAAGACTTAAAGCGTAATGAGTGATCATGGCACCCTTGGGCAACCCAGTGGTACCACCTGTGTATTGGATGGTGGCAAGCTCTGAGTAGATGTCCTTTACCCTGTCTTCGAACAAGCCTTCGGCTTTCACCAAAAGGTCCCTTAACTTCACTGCCTCAGAACCAAGCTTCAAGGTTCTGTCCTCCTCAAATTCTAAAGGCAAAGGCAAACACGGTTCCTCAGGTAGGAAGTCGTCAAAACCACTGACAATTACGACCTCAAGGGCCGTCTTGTCTGCAACCTTAAACACCTCCTGGGCCAAATAGGGATGGGTGAAAAGGACCCTGGCCTCACAATCTTTGAGTTCGTACTCCAATTCCAGGGCCTTTAACATGGGATTCAAAGGTACCGCTATGGCACCTGCCCTATGCGCAGCAAAGAAGGCCACTATGAATTGAGGGGAGTTCTGCATAAAGATGGCCACCTTATCGCCTTTTTTGACGCCAAATACTTTTACAAGCGCACCGGCAACCCTTTCTATAAGTCCCTCAAGCTCCCCATAGGTAAAGACCCGTCCGTAGAAATTAAGCGCTATGCGTTCAGCACCGCATTCGGCCCACCACTTTATGTACCGTCCTACAGGTCCATGGACCTCATAAACCTTAGGCACCCATAAAGGCCAAACTTTTTCCCACCTCCTCTCCATCTTTTAACCCCTCTATTGGCTTTCTTAAGCAAGGACAAAAAGCAAGAAATATACCTGTCTCACCTCAAAGGAAAACAAAGCAATAGGAGAAAGAGGTCCCCTCCGCATTTTGCACTTTTTATCCTATTTTGTCCAAATTAGGCCTTTTCGATCCTTACCGCTGTAACTTTGAACTCCGGGATCTTGGCCACAGGGTCGAGTTCGCTTGATGTAAGGAGGTTTACCCTCGCCTCGGAGAAGTGGAAAGTGGAAAAGACCTCGCCTTTTTTCACCCTTTGGCTCAGCTTGACCTTCAACTCCACCTGTCCGCGCCTGCTTATCACCTTGACGGTGTCTCCTTCGGAAATCCCTAGCTCCTGGGCGTCTAGGGGGTTTACCTCAAGCAAGGGTTCTGGCAGGTAGTAGTTGGACACCTTGCTCCTCCTTGTCATAGTCCCTGTGTGGTATTGGTAATAGTCCCTACCGGTGATCAACAGGAAGGGGTAATCCTCATCTGGGGTCTCATGTGGTGGCCTATACTCCACTGGCACAAGGAGCCCCTTGCCCCTGGCTGGTTTACCCACGTGAAGGATAGGGGTACCTGGATGCTCCTCGCTTGGACAGGGCCAATGTATCCCTTCCTTCTCCAGCCTTCTATAGGTGATCCCTGCGTATTGGGGTACAGCCTTCCTTATCTCTTCAAAGATCTCTTCCGCACTGCGGTAGCCCATGGGATAACCAAGCCTTTGGGAAAGTTCACAGATTATCCTCCAATCCTCCATGGCCTCGCCTTTAGGTTCCAAGGCCTTCCTTACCCTCTGAACCCTACGCTCGGTGTTGGTGAAAGTCCCATCCTTTTCGGCAAAGGAACAGGAAGGAAGCACCACATGGGCGAACTTACACGTATCGGTGAAGAAGATGTCCTGAACCACAAGGAGCTCAAGCTTCGCAAGGGCCTCCTCCACGTGGTGAAGGTTAGGATCGCTAAGCAAGGGGTTTTCCCCCATTATGTAAAGGGCCTTTACCTTACCTTCGAGGATGGCATCCATCATCTCCACCAGGGTAAGACCTGGCTCAGAAGGCAGACTAACACCCCAGAGCCCTTCGAACTTCCTACGTACCTCTGGGTCATCTACCCTCTGGTAACCGGGCAAGAACTGGGGCAATCCACCCATATCACAGGCACCTTGGACGTTGTTCTGGCCCCTTAAGGGGTTTATCCCCGTACCAGGCTTACCGATGTGACCACATACAAGGGCCAAGTTGGACAGGGCCTTGACGTTGTCCGTCCCTTTGGTGTGCTGTGTGATGCCCATGCAGTAAAGGATAGCGGCCCTCTTTGCCTTGGCGTAAAGCCTCGCAGCTGCAATTATGTCTTCCTTCCTCACCCCTGTTATTTCCTGGGCCATCTCAGGTGTGTATTTCTTGACAGCTTCACAAAGCCCTTCAAAACCTTCAGTATGCTCAGACACGAATTCCTTGTCGTAAAGTCCTTCGGTAATTATCACGTTCAACATGGCGTTAAGAAGCACGATGTCTGTACCAGGTCTCAATGCGAGGTGTAAAACCGCGTCTTCCACAAGGTCGATCCTCCTTGGGTCGACGACTATGAGCTTGGTCCCCTTTGACCGTACAAGCCTTTTCAACTTCATCCCCAAAACAGGGTGGTTTTCCGTGGTGTTGCTCCCCAACACCATTATCAGCTCGGCTTCCTCGATGTCCATCAGTGAATTGGTCATAGCACCAGAACCGAGCGTTGTGGCCAAACCGGCCACCGTAGGGCTGTGTCAGAGACGGGCACAGTGGTCCACGTTGTTGGTACCGAGGACAGCCCTCATGAACTTCTGGAAAACGTAGTTGTCCTCATTGGTACACCGCGCCGAGCACAGACCTGCTATGGCTGAGGGGCCGTAACGTTCTTTTATCTCCCTAAGCTTTTCGGCCACATATCCCAAAGCCTCGTCCCAGTCTGCCCCCCTTATGAACCCACCTTCGCGGATAAGGGGCCGCATAAGCCTATCGCCGCTCCCTAAGAACTCCCAACCGAAACGCCCCTTGAAGCAGAGGCTGCCCCTGTTTGGAGGAAGCCCTTCGTCGGCTGTAGCCCTTATTACCTTGTCCTCAAAGACATGTAGGTCAACCACACACCCTAGCCCACAATAGGGGCAAACGGTCCTCACCACTTTCTCCTGCCAGGGCCTGGCCCTGTAAGGGGTCACATCCTCCACAAGGGCACCTACAGGACAAAGCCCTACGCACTCCCCACAGGAGATGCACCGTTCAGGGTGCACCACCTCGATCCTCTTGTGGTCCCTGTCAACGGCCAAAACCCCCCTCTGGACGACCTCGCGACAGGCGTACACACAGCGCTGACACAGGATGCACCTACTCGGATAGTACTTTATGGCAACTGTAGCATATGGCTCAGGCCCTTTAGCCAAAAGGGGTATACCGCTTTGCGGCTCTAAAATCTCGGAATCGTAGCCAAATTCGTATACCAGGTCTTGGAGCCTACAAGCACCAGCCTTGTCGCATACAGGACAATCCAAGGGATGGTCCTTGATTAAAAGGCCCAAGATCTCACGCCTCATCTTAAAGAGCCTTTCTGAGTTTGTCCGTATGACCATACCGTCCTGGACCACTTGCATACAAGAAGGCTGTGGCTCTTCATAGCCCTCGATCTCCACTATACAGAGCCTACAGGCACCTATGGGCGAAAGCTTCTCATGGTAGCACAGGGTTGGGATGTAGATCCCGTTCTCCCTAGCTACCTGGAGGATGGTCTTCCCTTGCTCGGTCTCGATCTCTTTTCCGTCCATCAACACCTTGACCATGACGCCATCCTCCTCTTTTGTCTTCAACTTTCAACAGCGATCATGCCCAGCCTATAACACTTGAGACACCGCTGGGCTTCGTAAAGGGCATCCTCTGGCCCATATCCCCTTTCCACCTCTTCAAAGACCCCTTTCCTCCTTTCAGGAGAAAGCCTTTCGGGTTCCCTCCGTCCCAAACCAGCAGGCACCCCCACCCTTTCCCTTTGGTCAAAGACTCCTATGGCCGAAAAGAAGGCCTCAAACTTCTCCTCTTCCGAAGGCTTAAGGTCCATCCCTTTGAGATACCTATCGATCCTATCGGCCGCCTTTCGCCCCCCAGCTATGGCCCTGACCAGTACGTCAGGCCCTGTCACACAGTCACCGGCGGCAAAGACCCCCTTCCTTGTGGTCTCAAAGGTCTCAGGGTCGACCAATACCGTCCCTCCCTTGGTCACTTCGATACCGTCTTCAGGCCTAAGAAACCCTACATCTAGTACCTGCCCCACAGCTGCCACTATAAGGTCGGTCTCCACCACGAACTCGGAACCAGGTATGGGTATAGGCCTCCGCCTACCACTCTGGTCCGGTTCCCCTAGCTCCATCCTTATGAGCTCAACGGCCACAACCTTACCGCCTTCGGCTATGATCCTTGTTGGGTTACATAAATAGTGAAAGACCACCCCCTCCTCTTCGGCAGCCCTTACCTCTTCTGGATCAGCTGGCATCTCAGCCCTGGACCTCCGGTAGACAAGGCGGACGTCAGCCTTGCCCATCCTTAAGGAAGCCCTCACACAGTCCATGGCTACGTTGCCACCCCCCACCACTACTACCCTTTTTGCCTTGGGGAAGGGATCTACACCGTTGTTTATGTGATAAAGGTATTCGATACCCGAGATAAAGCCCTTGTAGCCCTTTTCCTCCCCCTCAATGCCTATTTTGGAACTACCTTGGGTGCCAACCCCTATGAAGACTGCATCGAATTCCTCCAAGAGTTGTGACACTGTGAGTTCCTTACCTACTTCCACACCGTAGCGTATTTCAACCCCATATCCCCTTATCTCCTCCACCTCCCTGAGCAGCACGTCCTTGGGCAGCCTATAGGCGGGGATGCCATAAAAGGCCATGCCACCAGGGGCCTTCTGCCGTTCAAATACTACAACCCTGTGGCCCTTCAAGGCCAAGTAGTAAGCACAAGACAGCCCCGCTGGCCCAGCTCCTATTACGGCCACCTTCTTCCCCGTGGGTTCCACCCTTCTCCATTCGGGCCTCAGAGCCCTCTGCATGTGGAAATCGGCCACAAACCGCTTGAGCCCTTTGATGGAAACCGCCCCTTCGAGAAGCGCCCTGCGACAGTTCGACTCACACGGCTTCACACATACCCGCCCTAGGGTCCCGGGAAGGCATACCCCCTGCCTTATAGTCTCCAAAGCCTCCTCAAACCTCATCTCACGGATCTGTTCGATGTAAAGGGGGACGTCGAGGTTTGCCGGGCAGGCGTTCTTACAAGGGGCCGTAACTGCCCAGCGGTACCTTAAGGGGGCATAGGCCTTCCTCGAAGAAAGCTTTTCCTTAAGCTCCTCCCCGAAGTACCGTATTAGGTGCAAGATGGGAAGAGGGCCTTTTTGTCCGAAAGAACACCGAGAAGAGGCCATAACGGTAAGCACAAGGGACTCGAGGAAGGAAAGGGCTTCAGTCCCCTTTTCTCCTTTCCAGAGCTCTTCTAATATCTGGCTGATGAACTTTGTCCCAAAACCGCAAGGAGTACACTTGCCACATGATCCCTTCGCCAGGGCTTGGGCGTAGTTTAAGGCCATCTCCAGGAGGTCAAAGGACAGATCCCTAATGACTATGCCGTCCCAGCCGAAGAAGGCCTTTATCCTTTCACCCTTGTAGAACTCTTCTGGAAGCCTTATGTTCTTAGGCTCTGAAAAGACCGAAGGGTCCTTCCCCCTGTTGTCCACTAACTCACCTTGCCAAGAGCTAAACAAGACCATCCCCTGTACCCCGATCAGGTTTTCACAACATGGCCCTTATGGATTGCTCCGCAAGGGCCAAGAACTCAGAGGGCTTTATCCCCAGTTGGAACACCCCCCAGAGGGTTAAAAGTAGGCTTAAAATGCTCGCCAAGGAGACCCCTCCGAGTTCGATCCCCTCTTTTGGTTCCCTGAAGTACATGTAAACCAAAACCCTCAGGTAATAATAAGCCGCGACAGCGCTGTTCAAGACTCCGAGGACTGCAAGCCAGTAATAACCTGCCTTCACCGCTGCGCTGAAAACGTAAAACTTGGCCATGAAGCCCGCTGTGGGCGGAACACCAGCCAGTGAGAACAAAAAGGCCGCCATCGCGAGGGAAAGGAGCGGCCGCTTAAAGCCTACCCCCGCATAGGCCTCAAGGGAGGTGTTAGGCTGCCCCTTCCTGCCAAGGGCTGCCACTACGGTAAAGGCCCCCACGTTCATGAAGGCATAGGCGTAAAGGTAAAAGAGCACAGCTGCCTGTCCCCTTTCGCCTCCAGCTATAAAGCCTATGAGGATATAGCCAGCATGGGCTATAGAGGAGTAAGCCAACATCCTCTTGACGTCTTCCTGCTTCAAGGCAATCAGGTTACCCACCGTCATAGTGGCCACAGAAAGCACCCACAAGAGTTCCTCAAACCCTTTTGGGAAGGCGTTGAAGGCCGAAAGCATGGCCCTAAGGAAGGCCGCGAAGGCCGCCGCCTTAACCCCTGCAGCCATAAAGGCCGTAATAGGCGTTGGAGCCCCTTCGTAGACGTCAGGGGTCCACATGTGAAGGGGCACAAGGGCCAGTTTAAAGGCAAAGCCCAAAAGGAACAGGGAAAACCCCACGAGGAACAAAGGGGCCTTGAGGACAAAGGGGTTTTCGGCAAAGAACTCCGCCATGGTCTTGAAGTGGAAGGAACCGCTCACTGAATAGAGGAGAGCCATGCCGTAAAGGAAAAGGGCAGAGGCAAATGCACCCAACAGGAAATACTTGAAAGCTGCCTCCACGCTCCTCGGGTCCTCCCTTGTTATCCCACACAAGGCGTAGATGGAAAGGGACATGATCTCAAGCCCCAGGAACAAGCTGACCATGTGCACTGAAGAGGCCATAAGCATCATACCTACCGAAGCGATCATCATTAAGGCATAGTACTCGCCAAAGGCAACTCCCTCCCTCACAGTAAAGTCAAGGGACACCATCACCACCAAAAAGCCAACCGTAAGGACCAATACCTTAAAGTAAAGGGATAAATAGTCGTTTTATACCATGCCGAACAAGGCCTCCTGCCCCCCCCCCCTTTCCCACAGAAGCGGTAAAAAGGCGCATACGTACCCAAAGAGGGACACATATCCTGTATACCTCCTCCTTTCGCCCTTCAGAAAGACCCCAAGGAGCAGGACAGCCAAGGAAAAACCGAGCAAAACCAGCTCAGGCCCTAAGGCCCAAAGGTCATTTGGGGAAAGTTCAATCCTTATGGGCTTCATCCCTTACTCCCTCAAAGGTTACTGGACGGAGTCCCTCGTATTGCCTGAGCAAGGCTTCTTGGCGAGCCTTTATATCCCTTAAATAGCCTTCAACTGCAAGGTCCATCTTTTTGAAAAAGGTCTTAGGGAAAAGCCCCATCCAAAAGATCATCACAACGATCGGTATAAGCGTGAGGACCTCCCTGGCATCCAAATCCTTTAAACCCTCGTTCAAGACGTTGTGCAAAGGGCCAAACACTACCCTTCGCAACATCCAGAGCATATACCCTGCGCCGAAGATAACCCCTGTGGCGGCAAGGACCGCATAGGAGGGGTGGGCCTTGAAAGTGCCCAGCAATATGGTGAACTCCCCGACAAATCCGTTTGTGCCAGGAAGTCCTATTGAGGAAAGGGCCACGATCACCAAAAAGGTGGCATAAACCGGCATTACCTTGGCAAGTCCGCCAAACTCCTTTATCAACCTGGTATGCCGCCTTTCATATATCATCCCCACCAAGATAAAGAGGGCCCCAGTAGATACTCCGTGGTTCAACATCTGGTAGACGCTCCCCTGTACCCCCTGGACGGTAAAGGCAAACATCCCAAGCATCACAAAGCCCAAGTGGCTCACGCTTGAAAAGGCGACAAGCTTCTTTAGGTCCTCTTGCATCATGGAGACCAAGGCCCCATAGATGATCCCTATCAGGGCTAATATGGAGATAACCGGAATAGCCTTATAAGCAGCATACGGGAATAGGGGTATCGCGAAACGCAGAAAACCATACGTCCCCATTTTGAGGAGGATCCCTGCAAGGATCACCGAACCAGCAGTAGGGGCCTCCACATGGGCATCAGGCAACCACGTATGGAAGGGGAACATGGGTACCTTTATGGCGAAGGCAAGGGCAAAGGCTGAAAAGAGCAAGATCTCGACCTCGGGCCGAAGCTGTGTCCCATAGAGGGCAAATAGGTCAAAGGTATGGGTACCTGTGACCTTTGCATGGGTAAAGTAAAGGACGAGGATGGCGACCAACATCAAAACGCTTCCTGCCATGGTATAGAGGAAGAACTTTATAGCCGCATAAACCCTCCTCGGCCCTCCCCACACCCCTATGATCAAGTACATGGGTATTAGGGTGAATTCCCAAAAGAGGTAAAAGAGCAATAGATCAAGGGCGCAAAAGGTCCCTATCATCCCTGTCTCCAACAGCAGGAAGGCCACCATGTACTCCTTCAGTCCCTTTTGCACCGAAGACCAGGAACTCAGGATGGAAAGGACCATCAAGTAGGTGGTAAGGACTACAAGCAGAAGGCTTATGCCATCGATCCCTACGAAGTATTGGGCCCCCCATTCGGGTATCCAGGGGACCTTCTCCACAAACTGCATCCCAGGCCGTGTGTCCTCGAACTTCAAAAAGACCACAAGGGAGATCAAGAACTCAAAGAGCGTCACCCCGAGGGTAAACCCTTTTATCCAGTCCTCACGCTCCCTGGGGACGAAGAGGAGTAAAACAGCTCCAACAAGGGGCAAGAAGATCAATAAGCTAAGCCAAGGAATGTAAAACAGCCCTTCCATCTCGACCTCTCCCTACAGCAGGAAAAGCATGACGATTATCGTCCCGATAAGGATCCCAAGCAGGTAATCCCTAACAAAACCCGTCTGAACCGGCCTCAAAAGGGTACCCATAGCTTTCATCAGCCACGCTATCAAATTCACGGTCCTGTCAACGACGGCCTCGTCGAATTCGTGCCAAAGCATGGTCCCAAACCTCTGGGTCCCTTTCACGAACAAGGCCCCGTAAATCTCATCTACGTAGTACTTGTTCCAGAGGACCTTGTAGGCATTAGGGTATCGCTCCTTTAGCCTTTCTGGCACTTCTGGCCTTTTTAGGTAGAGGTTCCAGGCTATAAAGATCCCCAAAAGGGCAGCCGCTACCGAAACGGCCATCAACAAGAGTTCAAGGGCCGCTTCTCCTTGGATCGGTCCCTCTCCTTCTGCAGCCCAGGCCAATTTGGCCAAGGTGTGGGACACCTCACCCTTTGGGGCTTGGCCGAACACGGGTTCCAGGAACTCATGGAAGTAATTGTGCCCGCCAAGGACATGGGGGATGCCGACATAGCCCCCTATCACCGAAAGGACAGCAAGGACCACCATGGGAACGGTCATGATCCTCGGTGACTCGTGGGCGTGATGCCAAAGCTCATGACCGCCCCTGAAGGAGCCGAAAAAGGCCATGAAACAAAGCCTGAACATGTAAAAGGCCGTCATAGAGGCCGTTATGAGCCCTATTAGCCAGAGGACCCAGTGCCCCTTGGGACTCGAGAAGGCGTTCCAAAGGATTTCGTCCTTCGAGAAAAAGCCAGAGAACCCAGGGATCCCAGCGATGGCAAGGGCCGCAAGCAAAAAGGTCCAAAAGGTAACGGGCATCTTCTCCCTTAAGCCCCCCATCTTCCTTATGTCCAGCTCCCCTGATAAGGCGTGCATGACGCTCCCGGCAGCAAGGAACAACAGGGCCTTGAAAAAGGCATGGGTCATCAAGTGGAAGATCCCCGCACTGTAAGCCCCTACTCCCACGCCCAAAAACATGTATCCCAACTGGCTTATGGTGGAATAAGCCAGGATCCGTTTGAAGTCCACTTGCACAAGCGCCATGGACGCGGCAAAGATGGCCGTAAGGGCCCCAACTGTGGCAACTACCGCCATGCTAAGGGGGGCAAGTTCGTAAAGCACGTGGCACCTGGCCACCATATAGACGCCTGCTGTTACCATAGTCGCCGCGTGTATCAAGGAGCTTACCGGTGTAGGACCTTCCATGGCGTCAGGGAGCCAGACGTAAAGCGGCAGCTGTGCCGACTTGCCCGTCGCACCTATAAAGAGCATCAAGGTGATCAAGGTGGCCTGGGCCGTGGTCAAATTGTCGGCCTTTGAAAAGACCTCGTCGAAGTTAAGGCTCCCAAGGAGCGTATAAATGAGGAAGAGCCCTATCAAAAACCCGAAGTCACCTACCCGGTTGACTACAAAGGCCTTAAGGCCTGCATTAGCAGGGGGATCCCTGTCAAACCAAAAGCCTATGAGCAGATAGCTACAAAGCCCCACCCCCTCCCAACCAAGGAACATCAACAGGAAATTGTTGGCCAGTACGAGGTTAAGCATCATGAAGACGAAAAGGTTCAAATAGGCAAAGTACCTGGTGAAACCAGGGTCGTCGTGCATATAGCCCACAGAGTACACGTGTATGAGAAAGCTCACGCCTGTAACCACAAGGGCCATAACCACCGAAAGGGGGTCCACCTTGTAGCCGAAGGTCACCCGTAGATCCCCTGAAACGATCCAGTCAAAAAGGACCTTGTCGCTGATGCTTACCCTCGCTTCAGGTGGAAGCCCCAAAAGGTCGAAGAAAACAAGCAGCGAAACCAAAAAGGAGAGCCCCAAAGCGGAACAGGCCACCCAAGCCACAAAACCCTTTCTAAGGTTAAGCCACCTGCTCAGAAGCCCGTTGATCAAAAACCCTAAAGCCGGGAAAAAGGGGATGAGCCATACGTACTGGACCATCTCTTACCCCTTAAGGAGGTTGATCTCGTCTACCCTTACGCCTTTATAAGTCCTATGGAGCAATACAAATATGGCAAGCCCAATGGCTGCCTCTGAAGCAGCTACTGTCATGGCCATAAAGGCCATTACCACCCCGTCCATCCCATGGTAATACCTTGAAGCAGCCACAAGCGTGATCCCAACAGCAGAAAGCATCAGTTCTATACACATGAATATGACAATGGCATCCCTCCTGATGAGCACACCGATTATACCTATGGCAAACAACAGGGCACCGACCAACATGTAAAGGCTCAAAGGCACCATCTCACCTCTCCTTCTTTGCCAATATCACAGCCCCTATTATCCCCACAAGCAAGACAACCGAAGCGAGTTCAAAGGGCAAAAGGTACTCACCCATGAGCATAAGCCCTACAACCCTGAAAGGCCCTACCTCTTTTATCCTTTCAGGGGTAAGCTCACCCGGGACCCCAGCTACACCTCCTCCTATGATCCCACTTAAGAGGAAACCGAGGAACAACACCGTAAGTACCACACCTATGACGGTCCCTGCCCCGAACCTCAGCAAAGAGACCTTTTTGGTTTCCTCCACACTTATCAACATGATCGTAAAGACCACAAGCATCATTATGGCGCCTGCATAAATGAGGACTTGCGCTATGGCTATGAATTCCCTGTGGAGCAAAAGGTAAAGCACAGCCACAGAGATAAAGTTCCCTATAAGCCAAAGGGCCGAATGGATAGGGTTACGCCTCGTTATCATCATCAGAGCTGAAAACACCGAAAAAAGGGCAGCTACAAGGAAGACCAACCAATGTAAGATCATCCCTTAACCTCCTTCAAAGAGGCCCCCCTCTTCAAAAGCACCTCTTTGTCCCAGACCAATCCCTTTCGGCTACGTCCTACTACATCGTAAATCCTAGACAGCTTTACGGCATCGACAGGACAGGCCTCTTCACAAAAGCCACAATATATGCACCTCACAGCGTCGATCTCGTATACCTGGGGATACCTCTGGCCGTCATCCCTCTCTATGGCCACAAGCCTTATGGCCCGCGGAGGACAAACCGCAACGCATAGCCCACAAGCCAGACATTTCGTGTCACCGTCCTCTTTTGGTTCGAAGTAATGGATGCCCCTCCACCTTGCAGAAACAGGCCTTCTTTCTTCCGGATACTGGACGGTTACAGGTCTTGAAAAGAACCGCTTTAGGGTTACCCCAAGTCCTTTTATCAACGGAAGGATCATCTCCCCTCTCCCTCAAAGGGACATAAACAAACCCGTAAAGAAGACGTTGGCCAAGGCCAAGGGTATCAAAACCTTCCACCCGAACTTCATGATCTGATCGTAACGAAGCCTGGGATACGTCCCCCTGACCCATATGCAGAAGAAGGCCAAAACCGCCACCTTCAACACGAACCAAATCCACGAAAGCCCAGGTGGCAGCCACGGACCATCCCAACCGCCGAGGAATAGGACCGTAGCAAGGGAGCATGCCGCAAGAAGATGCGTGTACTCCGCCATGAAGAACATGGCGAACTTCATAGCCGAATACTCAATGTTGAAGCCACAAGCAAGCTCTGATTCTGCCTCCGGCATGTCGAAAGGCGTACGGTTTATCTCGGCAAACATACAGATCAAAAACAACACAAAGGCAAAGGGCTGATAGAGGATGAACCAGTGACCTTCTATTTGCTGCCTTACGATCTCCACAAGGTTCAAGGTCCCGGAGACCATGAGGACCCCCAAGACCGTAAGCCCTAAGGCCAGCTCATAGCTGACCATCTGGGCAGCAGCCCTCAAGGCCCCCATAAGCCCGTATTTGTTATAGGAAGACCACCCCCCAAGCACTATCCCATATTCCCCCAAAGAGGCCATGGCAAATACGAAAAGCAGCCCTATGTCCACCTCAGCTATGCATAACTTTACCTCCCTCCCCAAGACCTTAACGCTTTCCCCAAAGGGGATGACTGAAAAGATGGAAAGGGCACAGATCATGGGGATCATGGGGGCAATCACGTAAACGACCTTATCGGCCTTCTCTGGTATCACCTCTTCTTTGAAAAGGGCCTTCAAACCGTCGGCAATCGGCTGGAGCAATCCGAAGGGACCTACCCGGTTTGGCCCATACCTCACTTGGATGTGTCCGAGGACCTTTCTTTCGGCCAGGGTCATATAAGCCACTGAGAGGAGCACCACCGCAAAGACTACGACCACCTTAACTAAGGTTTCGATCAGGAAATATACGAACTCCATCCCAGCCTACCCCCACCTATCTGTCAATTTCCCCGAGCACTATATCCACGCTTCCGATCACCGCCACTATGTCGGCCACAAGATGCCCCTTCACCATCTCCGGAAGGGCTTGAAGGTTCAAGAAACAAGGCGGCCTTACCCTGAAACGGTATGGCTTAGGGCTTCCATCGCTTACTAGATACCAACCCAATTCCCCCTTCGGTCCTTCTACGCTCATATAGGCCTCCCCTGGGGCAGGAGATGGACCCTCGGAGAAGAACTTGAAATGCCTCATTAAGGCATGGGGCTTCCTCATGACCTCCTCTTTTGGCGGAGGGCTGAGATAAGGATCCCTTATGAGGATATTACCTGGTTCAGTCTCCCGGATCTTCTTCAAGGCCTGCCTGATGATCCTGGCAGATTGCCTCATCTCCTCAAGCCTTACAAGGTACCGATCGTAGGTATCACCGCTTTCCCCCACCGGTACCTCGAAGTCAAACTCCTCATAGCTCGAATAGGGGAAGGCCTTCCTCACATCCCACTTCACCCCAGAACCCCTGAGGACCGGCCCTGTAACCCCGTAATTTATGGCGTCTTCGGCCCTGAGGACCCCGATGCCCTTGGTCCTCCTGAGCCAAATGACGTTCTTGCTCAGAAGGTCCTCGTACTCCTTAATCCTAGAAGGTAACTCGTCGAGGAACTGCTCTATCCTCTCTTCTATACCTTGGGGTAAGTCCTTGGCTACACCCCCTATCCTGAGGAAGCTGGGGGTAAGCCTCGCGCCGCTTATCTCCTCCACTATCTCAAGGACCGTCTCCCTCTCCCTGAAGGCGTAAAAGAAGACGGTCATGGCACCTATGTCGAGGGCGTGGGTCGCAAGCCAGAGGAGATGAGAGGCAAGACGTGAGAACTCGGCCAGCATGACCCTTATGTACTGGGCCCTCTTAGGGGGTTCAACCCCAAAGAGCTTCTCCACCGTCAGCATGTAAGCCAGGTTGTTGGAAAAGGCTGCTGTGTAGTCCAGCCTGTCAGTTAGGGTCTGGGCTTTATGATAGGTCATCGTCTCAGCGAGTTTTTCCACCCCGCGGTGGAGGTGCCCGATCACCGGAAGGGCGTCGACGATCTGTTCCCCTTCAAGTTTAAGAACCACCCTGAGGACCCCATGGGTTGAGGGATGCTGAGGACCCATGTTTACTATCATGTAACGGCCTTCCCCTTCCTGCCCAAGGAACCAAGAAGGGGGTTTCCAGTCCGGAGGTTCTTCCGGCAGCCTGAACTCCTCAGGCCCTTCCACGGGATAATCCTTCCTCAAGGGATGCCCCTCAAAGCCATCCCACGTCAGTATCCGCCTAAGATCGGGATGACCCTCAAAGCGGATCCCGAACATGTCATATGCTTCCCTTTCAAGCCAATTGGCCGCCTTCCAAACGCCTTGTACAGAAGGTACCCTCTCTCCTTCCCGTAGCGCTACCTTAAGCCTCAAACGACGGTTCCTTTCCATGGAGTGCAGGAGGTAAACGACCTCAAACCTATCTTCCCTTTCCGGATAATCGACGCCGCAGAGATCCACCAACATGTCGAACTTCATCGTTGGGTCTTCTTTGAGGAATTGGCATACCTTGAGAAGTTCCGGAGCTTTCACCCTAACGGATATTTCCCCCCGCGACTCCTCAACCCCTATTATTGCTTCTGGGAACTTGGCCTTCAGAACCTCAGCAGCGTTAAGGTCCCACATATGAGATCTCCCCAAAAGGACCCCTTAAAGGCGATCCTTGAACCTTTCCCTTTGGATCTTCCTTTGGAGTTCCATCAAAGCATCGAGGAGTGCCTCAGGCCGCGGTGGACATCCGGGGACGTAGACGTCAACCGGCACGATCTTATCTACCCCTTGCACCACGTTATAAGTCCTGAAAATCCCCCCTGAGGAGGCACAGGTCCCGTAGGCTATGACCCACTTGGGCTCAGGCATCTGCTCGTAGATCCTCTTGACCATGTAGGCCATTTTCTTGGTCACGGTACCCGCTACGATCATAAGGTCAGCCTGCCTCGGAGAAGGCCTGAAGACCTCGGCACCGAACCTAGCTATGTCCAAAGCAGAGGAACTCGTGACCATCATCTCAAGGGCACAACAAGCAAGCCCAAAGGTCACTGGCCATATGGAGTTCTTCCTCGCCCAGTTCACGATGGCTTCAAGGCTTGTAAGCAATATCCCCTCTGGGATCCTCGACTCTATTCCCATTCAAGCGCCCCCTTCTTCCAAACATAGATCAACCCCAAAAGGAGCACAAAGACAAACACCAGCATCTCCAAAAAGCCAAAAGCCCCCACGACCTTAAAGGCCGTAGCCCAAGGGTAAAGGTAGACCACTTCGAGGTCGAAGACCAAAAAGAGCATGGCCACTATGTAGTACTTAACCGGTATGGTCTCATGGGTAGGCCCTATGGTGATGACACCGCACTCATA
>Ga0105162_1000028_pt1 | contig 95992 bp, 104 predicted proteins | sample JNZ201metaG_FD_81532 | JGI IMG/M metagenome (GOLD analysis project Ga0105162, IMG submission 81532) | Hot spring microbial communities from Jinze hot spring, China to study Microbial Dark Matter (Phase II) - JNZ 20120812A | ecosystem: Environmental > Aquatic > Thermal springs > Hot (42-90C) >...
ACCAATGAGTGAAATACTTGAGTATGCAACATGGGGTCACAAAGTAGGACTGCCGCTGACGTTCGAAGAGATGGGATTCAAGCCTGGAGAGCCAACGGACGAGATGTTATGGAAGGCTGCTGAGAAGGCCACGCTAGACCCAGGTTCCACCATTCACACTGAATTCTACATGAACATGTGCGCTAAAGAGGTCGGTCCGTACAAGAACATAGTAGATCCTGTTGAGCACATATTCTACTCGATGAAGGCAGCGGACGAGATGGGCAAGAGGATTGCATCGCAAGTACCGAGAGTTCCATACGAAGCAGTCTGGACACCTTACGACATAGGCAAGTACGTACCGCGTTAATACTAAAACGCATACATTCATTATTTATTTTTTAGTCTTCTAAAGTGTTGAAGTTTTGTAGATTCTAATTTTTAAAAAGTTTTAAAAATTCAGAACGTCATCCGAAAAGCTTAATTACCTAAAACAGACAATCTAAAAAATACCGAATAAGGTGAAAATGCATGGGTCTAGCACCTGTTGCGTTCGGTATGATGGGGCTGACCTTCGGCCTCTTCGCGTACGGCCTATATCTCCTTGGATTTGAAGCAAAACCATTAAAGGAGGGTGCACCTGATCCAGGAAAGACTGTCGCGACGATAGGCGCTCTATCTGCATTTTTGTCGCTGTTCATAATGGCCATACACCAGATTACAGCTTCCCCTGCAGCCGTCGATCCTGTTACCGCAGGCCCTATAGGTGTAGCTTTGACACAGCTCTTCAGCATAACGCCGCTCATGTACGCCAATCTTTGGCTGGCTACCGTCATCGTTACATATGCCGGATGGGATGGTAGGTACGTAGGCAACCTGGCTCTCATTGTAGCCATCTACCAGTTCATATTCATGGGAATCTTCCACTACCTGATTGGTGGCGTCTACGATCTAAATGCAACCATCATACAAATAGCCCTGTTGACATACGCACTGGCAGCCCTTGGTTTTTACTTGGCAACGCACGGCAAGGCACCAAAGTTCGGCGGCGTCGTCTGCATCTGGTCAGGAATAATGACATTCCTCCTGATGATATTCCCAGGAGGCGTAATAGTGTAAAATAACCCTCAGAAAACCTCCTTCTTTTTATTATTTTAAACCTCAAAAATCATTTAGTTTTCTATTCCTAACTTGAATTCATCATGCACTGCCCTAACTGCGTCTACGGCTTCGGCCACTCTCACGACAAACGAAATGTTAAGTTCAGATGCACCCTGAGAAATCATCTTTATGTTTATGCCCTTGCTGGCAACAGCTTTGAAGACTCTGGCCGCTATGCCAGGCGTGCCTTTCATTCCTTCTCCAACGACAGCAACGACCGCTACGTCATCGTCAACCTCGACATCCTTTGCAATGCCAGAGCTTAAGAGCGATGTTTCGATCGCTGCTATAGCTTTTTCCAACACATCCCTTTTCACGATAAAGGATATGCTAGACTCTGATACGCTCTGTGAAATCATCATGATATTGATTGAACGTCTTGCTATTGCGTCCAGAATCTTCGCCGCAGTCCCAGGTCTTCCTACAATACTCGTACCCCTAACAGATACCATACCAACGTTCTCGACTAAAAGCACTGCTTTGACAACATCACCAGATACAACCCTAGATTTCTTTATGAGGGTTCCAGGTTTCTCTGGGTTGAACGTATTCCTTATCCTAACGGGTATGCCCTTCTCAATTGTCGGCTCAAATGCTCTAGGATGTAATCCTTTTGCACCAAACATAGCCATCTCTATAGCTTCAGCGTACGAAATTTCCGGAAGGACCTTAGCATTCGGAACGATCTTGGGATTAGCAGTCATCAAACCATCGACGTCGCTCCAAAGCCATATCTCATCAGCATTTATTGCGCTTCCTATCAACGTGGCAGTATAATCTGAGCCGCCCCTACCGAGTGTCGTGATCACACCATGAGTATCCGCAGCTATAAATCCTGTTACCACCGGTATTTTTCCTTCAGATATGAGGTTACCTAACTTAGAGGATAGATTCAAGTAGGTTGTCTCGATGAGCGGTACGGCTTCTCCGAAGTTCGAGTCTGTGACTATACCCGCATCCTTGCCTGTTAAATATACAGCAGGCATACCAAAATCTAACATGGCACCCCACAGAATCCTTGTGGAAAGTCTTTCACCAAATGAAAGTATGAGATCCCTCGTCCTTGGCGTTGCCTCCATGATATAGCACACACCTTTGACTGCCCTTCTTAAACCATCTAAGTCTCTTTGTATATATCGCCATACTTCTGCAGATATTTTCTCATCTTTAATAGCGTCCCCTATTGCATCTTCGTGTTGAGAGCTAAGTCTTTCTAAGAGTTCATCAACTTCATTTTCCCTACCACTTTCTGCGATAGAAGTGAGCTTGATTAACTCATCCGTAACGTTTGACATCGCTGAGGCAACCACAACCAATTCATTTTCTTCAGAGTATCTCCTTATCAGACTAGCCACATGCCTTATTCTTTTACCATCGCCAAGCGACGTACCGCCGAACTTCATTACCAGTTTCAAGGCAAAAATCCGAGAAAAGGGGTTGAATATAATCGTTTAAATAATTTTTACGTTACAAGAAGGTGTTCCTTTATAGAGATGAGGTCCCTTATTATAGCGGTTGCTGTCTCCCTTCCGCCTGCACCTTTACCTGTTATCGTGTGTCTACCAGAATTCTCGAGGGTCAGCGTGATGGCATTGTAGGTATACTTAACCGCAAGCGGGTCAGATTGATCTATGATTAATGGTTTCACGAAGACCTCTGATTCATCAGCCACACCTATCAACCTAACAGTTTTTCCCGTACCTTTTGCCATTTTGATGTCTTCAGGTTTGATGCCTGCTATACCTTCAACCTTTACATCCCTAAGCGTCACCCTCTTTCCCAGAACTTCGTTGGCTAGTATGACGAGTTTACAGGCAGTATCCATGCCGCTTACATCAAGCGTTGGGTCACGTTCTGCGTAACCTTTCTCCTGTGCTTCTACTAAAGCTTCATCAAACCTTAGCCCATCCTCCATCCTCGTGAGTATGTAGTTCGTCGTTCCGTTCAATACGCCCTCTACTTTGACCACTCTATCGCCCTTGGCACACTCTTTTGCGAACGCTAAAACAGGTAATCCTCCTCCAACAGTTCCGCTAAACTTTAACGCGAGCTTTTTATGTTCAGCTATCTCCTTTAACATCGGCATGGCAAGTGCGAGTGGACCTTTGTTTACCGTAATGACGTTAAGACCGAGCTGTAGCGCATTGAGGATATGTGTCATACCGGGTTCACCATTTATAAGATTCGTGTGGGTCGCTTCGATGAGGGTGTCCGCCTCAACGCTCCGAATAACTTCAAGGAGGTTCATTTCATAACCTACGGATGCCGCTTTTGCGACTGTGCCATATTCTCTTTTACATCTCATAACCAGATTTAAGTCCAACCCTCTTTGGGAGACGGCAGCACCCTTACTGTCAACAATTGCCACAACCTTTATGACCAGCCCGTAGGCTTTCTTTAAAAACTCCCTATGACTCATCAATAGCTGGACAAAGCTTTGCCCAACTGTGCCGAAGCCAGCGATAATTATGTTCATGAGCCCACACCCGGTTGCTAAACATTGGTAAAATTCGAGCTAAAAGCATTAAAAGTAAACGGTCCGAACATTTAATAATTATAAGTGCCCAAAAGTGTAAAAGAGAAAAAGATTATATATTCATTCGTATGTTACTGCGATATGACGTCTCTTGAGGAGAAAGCAAGTCATCCTTCCACTTTAGCGATGAAGTACCACCCCTTCTATAAGGGCAAGATACAGATTGCCCTGAAGTGTCCTGTCAGGTCTTATGATGATTTTGCGATCTGGTACACGCCTGGTGTAGCTGAACCGTGTAAAGCTATACAGAAGAACGTAGACTTAGTTTTCGAGTATACAAATAGGGCTAACACTGTAGCCATAGTAACGGACGGGACCAGAATCCTAGGTCTAGGCGATATCGGCCCTGAGGCTGGATTACCTGTTATGGAAGGAAAAGCACTATTGTTTAAGTACCTTGGAGGCATCGATGCTTTTCCCATAGCACTAGCAACCAAAGATGCAGAAAAAATAATAGAAATTGTCAAAGCACTAGAACCTTCCTTTGGTGGCATAAATCTCGAGGATATTGAAAAGCCGAAATGTTTCTATATACTCGAGAGGCTTCGACAGGAGATGCGTATTCCAGTATGGCATGACGACCAACAGGGCACGGCGACAGTTACCGTTGCCGCATTTATAAATGCCGTAAAATTCGTAGGAAAGCGCATTAGCGATGTTATTGTGACGTTGATAGGAGCAGGTGCTGCCAACATCGCGATAGCCAGACTTCTCATAGCATACGGCGTGCCAGCCGGAAACTTGAGGCTAGTTGATTCTAAGGGTGTACTCCACGCGGAGAGAGAAGACGTTGACAAACTTCAGTTCCAGGATAAGTGGAAGTATGAGATGGCAATAAAAACGAATAAGGATAGAGTTGTTGGAGGCATACCAGAGGGGTTAAAAGGTGCTGATGTGTGCATAGCGATGTCCAGACCAGGCCCAGGTGTCATAAAGAAAGAATGGATCACCGCGATGGCTGATGATAGCATAGTTTTTGCGTGTGCTAACCCAATACCTGAGATATGGCCTTGGGAGGCAAAGGAGGCAGGAGCCAAGATAGTGGCGACCGGAAGGTCTGATTTCCCGAACCAAGTGAACAACTCCTTAGGTTTCCCAGGAATATTCAGGGGAGCTTTGGATGTCAGGGCTTACACGATTACGGATGAGATGTGCTTAGCAGCAGCAATTGAGTTGGCGAGAGTAGCAGAGGAAAAAGGTCTGAGCGAGGAGTACATTCTACCGACCATGGAAGACTGGGAGGTCTATCCGAGAGAGGCAACTGTTGTAGCGATGAAAGCGATAGAATTGGGCGTTGCGCGTATAAAGAAGAGCAGGGATGAGGTCTACGAGGAAGCTTATAGGAAAATAAAGATCGCCAGGGATCAGACAAAGCTCCTGATGGAAAAAGGGTTTATACCGCCACCGCCAGAATGAGGGTTAGGGGTTAATTATAATGGGAGGCATACAGGAAATAGAGATCAGAGATGCAAAGCCTGAGGACACCAATGGTATCGTGGAACTTGTCATAAGGTTAAAAAGATTAAACGAAGAGTTTGACCCGTTGTTTAAGACTAGGGACGACATAGCCATACATGCCAAGAAGTACGTCGAGTCTGCTTTGGTTTCTGACGAATCCGTCATCGTGGTCGCTGAGCGGAAGGGAAAGATCGTAGGCGTCATAAAAGCAGATATTGTGGACAGAATATTCTACGAGCCAAGGATAGAAGGCAGGATAAGAGAGCTATATGTCCTTCCAGAGTTTAGACGAAACGGGCTTGGGAAACGACTTATAGAGGTTATAATCGAGAAGTTAAAAAACAGGGTGGATATGATAACCGCAGAGTTTCCTACGCTGAATGAGATAGCCATTAGGTTTTACAACAGGCTAGGGTTCAGGGGTATAATGAGCAATTACACGATCGAGGTCAGAAAGTAGAAGAAGACGCAAGAATCCCTTTACCTTAATTTTTTTTGTCTTCATGAAGCATGGGGACAAACCTCCGTTTTTGCTTATTGCGCCATTTTCTAAAAAGGTAAAGTTATTAAGCGCATCGGTCTTTATCCCGCCTAGAGGTTACGGTAAATAGCAAACACGATGTGCTCCGGTAGTATAGACCGGTCAAGTATACCGGCCTTTCGAGCCGGTGACCCGGGTTCAAATCCCGGCCGGAGCACTTTTTTTATCAAATAGGACGCAGTCGTAATAGAGCTTTGTCCTCAGGCAGTACGTTCGGCTAAAAGCAGGTCTTTTTTGTCGCCTATAACCCACTCCAACACCTTAAAGTTCTTTTCGTGGATAAGCATCTCTACCTCTTCCCAATCTTCAGAGTAAGAGGGGACTTTAAAGGTCTGTACGTGTATTGCTTGTCCCGCCAGTTTTTCATCCTCAAGATACTCTTTGATGCTTGCTATAGGTTTTGGTAGCTGTAACACCTTTATGTTAAGCGTCTCGTGGTCAATCTCTATAACAAAACGTCCTTCTTTTCTCTCTTTACCTTCCATAAGTTAAATGTATATACATATTATTTATATTAATTTTTGCTTAATTATATATAGATTTGCTACGTTCCCTCCATAGCGTTTCAACCGGTTGAAACGCGGCGTTTCATAATATCCCTTATCTAAATGCTACATTGAGGTTTTATGCAGTGAAACGGACATGAAAAGAAAGGTCCAAGTTCTCCTGATAAGCATGATGCTAGCGTTCGTTGTAGTATTTGTCCAACTCCCGATGTCCCCTGTTGCCGCTGCAACTCCGCTAGGTGAGGTTGAAAAAGCCGAGGCTCTTATCGGAATAGCGAAAAAAGCCTCTCTCCGTATTGAATATATTTTAAACGAGGTTAAGGAAAAAGCGGCTGGTATCAACATAACGAAGGTTGAAAGACTTTACGAAGAAGGAAACGCTCTACTCAGTCAAGCTAAGGTGGCGATTCGGGAGCAGAATTACGGTGACGCCGTGCGCTTAGCCATAAATGCGATGGAGAGGTTTCGAGAAGCGCGCATGATATTGGCATCGGTCTTCGAACAAGCTGAAATTGAGGAGGAATTCATTAAGGCTCAGGGGTTGCTAGTAGCGGCCAACCGAACCCTAGAAAGAATCGAACGATTAAAGAAATCTTTGTCCGAGATCCAAGCGACGCTAGAGACTGCCGAAAATCTTCTGAATGAGGATGAGATTATAGGACTTCTTCAGGAGGGGAAAGTATCGGAGGTCGCCCACAGGATTGCTGAAGCCAACAGGCTCATTTGCCAAGCACTAAAGTCGATGGCTGAAGATGCCGTACCCAGCAAGATGGAGCGTTTTATGGAAAGGCTCCAAGAAAGGTACGATGCACTAATCGGCAAAGTTCAGGCGACGGGTGTGGATGTTAGAGAACTTTTAAGCGAAACGGGACTTAAAAATGCAAATGAATTTCGGGAGAACGCACAACGTCTAAAGGAAGCCATCAAGTCCGTTGGACCGAAAAATGCCAAAGGTTTGATGGGTCAATTGATGTCCTTAGCGAATGGACTCAAGAAGCTCGAAAGAAAAGTCTGGTCAACTCCTTCTACTCCGTCAGAATCCGGAGGTACACCGGCGCTAAGTGTCGAGATTGCTGAAAAGAGGGTCACTGGCAACCTTAGGTGGGTCTTTCTGGACGTCGTGATAAAGAACACTGGAGACGTAAGGCTTCAATTTCCAAATTCTGTCTACGGTTTAACTATAGAGCGAAAGGGTGAGGGTGGAGCATGGGAACTTTACTATTCACCAATGTCTGCTCAAGTAATAGTTTTTCTTGAACCTGGGCAGACCGAGCACATTATGGTGAGGTTTAATCAACCCCAAGCAGGAGAGTACAGGGTCCACGTGCAAGGGATTTACGAGCAAAGTGGGCAGACAGTTGAAGCTGTAGCCGAGTTCGCTTTACCATAATTTTTTATCAAGCTAGCTCTACTACGTTCTGGAGCCCGACTTTTCTAACCCTGAGAATTCCTTTCTTTTCTAACCTCTTAATGAGCCTCCACATGGTCGTCCTAGGAATGTTTGGGAAAGCTTCCCTTAATTCCGCCTCCAATGCTCTTCCGTTATTTTCCTTCAAGAAACGTACAATTTCTGCCTCCTCTGTTTTGAGACCCTTGAACCTTTTTCTATGTTTAATTAACACCAGTCCGACTGCGATCGTTATTATGGCACATACAACCAGCGCATAATAAGCTGACGTGGGCATAACTTCAACAGGTTGGGTCGTCTGGGTTTTTGTTTGGACCGTAGTCTGTATTACTGTTTGGGTTACTATGTGGGTCGTTGTTCTTTGGTAAAGTAACTCATAACTTATCTCCCAATCCCCAGGGTAAAGGGTGAGCTTTAGCTTACCTCCATCAGAGCTTATAACTGATGGAGGTGCGTTCATGTACATCAACACAGAATTTTCGGGAAACACCACTTTTAGCTCAAAAGGTGTGCTAATTGTCAGGGTCCACAGTCCTGCCTCCTTACGCGTCAAAGCATCCGTATCGTATTCTAGCAAGACATTGCTGGCACCAAGAGAGTAAATCGTTATGTTCCCCTCCCCAAATTCGTAATCAAGCGGCACCGTGTTTTCATCAAAGACAACCACATTGAACACGTGTTCTTGTGAGGATAAAAGCGGGAGGGTAATCGTTGCCTCATCTTCGTTGACTGAAATTGCTGCGCTGACCCGGACAACACCATCCGCAAAAACCGTTAAAGTTACATCCTTAACGGTGTAGGAATTCTCGGCAAAGACTATTGGCTGGAAAAGCAAGAACAGCAAAATAAAAAAGACGACTTTAGAAACTTTGATGTTCATGCAGTACATGGCTTCTTATCGTTTATCGATTCCTTAACTTAAGTTTTAAGATCAATCAGAGAGTCAAACACTAGGGAGCCAGATCTTTCCTTAAACCCTATGGTGCGAAAATCCCCTTAAGTAACGTCCTTGCAGCCCTTTCTATATCCTCACGTTTGACCGTTCTTCTACCAGCATAGCTTGCTAGACCTAACGCTTCCTTCGCGACAGCGAGGCCGACCTCTTCCAGCACGCGTCTAAGTTCTTCGGCCGCCTCCTCGCTTACCCTGGCAGCACCTGCCTTTTTTATTATTCTGTGAATTGGAGCCGTAGAGAGCTCACTCTGAACCATGAACAACCCTCTTTGTAAAAAATACAGCTTATTTCCCCTATAATAACCTTTCTGGGCACTAAAATCCTTTTATTTTGCTTTTTAAATGAAAAATAAACTCAGAAAAGCCCGAGAAATTACCGGAAAAATACGTGATTTGTACGCCGGTAAGCTGGTTCAATCCTTAGTATAAAAAAAGTTTTAAGTTATAAAAATACCGATTTGAGCAGAAAATCGTGAGTCTTATGAGCGGTGTAGAGAGAGTTACGTGTCCACATTGCGGCAAGTCAACAATCAAAGGGAAGTTCTGCATGTACTGCGGAAAGGAGCTGGAGACTGTAGTTGAAGTACAAGCTGCTCCACAAGCACCAAGCATAGAAGCTCCCAAACCTGAAGAAATGGCTGAAGAAAGAAAGCTTATCGAGCAAATCGCCAACCTCCACAAATGGCGGTTCAAACTCTTAGACATATTTTTGGAGGGTGGTGCCGACGTGGACATCTTCGAGGAAGTGTACAGAGAATACCATAATAGGATCGAGACGCTTGAAAACAAGCTGCAGGAGGAAAAAATAAAGATAGAGGAGAGGATAGGCGAGCTGACGACGAAGCTTAACCAACTTAAGGTTAGACATGAAGTCGGTGAGATACCAGATAGACAATACATCATGTCAAAACTGGAGATAGACAAGGAGCTCTCAAAGTTAAGACCTAAGCTCGGGCTTTTACAGAACCCCTTCGACGTGAGGCTTGCAGATCTGCCAGCATTCGAAGAATCAGTTCGCTCAAGAATAGAGAGGATCAAAAGTTCCGGAAAAAGCCTCAAACTAAGCGATGAACTCATCAACCTCATAGTGAATGACTTAAGTAGCGTGCTCGAAAGCTTGAACGTTCTGATGGAACAGCATAGAAAGATAAAGCACGAGCTCAATAAGCTAGAGCTGAGATACAAAATCGGCGAGCTTAAAGAGGATGAGTACTTAGCCCAAAAACAGAGGCTAGAAAAACAACTAGAGATGCAGTTCTGATATTAAGCGCTGACTCCGTCGTGGCCTACCTATGGTCAAAGCAGTAATAGTCGTTGTTGCTGTACCGGGTGCTGGGAAGACTACGATCCTTAAAAAGCTCAAAGAAATTATGCCATCGGTTTCTGTCATAAATTTCGGCGACGTCATGCTCGAGGAAGCTTCTAAACGCTTTGGTGTAACGGACAGGGACGAGATGAGGAAAAAGCTTGCTCTTATGGATTATAGAAACCTTCAGCTTCATGCCGCGGAGGCCATAGCAACGCGGGGCGACGGTGTTGTCATCATAGATACGCATGCTGCTATAAGCACACCTTACGGATATTATTCAGGTTTGCCACCTGAAGTTGTTAGGGCATTAAATATTGACTTGATAGTGTTTTTAGAATTCAGACCCGAAGACATACTCGCAAGGAGAGAAATGGACCAAGAGACCATACGAAAGAGGGGATTAGATAGCATAGAGGCTATAGAAGAGCACCAAAGCATCAGTAAAATGTTTGCTATAGCGGCGGCAAACGAAGCAAAATGTTATCTGAAGATCCTTAAGTACTATTATCCCCAACAATACCCGTTTCAACATGCTATTGAGTGTGCCAAAGAATTAGCAAACCTAATAGAATTCCTACTGCAACAAAAAGGCATCACTGCATAGTTTTATCTTTCCAAAATACTGCAAGAGCTGCAACCGTACTTATGACCAGCACTATAGTAGCCACAATCGTGCCCATATGTGGTGATGCATTCAATAATTTTTCAGTAATGTAGCTAAACACTACAGATAAACCTATCAACATCGTAAGCGTAACAGTTATGAGACTTTTCAAGACAATGCTTCTCAAAACATTCACCCACTCGTTGTATACTAGGACAAACATTCATCCAAAATAAATATTAAGGAGTTGTGAGAAAGCGTATAGGGAAAGCGTATGGCTAAGAGAAAAAGAGTAGGAAAGAAGAGGGGAAAGGCCGCAAAGAAAAAAGCCAAGAAGAGGGGGCCAGCTAAAAGGAGGGTAAAGAAGGTAGCACCCGCGCCAGCCGAAGAAGTTCCTCCAACTACAGAGGAAAAACCGGCAACAGAAACCACCACACCGAGTGAAGGAGAAGGACAAGAAAAGACATCTCAATAATCCGAGGAATCGCGGCAGACCTTCTTGGCTATCGTGATATAGGCTGTGTGTGCTCTCATTATATGGTCAGGTCTAGTCATTCCTTTCTTAACCCTTAGCGTCCTCATTAATAGCTCTATGGTGGTGATGTCAACGAAGCCGTTCGAGTTAAGCGCATCAACGGTCTCCACGACTTGCTCGATCGTGGGACTTAATGATACAAAAACACCTCCATCAGATAATGCTTTATAGGCATTCGGTACTGCCAGCCAAGGTGTTGGTATGTCTAAAACTACCGTATCTAAATCCCTTTCTTCTATCGTCGCGATAACGTCGCCTCGCTTTAGTTTTACATATGGTAACAGGCCTAACTCCTCAAGCTGCTTTCTAGCATTCTCTAAATACTCTTCTGAGATGTCATAGCTATAGACTATACCGTTAGGCATGACGTAGGATGCTATAACAGCTGTTAGGACTCCGCTGCCAGTTCCGGCCTCAAGCACCCTAGAACCCGGTTTAATATTCCCGAGGATTATGATGGTACCTAGGTCTTTAGGGTAGACTATCTGCGTTGGCCTTGGCATCTTCATAACTATATCCACAATCGTAGGCTTCAAAGCAAACCAAACGGAGCCCGTGTTGCTCGTGAGCCTTGTACCGTACCTTTTACCTATAAGTTCAGATAGGTCTACGTATCCCTCGCTGGTGTGAAACTTTACCCCGGGCTTAACCTTAACAAGGTATCGTTTCTTTCGTTCTGTCAACAGTAAAACCCTAGACCCCTCCTGTATCACTTCTCCCACAGAGACCCCTCCAGCACCACCCTTAATTCAGACTTAAGCCGGGTATTTATCTAAGTGGCCTTCGAAGCAAAGAGCGCTCCTAGGTTTCATAAGCTCCCTTAATAAGGATGTGGCATAACATCCGCTTGGGAGGGATAGGCTAACCCATACGTACCCTTCCCTTACGTTAGAGATTTTGAATTCCCAAGAAGGTATAACAACCGACCTATAGCTACCTGTAGTTGCTGCTTCTGGTAGGGCCTTAGATACAAAATCATCCAACTCTACACCCTCTTCTTCCAGAACTTCTTCTAAGATGTTTCTCTTCTCATTATTCGGTAGCATGACCCTATATCCCGGTACTGGAAGGAGGGTGGACAATTTACCAGCCCTAGCAAGGAACGTCGCTCGCGATAGGGCACCAGGATGTAAGAGGGAAGGCCTACGGATTGGCGAGCCATGAGCGTCAAGTTCAACGACCAAATCTCCAACTTCCGGCACCAATAGCTCGGAATTTTTTGTCAATAACTTTGATAAACATTTATTGAAAATGTATGATGAGTATGCCTCCACGAATAACTTCCTAAGCCTCAAAGGCAACCTTCTGAGTGCACCAGCATAGTCTTGCGTATTATTTTTCAGATATTCTGCCACGGCTCGTTCATAAGAGAGGTGCTTCGGTAGATACTTGAGAACATCTTCAGGATTCCAAGATTCGGCAAGCTTCATCCTTGCTTCCCTTACAGCCTTCGGCTCGAACGGTGTCCACTCCGTGATGAACGCCTCAACTGCCTCCCTAAGCATGCCCTTTATTATCAGCTTCCCGATGATGTGCGTTATCGGTCTGGACGCTCCAAACCTTTGATGTCCAAAAAAGTTTGGTACGCCCTTCAGCTTCAACTCATCGATAGTTCTTTCTATTAGAGCGGTCGCTGAATGGCTATCGAGTCGCAAATTCGAAATCTTGATTTCGAACATGTTTCTGTGTAGCTCAACGGACGAAAGCTTAGAGCCCCTCATGGATATTCGGCGTAACCACACACGTTCTGCTAGCTGGATAGCCTCGTTCAAGATTAGCGCACTGCTGTTGGGCACTGTAATGAACTGCCACGAATACGCTCTTCTGTCCTTTATTCCGCAAATGCTCACATCTCCTTGTTTAATGCCTAACAACCTAGCTACTAGGGATATCGCCGATATCGTATCGACATCAACTTTATGCAAGACACATAACAAGAATTTTCCATACTTCTCGGTAGAAAAACCCGTTTCGAACATCCTTTTCGCATCGCTTCCATCCTTCAAAACCTCCCATACCATGAAGTCGTCCGGTCTTTCCTTAATCACACCTCCAATGCCTTCCGACTTTGTTGCGTAACCTTCTATGCCGATAAAGCGCTCGATGTCTTTTGGCTGGAGCTTATTTAATATCACTATATTCACCCGATTAGCTCATAGTAGAGGTAAATTGCCTGTAACCTTATCAACCAGTTCGGAAGGGGCCGGACCTATTCCAAGCGTTGTCACAGTTCCGGGCTCCAACTCGGTCAGACCAGCATCGGATATGATAGCATTCGGTATGCCGAGCATATCAGCCTTCTTCTTTAGCTCCTCGAGCTCGTCCCTAGATCTCACCTTGACTACGACCTTCTTCTGTCCCTCTTTCATCCATTCATCCAACCACTTAGGCTTAAGCCTCCTGCACTCTTCCACGGCCGAAACGGCAGCATGTCCTACTTGGGCCGCAAGCTTACCGACGCTCATGCCAAGGTCTGTCCTTACCACGATTACCTGCTTGTATCGGAAATCGTTCATCTTCTAGCTTCCTATAGTTCTTATGTAACGCCTTCTATTAAATCAAATCGGGAAAACTTTATCGAAGGGTTCGATTTTTCTCCGCTTGTGAGAAAGAGACCAATTATAACGTTAACTACGGACTATGGTTTGGAGGACCCATACGTTGCAGAGGTTAAGGCAAAGATACTTTCCATTGCTCGTGACGCGCAAATAGTCGATATAACGCATGCAATACCGAGCTTTGACGAAAAGCGCGGGGCATTCATCCTTCTAACGGCTACGAAGCACTTTCCAAAGGGCACGATTCATGTATGTGTGGTTGATCCGAAAGTTGGAACAGAAAGGAAAGGGATAATCGTTGTCACGAAGTCCGGACATACCTTTGTAGGTCCAGATACTGGCCTTATGTGGCCCGCAGTAAGTGCGGCCGGCATCATGAGTATATATGAGATAGACGAATTAAAAATTCCACCAAGAACTTGTGAGACATTTCATGGAAGGGATGTGTTTGCATACGTAGCCGCTAAGCTTGCGATTGGTGTTAAACCAGCGAGGCTGGGAAAGAAAATTAAACACATGATGAGGGTTGAGTATTTTGAGCCGACAATCGAGGATTATTGGTTATGTGCGGAGTTGATGCATATAGATAAGTTTGGTAACATCATAACCAACGTATCTAAGGAGTCTCTTATGTTGCTAGGACCCATAGCTGAAAAATACGAAGTCGAATTGTGCGGCAGGCATTACATACTTCCTTTATGTAAAACTTATGGAGAGGTGCCCGTTGGCTCCATGCTAATTTTATTCGGGGGCACTGGCTTCCTAGAAATTGCCGTTAACATGGGGAGTGCTGCGGAGATTATCGGCGCCAAGGTCGGCGAAAGGATACGCATTAGGCGTGAACAGGAGAGTCCGTACTGACGACCATCTTAAGCCGTTTCACGCCTTCTACCTTCTCGATGAACTGTGCCACAGACTTTGGTACAAGCGCCCTCCATTCCTCATCTCCCACCATCATCTTTCTTATCCTTGTCGCTATGAGTTCATCTCTCCTGAACATATTAATTGGTTTCACTTCGTAACCTGCTTCCTTAAACAGTTGTGTTACCAACGGGTTATTGGTGTATACTGTTTGAAAACTTGGTGCTAGTGATTTAACATGCGCAACCCATATAGAGTGGGAACCTACGTCGGGCACCGGTATTATAAGAACCCTCCTAAGATCTACACCCGCTTCCTCCAAAGCCATCCTTACCATTTCTATTCTCTCGCCAGCTGTGAATGGATTATCGAATGTGTGGCTATACTGTGCACTTCCCACCACAATTATGAGTTCGTCATTCTCGGATAGTATGTGCTTTATTGCCTCGACGTGACCTATATGTATTGGCTGGAACCTGCCTATGAATAACGCTCTCCTCAAGAAAGACCATTAACAAATAGCTGGCAGGTATATTTAACTATGCAATGCGCTCACCAATATTACACCATCCAGCATCTTCTTCTTAACATTCACACTTTCGAAAAAAGCCCTCATTAATTTGATGAATGCTCTGTTCTCCGGCATCTTCTTATAGGTTATGTATATTTCGTATGCCAACAGACCCTTTCTTCCTAACCTCATAAAAGCCAGCATGGGCGAAATTAATCTCCAATATAGTGCGACGAGGAGGCGCTTGAACGCGTTGTCTGGTTTGCTGAGCTCCAAGATTGAGAGCCTTCCGCAGTTCTTCATGACTCTCTTGATATTCTGCAGCGCAGCGCTCATATCATAAGCATCGCGTAAGGAAAATGCCATGACAACACCATCTACCGAGCCATCCCTCAACGGTATCGCCTCAAACACTCCGACGAGCCTCTCGCAAACCGAATCCTCGACGTTGGCTTTCTTCAGCATTTCCGGCAAGAAATCTAACATGATGACGAGCTTCACGTTTGGATTCTCGGCAAGTAATGCCCTCGTCATGGCACCGTTGCCCGCACCGGCATCTAACACCACACCGCTTACATTTCCTAAATTCCTGGCCGTAATCCTTCTGAGCTCTTTATCCCTACCGAGTGAGATCACGGAGTTTAGTTCATCGTAAAAGCATGAAAGTCTGTCGAGTGTCTTTACGACTCTCCACCAATCCTTCCCCAGCCCTGGCACAAAGCATTAGAAGTTACATGATAACAAAAAGTTTTTCGTGAAATAGTTCTGCATGAGTTGTAACCTTTAAAAGCTTTTTAACCCAGAATCTGTTAAAAATGACGCACATGGAAGATGCGAACTCAAAACTTTCGGAACTCATAGCATGGTTTAAGAAGTTCAACAACGTGTTGGTCGCCTTCTCGGGAGGTGTTGATAGCACACTAGTTGCCAAGGTTGCATACATGGCATTAGGTGACAAGGCTTACGCGGCCACGGCTCGTTCACCATCACTCCCGGAATGGGAGCTAAAAGAGGCGGTCGAAATTGCCAAGCTTATAGGCATTAAGCAGTTTTTTGTGAACACGAATGAAACAGCCAGGCCGGAATATGTAAGGAATATGCCCGATAGATGTTATTTTTGTAAGGAGGAATTGTACAATAAGCTCTCAGAGCTTGCCGCCAGCCTAGGCGTTGAACAGATAGTAGACGGAACGAACTTTGACGACCTAAAGGATTTTAGACCAGGTATCGAGGCTGCTAGAAAGTATAACGTTAGGAGTCCTTTGGCCGAGCTGGGCATAGGAAAGGAACTTGTGAGGGAAATCTCAAGACTGCTCGGCCTTCCCACGGCACCGAAACCTTCCTCGCCATGTCTTGCCTCAAGGATAGCATATGGTCACCCGATAACCGCCGAGCTCCTGAAAAAGGTCGCCATGGCCGAGGAATTCATAAGGACGCATGTTAACCCGAGGGTCCTCCGTGTTAGGGTTCACGGAGACATCGTTAGGATAGAGGTCGGTAAGGACGAAAGGTATCTAATGTTTGACACAAACCTCATGGATAGGATAGCGACCTATATTAAGAGCCTCGGCTTTACCTTCGTGACGTTGGACTTGGAAGGGTACAGAACGGGAAGTTTCCTTGAATCTCTACGAAAGACGGATAAACATGCTTTTATAGAAAATCTTACATGAACCTGCGTGAGATACTCACCAGACTTTCTAAGGGTCAACTGAGCATCGAGGATGCTGAAAAACTCATAAAGCTTCTCGCCGTTCAGGAAGTGTCAAACTTTGCAAAGCTAGACATTGGTAGAGAGTTGAGGAGAGGCATACCAGAACTCATACTCGCCGAAGGAAAAACGGACGAGCAACTTTTGGAGATAATACGTGCATTATTAAAGAGAGATAGAAGGACTATAGTAACCAGACTCCAGAAGAGAAGATATGAGGGTCTAGCATCACGTCTACCAAAAGATTGCGAATCTCAATATAATGAGCTGGCCGGAATTCTTGTCGTAAGGGATAAAGACTACCATAAACCCAGCACTGGCGGAAGGGTCGGTATACTAACGGCTGGGACTCACGACGTTCCAGTAGCTGAGGAGGTAAGAGTAGTTGCCGAAGAGATGGGTTGTATGGTAAAATCATTTTACGACGTTGGAGCAGCCGGCATCCATAGGCTCTTTGAACCTCTTAAAGAACTGTTGGAATGGGACGTTGATGTAATAGTGGTCGTAGCAGGAAGGGAGGGAGCTCTTCCGACAGTTGTCGGAAGTCTCGTAGACGTACCGATAATCGCCGTACCTACCTCGTCTGGTTACGGCTATGGCGGTAAAGGCAAGACTGCGTTGATGGCGATGCTCCAATCGTGCTCGCTTGGTATAGGCGTGGTGAACATAGACGGTGGTGTTCCAGCAGGCATCCTCTCTGCACTCATAGCCAACAGAGCCGCAAAGTTTCGAACTTAAAGCGAGCGACTTCAACCTTTTCGTGTTAAACTTATGCCCTTACAACGTATTATGCCGGGCTCGCCAAGCGCACCATCAACCACAAACTCTGCACCTGTCAGCCTTTTACATACCTCTATGCTCGTAAGCGCATGTTGTGTTAATTCTGTAACTTTGTACTCTGAGTAACCTTTTGCTATAGCTACCCATACAACGAGCTGGTCGCCCAGGTGTTTATCAACAGGTGCTTTAGCGTTTAATTGCTTTACTAAGTCTGCTGCCGCTTCTTCGCCCACTTTCTCAGCAGGAACACCTAATCTTCCAAGACTGTCCGACGAGATTATACGGCCGTCCCTCGTCTTAGCGAATAGTATGATACCGCAACCGGGGTCAATGGAACACTTCGGTGCGTCAGGCTGCAATATTTCCAGCAATATATCCGTGTTCTTATAACCGTTCTCATTCAAAAACTTTAATGCGCTCTTAGCCATGCGCTCGGCTATGTGGCCCGGCAATCTACAACTATAGCTAATTCCCGATATTTTCTCTACACCTGAAAATTCTGTCAGCCTAATCGGTCTGAGATAGTCTACGGGCTCCGACTTGATCCTGATTATTCCCTGACCCCTCGGATAAAAGCCGCGCCTTATCAGCTCGAGCGAGAAGTTGCAACCCATCTCTCTAAGCACTGGCAGAAGCACATAAGAAAGATACTCGAACGTGGGCGCCATGGGGTTGTTAGTTCCTCCCCTTATCTCAGCTTCTATCCTTTCTTCCGCAAAGGCCATGGCAGGCATCAGTGACTGTAAAATTAATGTAGTACTACCGGCAGTCCCTGCATCGAATGTCGTCTTTCCACCCTTCAATCTTTTTGGTACGAAAAATACCTCGCTGGAACCTACGCTCAATCCCTTAACCTCAGCGTCCGCTAACCATGCCACTGCCTTCACAGCAGTCAGGTGTTGTGGTCTAAGCCCTGGAGGTGACCTCTTGGCCCTAATGTTGTATATCCTAATGGGTTTCAGCATTATAGCAGAAAGCGTTACAGCAGTCCTCAGTACCTGACCTCCACCCTCACCTATGGAGCCATCAAGCTCGACAACATTTTCCGCATGCAAAGCCGCTCACACTTTTAAGATATATATCCAAGCCTTCTTCGTGTCTTGTAGTACTCGTCCTCCAGCTCTAAGACCAACCTCCTTAACTCTGGCTGGCTCTGTAGTTCAATGTCAAGCCTAGTCCTGAAGTCCTTACTCTCAGCCTCGAGACCACTGAGGTCAAGCTCTATGTTAAGATAGTTCACGAGTTTCTTTATTATGTGGTAAGTGGTCTGGACGTCCGGAAATGGAAGATAAATAGGCGAGTGCCCCCATATGCTCATAGCCTCTATACCTTCTTTCATACACGCATATAGTATGAGGCTGTGAATACTACTGGGTCCTTCATAGTTTGTGAATTCTCCACCAAGCATCCATACATCTTTTCTAAGGTTTTCATTGTTAATAAAGAAGCTTATCATGGGCTCAACAGTATGTGGTATCCTATCCAATAAACCACCTATCGTGTAAACCCTCTTTATTCCAAATTTTTTGATCACATGCATTATGACCCTAACGTACTTCATCCAGTTTAAGTTGGGTTCCTCACCGAGGAACAGCACAAGCGAGCGACTGCCTACCTCCTTAACGTACCAAAACTCGTTTTTTGGCATGAGATAGCTGGTCATCATGCCCGACTTGTAAGAAACATAAGGTCTTCTTACCGTAAAATCGTAAAAAGGTTCTGGATTCATTTCGGCAAAAAGTTTTGATGGAAGTTTGGACAGCAAGTAAAGTAGCGTCGTGCTTGATACTTTTCCACCGTCGGACCAGCCATAGAAGCCAGCGACTAGATATGGCTCTTTTAGAGACGGGAACTCGTAAAAGCGAATGAGCTTCTCCATCCCTCGTTTAACGAGTTGTTAATCCCACTATTTAACTTCAGTAATCCATTAAGCGAATCGGTGTCATTAACGTGAAAAAAGGAAAACCTTATGAGATGGTGAATATTTAAGTATGTCGCTTAAATACGATTAAACAAAGAAAGCCGGTGAACGGAATTTGAGTATTCAGTTTCCGTACCCAGGTGCGACAACACTGGGTATCAGAAGCAAGAGCGCGGTCGCTTTAGCCTCTGAAAAGAGGCTTTCATACGGTTACTTCGTCATAAGCAAATCTGTAAGAAAGGTATTCCAGATAACTCCAAAGATAGGGGCGGCATGTGCAGGGTTTGTCGCCGATATGCAGATGCTCATAAGGGATGCGACGGCTGCGGTAAATCTCTACAGGATCGAGAACCGTATCGAGCCAAGAGTTCAGACCGTGGCCAAGGTTCTCTCCACCTATCTATTCAGTAGCAGGTTTTTCCCTTACTTAACAGAGAGTGTGGTCGGAGGGTTTGATGAAGATGGTTCACACATTATAGTATTAGACCCGTTAGGCTCCATGATAGAGGATGATTATGCCGTTGTAGGTTCTGGCGCTGAGATAGCGATAGGGGTTGTTGAGAGTGAATATAGACAGGACATGACACCAAAGGAGCTTTATGACTTATCCATAAAGGCGATTAAAGCGTCAATAGCCAGAGATGCAGCAAGCGGGAACGGTATAGATATACTTATTTTTACTGAAAAGGGCCTGATGATTAACGAAACCATAAATCTATGAAAACATCATACATGTTAAGGAAAAATGCGTTAATCATTTAGGTCGGTACCCTGTATGAAGCTACTAAAGGGAAAAGAGAGCATACTGATATTCTTGGCAGAGAACGATGCCTTTGCCCATGAGGTTAGAATAACTACGTCAATGCTTGCGAAACAACTCAGCATTTCGCAACAAACAGCATCCAGACTGCTCATTCAGCTAGAAAAGGAAGGTTATATAACACGGAGAATTGTCGGAAAGGAGACTTACGTGAAATTAACGGAAAAGGGAATGAACGAATTGATTGACTTGCACGTTAGGCTGAAGGGGATATTCGAGCGACCCGTAAAAATAACTTTGGAGGGCAGAGTATTTTCTGGTCTTGGTGAGGGTGCTTACTACATCGGCCTGTCGGGCTACTACAACCAAATTAAAGAGAAGCTAGGTTTTGAGCCATTCTTGGGTACGCTTAACATAAAGCTTTTATCGAGTGCGGCTATAGAAGGAAGAATGTTGTTAGAAAAAGTCGCTAATATAGTAATAGAGGGCTTCAAGGACGAGAAGAGAAGTTATGGTAGTGCTAAGTGCATAAAAGCGCTCTTTAACGATGAAGATGAGTGCGCTATACTCTTCATAGAAAGAACCCATCATGATACATCCGTGATAGAAGTTGTGGCACCGCATAACCTTAGGGAGAAGCATGGTCTTAAGGATGGCGATAAAGTGAAACTGACGGTGAGCCTCCAACCAGTTTCATTATTTAGCAATCTCGTGAATGTAAGTAATACTGAGGTTGGATGTGAAAAGTTATGAAAAAAGTTTGGCAGGAATGTATAGAATGTCATTCAATTTATGATGCGGACGTTATAAAGTACAAATGCGATTGCGGTGGCCTGTTGGAAGTTCACATAGACCTCAGGAGTTTGGATAATATTTCTTGGGATAAGTTTAGGTCTAGGAAGCTTAATGTTTGGAGATACTTTGAATTGCTTCCGTTCGAAGATAGTAACAACATAATATCGCTGGACGAGGGTGGGACGCCTCTCTATAAATGCGAGAAGCTTGGCAAGTGGATGGGAGCTAAAGATGTTTACATCAAGTACGAGGGTATGAACCCCACGGGTAGCTTTAAGGACAGAGGGATGTGCATCGGTATAACAAAAGCGTTAAAACTTAGAGTTAAGGGCGTTGTATGCGCATCGACGGGCAATACTGCTGCGTCGCTTGCGGCATACTCTGCTAGAGCTGGAATTCCTTGCATCGTAATTGTGCCGAAGCAAACCGTCGCTATTGGCAAGCTGTTTCAGGCCATGTTGTACGGTGCCAAAGTGGTTAGATTGGACGGGACTTTTGATGAGGCTTTGAGCTTAGTATGGAAGGTTGTCGAGGAGGTGGGAGCGTACCTGCTTAACTCGATAAATCCGTGGAGGCTTGAGGGGCAGAAAACTGTGGCCTTTGAAATAATAGACCAGCTTGGTAAAGTACCGGGATACGTAGCACTTCCTGTAGGGAACTGCGGAAACATAGCGGCAGCTTGGAAAGGGTTCAAGGAAATGGAGACAGTAGGCCTTACGGATGGTACGCCATCGATGGTTGGCATACAGGCTGAGGGTGCATCACCATTCGTCGATTTAGTAAGGGAAGGGTACGATACGTTAAGACCCGTTGAGATGCCTAACACCATAGCATCAGCCATAAGAATAGGGAGACCGGTAAACTGGAAAAAGGCACTGTTGGCCGTGAAAGAGTCCGACGGCCTTGTCGCGAAGGTCTCGGATGCTGAGATAATTGAGGCCCAAAGAATGCTGGCTAGCCTTGAGGGGATCGGTGTGGAGCCTGCTGCAGCGGCATCGGTAGCCGGTACCAAAAAACTCATAGATAGCGGAGAGATTGATGCTAACGAAACTATCGTCTGTATTTGCACGGGGAACATGTTGAAAGACCCGAACCCAGAGTTGATCAAGGGCTTAGAACTCTTAGACGTCGCACCCGACCTAGAGCTTATCAGGAATATCTTTACCTCTTTGATCAAGCAGTAGAATATTTATAAGACGAGTGTAGTCTGATATACCGACTGCTTTTGTTGCAAAGAGTTTCGACAGGTGTATCAAAACTCGACAAGATGCTAGGAGGCGGCTTCATCCAAGGACGGACCTATCTTATCACCGGCGAGACTGGTGCTGGTAAGACCATACTCGCCCTACAGTTTTTGAGAGATGGGTTATTGCGTAATGAGCCATGTGTTTACGTATCGTTGGATGAGAGGGTTGGTAACGTCCTCACGGGTGCTGAAACATTAGGCTGGAACTTTTGGCCTTATGTTAAGAGCGGCCTTTTCTATCCGTTCGAGATAAGGCTCGAAGCAGCCGAGGTTAGGAAGTATGGAAAGGAGAGCAAGGCATTCATCGAGGCAATTAGAAAGGTGACCAGGGGCGGACCTATATCAAGGATCGTTCTGGACCCTGTCTCGGCCCTTGCCATGGGAGCTAAAGAGGAATTTTATGTTAGAGAGTATCTGAGGGAAGTCATAACGTATTTGGAGGAAGTTTGCAACGCTACAACTCTGCTCATCACCGACATACCTACGGGCTCTGCTGGATTAAGCAGATTCGGTTACGAGGAATTCCTCGCTTCAGGCGTGATAGTGATGGGCATAACGAGGCTCGACGGCAGACTTGTCAGGACGTTGTACGTGAGAAAGATGCGATGGTCACAAATGGACCCCACAATATACACATTCGACATACAATCTGATTTTGGTATAGTAATCAAGCAACCGCTTGACGCCTTAATAGGTAAATCAACAAAATCAAAAATCAAGGCGGATGAAGATGAGGAGGAATGATTTTGGGTAAGAAGCCTCATTACAAAGTCATTCCTGCATTTTATGCTTTTATCTAAGCTTTAGCAAATAAAATTGGAGAGGTTGGGCTCATGGCATTAGCATCTAAGAGATTCTCTGACGAGTTTGCGGCACTCATAGATAAGGTCGTCAGAGTATCAACGGTTCAGGGCATAAAGCTGGAGGGAAAGCTCTTAGCATACAACCCTTCAGACTATAGCATATGGCTCGCGGATGTAAAAAACGAAGGTGGCAACGTAATTCCGAAGGTGTTCCTATCCGGTAACAACATATTGATGATAGAGACTATGGAGGCCGGAATAGACATGCAGAAGCTTGCAGAGAGGCTTAACCGTGTTTTCCCGAACATGGTCAAATACATCAAGGAGGCAGACGTCATACTCGTCATGGATAGGATCAGGGTAACAAGGAGCGGCGTGGTCGAAGGGTCTGGACCTGCTGCTGAGCGTGTCCAAAAGGTCTTTGAAGAATTCATCAAAGAAGAGACAAAATGATTGAGGCTAAGGCTCGTGCTTAGCAACGTTCGTCCAATTCGCTAGAGGCGCTCATATTCTATCTCTGCAAACGCATAAGCACTGGAAAGCTCTTCTAAGTCCTTTGGTCGGATGTTGATGTCTAGAAGCTTGTTCAGGGATTCTATAGCACGCATAGCTCCGAAGAAGTCCGGCGCCAGCCCGTTAGTCTCTACAAGTATTGAAAGGCCGCTCATGTTTCTCATGCTTGCCAGCGTAACCAGCAGACCTGCCACCCCTATTATTTGTCCTGAGTACCTTAGACCACCAATTTTCTTAATCCATCTTTCGAGCACATTTCTGTCTGTTGATGAGCAGAAAACCATCCTTTTATCCGATACTAATTCCCTGCCATAACCTCCTAGCGTTACGACGAATTTACATCCAAACCTTTGTGCAATATCCAAGACCTTCTCGCAGAACTCATACTGTCCATAACTGGTCATGGGTTGTGCGTTCCCGTAGAGTAGTAGCATAGGTCTGGGCGACTTTGCAAGATAGATATCGCTAAAGCTGAACACAAGCCTACCATCCCTTATGAAACCAACACTCGGAAAATAAGGCGAGTATAGCCGGCATACCCTTTTCAAGTTAAGCTTGGTTAAGAGGTAAGAGACAGCGACCTTTGCCACTAAGCCAACACCTGGCAGACCCTCTATTAATACAATATCTTCTGAATAGAAATCCTCTAATTCCTTCTCGAAAACGACGTCCGTCTCGAGCATTCCTTTTCTAACGCCACACTTCATTCCGGATTAATTAATGTTACCAAACCCGTTTCCGTAACATTTATTCCTTTCTATCCTATAATATTATCAACGTGTGTTGTCCAAGCATGCCGCGGCCGTAGTCTAGGCTGGTAGGACGTGGGGGCCCCGTCGCAAGGGGCAAGCCCCAAGGTCCCGGGTTCAAATCCCGGCGGCCGCACTAGTACCTCTGAAAAATAACAAATCACCGACCCATACTTATCGTTATGGACGTCCTAAATGTAGTACGCTAAATATGAAAGCCGTGGTAAAAGGGAAACGCCCTACCCGCCTGAAATGGAATGATAAAAGATTTATAGAATTGATTTGGTTCTAAGACAAAAAGAGCTCAACTTTGGAGGTTGTTTGCGAAAACGGATAGTGAGGTTCAGAGGGTGAAAGGTTCAGGCGTTAATGAAAGTTTAGGTTGGACTCTACCGAATGTTGAAAAATCCAAAAGATGGGACATATAATTCATTAGACGGTTCATGGTGTGCCTTGGGCCCGTCAGCTCTCTTTTCGACTTCCTAACATTCTTTATAATGCTTTTCATCTTTAAAGCCTCTGAACCGCTGTTCCAAACAGCTTGGTTCATCGAATCTTTAACATCGCAAACTCTTGTAATCTTTGTCATTAGAACAAATAAGACGCCCTTCTGGAAAAGCAAACCAAGTCAATTATTGCTCCTTAGTAATATAGCAATAATAACATTCGCATTGATACTTCCATACACACCATTAGGAACAATCTTCAGATTTGTAAAACCTCCAGCAGCCTTCTTCGTATTCTTGATTGCAATCCTCGGAACATATATGGCAGTAGCCGAAATGATCAAAAGCTGGTTTTACAGAAAGTATGGCTACCGTTTAGAACAAATTCTTATCCCCCCTAAGAAGATCGGCATATACCTCACTAAGACTACAAAGCTCATCCAAAACGTCATAGCAATCATCTGCCTACACCCAGAAGACGAAATAACAGTCGACACCCTCCTAGAAGACTTGGAAAGAAGTATAGAGCATTCATTCGACCGCTACCAAGTAGGCCGTATAATCCAATACTTGAAAAACGTAGGTCTCATAAGCTTTGACCATCGTCAAAGAGCAATCAGACGGGAAAAACAATTAAAAGAATACGTGACAAAACAGTTAATGAGTAGCGAGCTATGGCTAAAAATAATCCACGAATGGTACAAAGTTGGTAGAACTATTAGAGACAAATACGGAAAAGTAAACCCGGAATACCAAGAACTCCTATCTTATAAAATCCTAGAGTAGTCCCGCCGGGTGGAACGATGTTATGAGTAAAATCTCCAAAGGCGGAAATAGGTTCAAATATTTTTGTTCCTTAGCTGACTGTGGAATGCTCAGATGTAGCAAATGTAAGGCTGAGGCGGAGCCGCTTTACCGGTTGGATATTATAAAGAAAAGTCTCTGTCACTCTTGCTTTATTGAATACTACGAGAAGAAGGTTAAGAAGACAGTACTGAAGTACAGGATGCTCAGTGGTGTCAAAAATTTAGGAGTTGCCGTTTCCGGAGGAAAAGACAGCATGGCTTTGCTCAAGTCTCTTTTGAACATTTTTCCAAGCATCAATTTCGTGGTAATACATCTGAACCTTGGGATACCTGGATATTCCGATACATGCCAGACGTTGGTTCAGAGGTTTTGCCAGAAGAATTCCATAGAGTGTATAGTGTACGACCTAAGAAATGCCGAGGGGTATTCGCTTAAAGATTTTGTAACGTCGAAACTCGGCCGGAGAATATGTGGGATCTGCGGAGTAGTTAAGAGGTACTTATTGAACAAGATTGCGCTCGAGAATGATTTGGATGCTATAGCCACAGGCCACAATCTTGACGACACGGTTGAGCTCCTGTTCAATCACTACATTAACGGGGCCCTAGATGATTTAGTAAGAAATAAACCCGTTCTTCCCAGCACGCACCCAAAAATCGTTAAGAAGATAAAACCATTGATAGAGATGACCGAGCAGGAAAACCTTTACTATGTTTTATCCACGCATACGGAGTACGTAGATAACAAATGTCCGTTGGTAAAGGGCTCGAGGATGATGAAGAGGAAGAAGCTGCTGATGAAGGTCGAGGAAGAGATTCCAAACTTCAAACATCTCTTGTTCAAGACCCATTTAAAACGCTTCTTACCGATTCTCGAAAAGCACTTCGAGGTGCCAGCTCTAAGAGAGTGCGAGAGATGCGGCATGCCCTCGAAGAATTCTATATGTAGCTACTGTAAATTGATTTCCAAACTTCGCATACCTTCATCTGCAACTTTCCCATCCAATCGATGTCATGAATGAAAGCTTAATGAGTGCCAGCGACCAGCTAGACTTCGTAGGTCATCCCCAACGATGGTGCAATAGCATCTAATGAACACTCCTCTCTAGCCCAATTGGCAAGAACCTCACAACTATCTCCATCGCCATGAACTGTGAAGATTTTTGTTCCAGGATTAAAAGACCTTAGTAAAGCCTGAAGTTCCTTTTGACCAGCATGGCTTGAGAACAAGAAGTGCTCAACCCTAGCCTTAACGGGCATTTCCTTACCGTTGCTCATCAATTTCTTCTCGGAAACCAGCAAAGCCCCCGGCGTTCCTGGTATTTGATAGCTAACCAAGAATATTGCTGAGGATTCGTCGTTAGCTATGTGTTGAGCGTAATAGGCTGCGGGCCCGCCCTTGAGCATGCCAGCTGGACAGACTATGACTCCAGGTTGCTCAAGAACCCTTTTCCTTTCCCTTTTGCCGCTGACGATGTTGACTCTTTTTCTAACTTTTTCGAGAAGATCATAATTTGCTATGAATTCTCTGCCTCTTAGATACAGGTCCAGTAGCTTGACCGCCATACCGTCCGTCGAAATCGTATGTTTAAAGTTTCGAGCTACCAAGATGCATAAGATTTCTTGTGAACGGCCTACCGAGAATGCAGGCACTAAAACTATGCCACCATCTTCAACCACTCTGTTGCATTCTTCGATGAATCGTTTTTCAAGTTCCTGCCTGTCGTGATGAGCCTCTTTAGCATACGTGGACTCCGTTATGACGGCGTCCACATCGGTCTGGCTGATGTCAGCACCGTTCAGCAGTCTAGTTTTTATGGGGTTAATATCGCCTGTGAAGAGGAGGCGCTTGTCGGCATTTACCACGACTTGAGCGCTTCCCGGTATGTGACCGGCATCCAGTAACTCTATTTCGACGTCTTTGATCCTTACCGGCTCCCTGTAGTAAACCCTCCTTGCCCTCCCAAGCATGTATTCCACCTCCAGATATTCGTACGGGACGTAGTAACCGGACAACCTGAGAAAGTCCTCTAGGAGTATCTCACATGTTTCAAGGGACATGCTCGTGGAGTATAGCTTCGGTCCTTCATCCATGTAAAGTAGCGGTGCGGCTCCGGAATGGTCCAGATGGGCGTGAGTGATTATAACAGCGTCTAGGTCCTTGGGCGCTATGTGAGCGGGGAACTCTGGCTCGTCGTTTGGCTTAATGCCGTAGTCTAGTAGAATCCGTGCTCTGTCAGTCTTTACGAGTATCGCTGACTTTCCTACTTCGCCTACAGAGCCCAGAAAAGTTATCTCCATAATCGACACCGTTCCTCAGAGAGTCCATACAACATATGGGCAACCTTATCTTCCTAACATCTTCATTCTAACGTGATTCATAAATGTTTCCGAGAAGTTAGTCTTTAAATCCAAGACAATGTACAGTATCTTTGGTTGAAACCATGGAGGTTATGGAGGCTATAAGGACAAACCTGGCCGTAAGAGAGTTTAGACCGGATAAGGTTCCTAAGGACATAATAATCAAGATTCTGGAGGCAGGACGTCTCGCACACAGCTCCAAGAACACACAACCGTGGCGCTTTATAGTCGTCGATGATAAGGACAGGCTATCTTTGTTGAGTAAAACGACTCCGACAGGGGCTCACATAGCAAATGCTGCGTTTGCCATTGCGCTGTTTATGGAGAATGCAAAGCTCCCTGAGGTTGACGGTGCCAGGGCTATGGAGGACATGATGCTGGTTGCATGGTCTCTCGGTGTTGGCTCCTGTTGGATAACGAACTTTGATGAGGAAAAAGTTAAACAAATACTCAATGTTCCAAAGGAATGGAAGCTAATAACCGTAGCACCGTTTGGTTATCCAGTAAAGCCCGCAAGAAAGGGTAAGAAAAAGCGAAAAGCGCTCGAGGAAATCGCATATTACAATACGTACGGAAACCCTATCAGCCGTATGATAGAACAACGCTAATTAGAGTACACTCACCTTTATTCCTTTTTCTTCCAGCTTAGATTTGACGAGCATTGCGAATTCTTTCAACGATGGATTCTGAGTATTCAGTATAACAACGTGCGCATAACCGTGCCCTACTATGTAATTTACGGTAACGTCGGCTATGTTTTCTTTAGCATCCATCAGCAAGGAGATGCTAAAGTTCGTTTGTGAGAATGGGTAGACAAACTTGAGCTCTGCAGGGACGACGCCGTATGGGTTTAAAAAGAAACCGTAAGAGGCTTTTCCAGCGACCTCGGGGAGCTTCTCCTTAACCATGCGTTCAGCGGCCTCCACACTCCTGTGCTTTCCTCCTATTTGGGATATCAAAACTATCGTGTCAGACTTCTTAGCTGGTACGTATGCCATCAACCTGCCTCTAGTCCTGCTGACTTCTGGTCTCAGCAGGCTGAGCTTGTCGAAGAGGTTCATGCCCCTCCGCTTCGATATAGGTGTATGGAGTTCCATCAACTCTATGAGTTTTTTGTCAGAAAGCATCGCCCTAAAAGCTGCGTAGAGTCTAGGATGAGACCTGGCCCTTATCTCGAGGAGCTCCATTAACCTTCCGTCCTTAATCGCCTGCTTTATCTCCATAACTTCGCGGAAGCAAACGCTCAGATTATGAAGGGATAGAAGCTTAACCCTTTCGTCGTCCGGCAACGACCTTAGCTCTTCTGGAGAGTACTTTGAGCAGACCTCGCACTCGCACGGGAAGTAATCCAGCATCGAGAGCCTCAGCGTTCCCGAGTAGCTCATGTACCTTCCCTCTTTTGCATACAGGTAGTAACTTGCAGAGTCAAAAGTGTCGCAGCCCATCGCCACAGCAAACGGCATGAGCATAGGATGACCAGCACCGAATAGATGAAGTGGTTTTTCTGATGGGATGATACGTTTAACAGCCGCTATCATCTTAAAAAGCTTGGTGAACATATAGCCCTCCATGAGCGGCGTGGGACTTCCAAGGGCGAAGAAATCAAAGGGCATTCCTACCAACTTCGATGCACAGTACTCTAGCAGCTGGAGGTGCGCACCGCCCTGTATCGGTGCCGCCCATAAAGCCCGCTTACCCTCGTTCAACATCTCGAGTGTCTCTGTAACATTTGCCAAAGTCTTCTCCACGCTCTCCTTAGCTTTCTCATAACTTACGAGTCCTGTCGGTACATCGAGCGGTACGGCCATGTCGCTACCTATTGCTTCTTGGAACGACGCGATTTCCTTAGGTGTGACAGCTACGTCACCATACTCGAGCATCTGGTATCCGCCAGAGTCCGTCATAACTACGCCGTTGAATGATATGACGTTGTGTACACCTTTCTCTATGCCTTCTTTCCTTAACCTCCTGTAAATTATGTAGGCGTTCGTTATTACAGCCTTGCACCCGAACCTCTCAGAGATATAGCTTGCAGGGATTACCTGACTCACGGGGTTTATTACGGGTAGGAATGCTGGGGTCTCAAACCTTCCAGATTTTGTCTCTATCCTACCTATCCTTCCGAGGAGGTCTTTGGCTATAACTTCGAACATGCAACGACCCGGCCCTTCTCAAACATCCTGATTGGTTTTGCTATTTTAAATATTGGTAAAACATGCATTAAATTTTCCAAAAGAATTAAATACTTCTTAGTTTACATTTATTAAACATGTCATCTAAAGCGAAAGAAGAACTAATAAAATTGCTTAACAAAGCTCTCGAGTTAGAACATGCTGCATATGTGCAGTACCTAAGCCATGCGGAGATCGTAGACGGTTTAAACAGCGAGCCCATAATAGAGAGGTTGAAAGAGATAGCCAGTGACGAGGCAAAGCATCAGGAAATGTTCAGGACGCTTATAGGCGATTATCTGGGCGGCGTGCCTTCCACAGGAATAGCTGAGACAAAAACCGCTAAGACTATACAAGAAATCTTAGAAGTGAACTTAAAAGACGAGAAGCATGCGGTAGATTTTTATACTGAAATTCTCAAGAAGATAGTGCAAGAAAAGGAAAACTTGCCGTATGAGTACTTTAAACTGGAGCACGAGGTTAGGCACGTCATAATGGATGAGCAGGAACACATAACAGAACTGAAGAAGCTCCTAGGTTTGAAGTAAGTTAAATTACCTACACACCAATATTTTTTCAGTTTAAATTTTTTATATCAGCAATAAAAACCTCTAGAATAAAACCTAGCGGTGAGAGGTGAATTGGTTCCGAATAGGTGAGGGACTTCCGACTGGCAAAAGCTACTAAGCCCTCACAATTATCATCCCGTGCCGACAGGGCTTTAGCTTTGTTGTATGAAATAAACAAATTGCTCAGCTCAATCGGTATTAGAGAGCATTTTATCGATGCCGAGTGGTCCAACACGGACCCAAATTTTCCTGACCTTTCTATCCTGCTTGAGGGACAACGTGACGTTACATTAGTGGTCACGATATCTGTTAGGCGCTCCGATGTGGAGAGAAGGGTTAAAGACTTTATCGATATGGCCCAAAGTTATGACAATATACAACCCTGCCTTGTACCGGGAAACCCTGCATATCTGTCTCCGCATGAAGTATGCAAGAATTCCATAAAGTTGATGGAAGAACATGCCAAGACCATCAGGCGAGCATACGACGGTGTTATGTACTTGGGTTGTGAAAAAATCGAGAAAGCTTCGGCCCGTATAGCTGAGCTTTTTAATGCGACGTTATTTTACGTGTACAAGAGGAGTAAACTTAAAGAATACTTTTCGCTCTCAAATGAAAGGTTCGCGGCAATCTACACGCCCGTCATCGTTGACGGACTGAATGAGGCGGCCAAGTCTTATATCGCTAGAAGGCTGGGCCTCAACAATTTTGATGGTAACTTCACAAAGCATGCGATCGATGAATACGTACTCTCGTTAACGAATGACTGCATCCACGTCCTAAAGTGCTTTAGAAGGCAATATGCCACACTGGTCATCCACCCGTTCAGCAACTTCACATCAGAGATAGAAAAGGTGTTCGGAAAAATTAGGGCACTGATCGAACTTTGGTAGGCATAACCATCCATAGCAGCCAAACTTTTAGGAGGTACGAATGTGAAAATAGGCACGTTGGAGGTTAATGATCCACCAACAGAAGAAAGCATGCGACAAATCGTCGAAATGAGGTAAATCTTTAGCCAATAAAATCAGAGAATTTTTTTGAGAGAATACCCTGCTGATTTCTCCTAAACAAGTTAAAAGGGGAATTCTGGCGCAGAAGTGAACGCATAGTCTACATATATTTTGTAATCCGCGCCCAAAGGCAGGAGACATTTTCGCCTGGACGGCATGGCTTTCCTAGGCCACTCGAGCTTTTGGGAGTGGCGGGCTGAGGGCGTCCGGCCAAAGCCTCCGCCCGTACACCCCCACCCCATCAAGCCCGTCTTCTACGGGGGCTCTCGTCCGGAGCACAGGCCTGTTGCCAGGCCCTAAGCTCCGGAGTGGCTGCCTATTTTCGGGAGCGGCTTCGGGCTTAGATGCTTTCAGCCCTTATCCGCAGGGGCGCAGCTGCCCGGCTCTGCCCTGTAGGACAACCGGTAAACCGTTGGCCCCGGCGCTCCGTTCCTCTCGTACTGGGAGCACCTTCCCCTCAGGCAGCCAGCACCCCCAGCAGGTAAAATCCGATCTGTCTCACGACGGTCTAAACCCAGCTCACGTTCCCCTTTAATCGGCGAACAGCCGCACCCTTGGCCGCTGCTGCACGGCCAGGATGGGAAGAGCCGACATCGAGGTACCAAGCCGCGGGGTCGATGGGAACTCTCGCCCGCGACGAGCCTGTTATCCCTGGGGTAAGTTTTCTGTCACCTCCAACCCCCATCGGTGGGAGTTGAAGGATCGCTAGGCCCGGCTTTCGCCTCTGGACCCCTTGCGTTCAAGGGTCCAGTCAGGCCGGCTTTTGCCCTTGCACTTAACGGCGGGTTTCTGTCCCGCCTAAGCCGACCTTTGGGCCCCCTCGATATCTTTTCAAGGGGGTGCCGCCCCAGCCGAACTGCCCACCTGCCGTTGTCCCAGGGCACCAGGCCCCGGTAAGGGATGCAGCCAAAGGCAGGCGGTGTTACATCGGCGCCTCCCCCAGCTCCCGGAGAAGCTGGGATCGACGGCTCCCGCCTACGCTCTGTGCCTTCGACCGCATCCCAGCAACAGGCTGCAGTAAACCTCCACAGGGTCTTCTTTCCCCGCTGGGGGCTCGTGGACTGTTCGCCCACGTTACGTGGGTTCACCGGGCTCCGGGTGGGGACAGTGGGGCCCTCGTTGATCCATTCATGCACGTCGGAACTTACCCGACAAGGCATTTGGCTACCTTAAGAGAGTCAGAGTTACTCCCGGCGTTTAGGGGCCCTTAGCCCGGTTGGACCCGGGTTTCAGGTACCCCCACTGGCCAGGATTCAGAAGCCGTTCAAAACCTTTCGGTCTTGCGGCTTCCTATGTTGTTATTAAACAGTCGGGACCCCCTAGTCACTGCGACCTGCGGCCCCAGCGTCTCCGCCAAGGCCGCAGGCACCCCTTCTACCGAAGGTACGGGGCCAATTTGCCGAGTTCCCTCACCCCGGAGTGACCCGATACGCCTTAGGCTTCTCACCTAGGGGCACCTGTGTCGGTTCTCGGCACGGTCTCCGGGAATCCTTCCCAGCCCCCTTTTCACGGGCTCCAGGGATCAGCCGAACCGCCCATACGGGCGGCCATTCCCGCTTTCACCTGGTTCTCGCCTTTACGGCACTCCCCAGGCTTATACGGTTAGACCGGGCTACGGCCCGGCTCGGCCTACCCCGAAGCGTCGGAGGCTGGGCTTGCGTCGCCGCACGTATCCCGGAGGCACCGGAATCTTAACCGGTTTCCCTTTCGGCCTACCCGGTTAAGGTCGGCCTTAGGACCGGCTTACTCCTGGCTGACGACGCATTGCCAGGAGACCCTTGCCCCTTCGGCGGAGGGGATTCTCACCCCTCTTCGCTGTTACTACCACCGGGATCTACATTGGCGGCCGGTCCACCGGACCTCACGGCCCGGCTTCTGCCCAACCGCCACGCCCTCCTACCTCCACCAAGCACTTGCTTGGTGGACCGGGGTTTCGGCGGCCCGCTTAGACCCGTCAATTTTCGGGGCCCCCAGCCTCGGCGGGTAAGCTGTTACGCACTTCTTAGCCGATGGCTGCTTCTAAGCCTACGGCCCCGCTGTCTTAGGCTGGAGACGCCCTTTGGTTTGTCACTTAGCGGGCACTTAGGGGCCTTAACCCCAGGTCTGGGTTGTTCCCCTCTCGGCGTAGGAGCTTACCCCCTACACCCCACTCCCCGGGTCTACGGCGCCCAGGTATTCGGAGTTCGAAAGGAAGGCGGGCCCTTTCGGACCCTTACCCCCCTATCGGTGCTCTACCCCCTGGGCTGCCTCGCCGGAGGCTGAGCTGCAACTCACTTCGGAGGGAACTAGCTATCACCGGGCTAGATTGGTTTTTCGCCCCTAGCCCCGGGTCAGAGGACCGAATTGCACGTCAAGACCCCTTCGGGCCTCGACCGGGCTTTCGCCCGGCTTCGCCCTGCCCAGGGCTAGATCGCCCGGTTTCTAGTCTCATGGCCATGACTCCAGGCCCTTTCGGACCCCGCCCCTCACCAGGGGATAAACCCTGGTTGCGGGCATGTCGGTTTCCCTACGCCTACGCGCCTTGGTAAGCGCTTAAGCTCGCCATGACCATGAACTCCCCGGCCCGTGTTTCAAGACGGAGTGTGCGACCCTGGTATCCACCCTCGGCTCCCAGAAAGAGAGCCTTCGGGTGGAGTTCCCTTTTGGGCCGCACTCGTCTGTTACCAGCCGGTTTCAAGCGCTTTTCACACCCCTTCCGGGGTTCTTTTCAACTTTCCCTCACGGTACTGGTGCGCTATCGGTCTTGGGACGTATTTAGCCTTGGAAGCCGATGGCTCCCAACTTCCCGCACCATATCCGAGGTACGGTACTCTGGATACCGGTCCTTCCCTTAGCCCGCCTTCGCCTACGGGGCTGTCACCCTCTACGGCGGACCATTCCAGGTCGCTTCGGCTCAGCGGGCTAAGTGGGCGACCGGTCCATAACCCTACATCTCCCTGCGGTCACCCGCAGGGATTCGGTTTGGGCTCCTCCCCTTTCACTCGCCGTTACTCAGGGAATCCCGTTTTGGTTTCTTTTCCTCCCCCTACTTGGATGTTTCCGTTCAGGGGGTTCCCGTACCGCGCTTTGCGCGGTACGTAGCCGACCGCTTTCGCAGCCGGCTACAGGAAATCCCATTCGGGCATCCCCGGATCGATGCCTGCATGCGGCTACCCGGGGCTTATCGCAGCTTGCCACGCCCTTCCTCGGCGCCCAAGCCGAGTTATCCACCGGCTGGCGTAGTCTGGCCTAGGTGTTCCACGCCGCCCAGCTAGCGACGTCTCCAAGCCTCTGAGCGCGGTCATAGTAAGCTTAACTTACTCCCGCATCGAGCAACCGGTCAAGAGACCGGAAGCTCTCATACAACACTTCAGCAATTACTTGATTCTCGAGAGTTATTAATAAGGCTTTTCAGCAGCTAGCGACAAGATATTTTAACCGGCAACCGTTCCTTGTGTAAAATTCATGTAAAACTTTGCGGCAGCTTTATGCCGAGACTCTCCATCATCGTGATGACCCTATGCTTGTAGGTGTGCGAGGCTCTCACAAGCCTGTAACCGTTATTGGCCAAGAGTTCCCTTCTACCTTCGTCCTCCAAGTAATATTTTATTAATTCTATGAGTTCGTCCAGATCAGAGTACAGCGCTATGTGGGTACCCTCTTTAAATATATCCTCTAAACCGTTCTTTATCCTATCTGCCAGCACCATCCTCCTGCAGCCCATCGCCTCGAATATTCTGGATCCGAGCGTCTTGTTGTTGGAGATCTGCAACACGATCTTTGACTTTGAATATACTGAGGATGCATCATGCATAAACGCAAACTTTCCGCTGTCCGTAGTGAACATCTTAAACCTCTTCTTTAAAGCATCCAGCATGTGTCTCCTCTCCTCGTTCATATAGCCCAAGAAAGTAACGTCGTATACCATTTGGAGTCCTGGTATTTCTCTGAATATCCTAGGATCGTATGCGTAAGGCAGCCAAAAGACTTTGTCGCAGCCCATCTCCTTGAACATCCAGATGTAGTCCTTCTGCCCTACGAAGACGAAGTCATAATTCCAAAGCTCGCATTTCCTGTAGGCCTGCATGGCGTTCGAGGTGTGCGGGTCCAAGGCGTAGAATACCTTGATTGAGTTCCTGAATTTTCCGAGGTCATAAGGGCGTTTGATAGGAGGCTCCACCATAAGGACTATGTCGGGCTCTCTTGGTATGGGCTTTACTCTTGAGAACCTCAGGTTCAGGAGCTTGTAGAGCAAGGACGGTATCGAGAGCTTCTTTATGAACCACTCGTGAACGTCAAGGTAGACAGAAATTACGTTAGCCACCTCATACAGAGCGTGCTCGAAGTACCTGACTATAGAGAATGGTTTAGAATCGCAAAGAAGGAGGACAAGGGGAAACTCGCCAGAACTAGAATCCTCTTCGTTCATTCGAATCAACGTAAGGCCGATTCCTATTAAAAATTGCTGGAGTTTTATCGTTGTGTAAGCATGCCGTCCTTTGTCTTGTCGTTCCCTCATCGAACTTCTTACGTAGCCGTACCAAACAAGCAGCTCGTTCGTGGGCAGCAACTCGTAAAGGAGCAACTTTCTGTAGAAGATTGATAAGGGAGGTGTGCGCTTCTTATTATGGGGCGAGTGGCTGGGCGGGTCTCGGGGAACTCCCGAGGAAGTTCCTCCCCCAAGTAGGGGCGCGCGACGCCGCGAGGCGTAGGGGGAGACCCCTGGCAACGCACCAGAAACGAGACCTCCCGATGCCAGATGAGTTTGATGCGGTAGGAAGCCGCTGACGAGGCGTCGGGATTGGGTGGAACGGGCGGCCCGCGCGGGAAAGGCAAGAGGTCTTTGAGCCTGCCCCGGCGAGACCTCAGGCACCGATTAGACAAATCCCGCCTAAAACAGAAGGAGGACTATGGGCCACACGCCCCCGAAACACCTAGGGACGTTAACGTTTTACACTTTGATCTTTTAGCACGTTCTATTCATCCTTATATGCGCTGACAAAGCACGATTTTTCTCCGAGTCAAACATAGTCTTGCGGGAAAATTATGTGAAAGAAGTTCTGAGCTCATAATTAGAAAAGTTATGGGCTTGCTTCGGAGAGATGCTTTACGTTTGTTAAATGGGTCTTAATCACATTGAACCATTTCACCGCTACGCTTACATCAAGTACGAGAATCTTTTCCTCCTCCATTTGATCATCTCTTCCTCGGCTATCCAACCCGGACCCCTTGGAGATCTTTGCCAGCCTATCCATCTTCTCGACCGCGCTTAATGGTTAAGGGATCTTTAGCGGGTCTCAACTTATTCTCCTCTTGCTCCACGACAGGTTCGACGTATCTTCTTAACAACTCGCTCCAGTTTATGTGTCGAAGCCTACCCATCCTAGCCTTAAGCTTTTTATCAACGCGAAAGCTCGCGATATTCACGTATAGTGTAATACATCACTGCTATAATTTAATAAGTATTACAGACCGAGGTAGACTCAGCTCATTATCACAGGTAAAAATGGCTCGCCCATACTTCTTCATTTTACGAGAAAAAGCATCCCAGACGTCCAGTGTTTTATCCTCCAAGACTTTTTGTCGTAAACTTTATTAAAATAACAAATGGAAATATGCCTCCGCTACGTTGTGAGAATTAGTTCAGCATGTGAGGAAAAAATTTCCGGTGTGCTGAACTAATTGGCGGTGTACCATGGTTCGATGGTCCAGATGTCCCGTGTGTGGAAAAACGTTTAACCAATCAGCTTGAAAATATTGGATGATGTAGCATGAAGATAGTTATAAGAGCATTCAGACCGTCCGATATAGAGGACGTCTGCAGGATCGAGAAAGAATCCTTCAAGGACCCATGGCCCTGTTACGTGTTTACGTATCTTCACACGAAAAACCCTGGGAGCATTAAAGTAGCCTTGGTTAACGAAAAACTTGTGGGCTACGTCGTGTTTGACGTCGAAGAGCGTGACGGAAAGAAGGTTGGCCACATCCTAAACCTGGCGGTGGAGCAAGGCTTCAGGCGTATGGGAATAGGAAGGGCATTGATGGAGGCTGCAATATCTTATGTAAAAGGGTCTGGAGTGAATGAGGTTTGGCTTGAGGTTAGGGAGTCAAATACCGTCGCCAGGAAATTTTATTTGAGCATAGGCTTCGTCGAGAAGGGAAGGATAAACCGCTATTATCACGACGAAGATGCAATTGTAATGTACAAGGAGATAGAGTAAAATTATTATTTGGCGTCCATAAAACCGTAGAAGGGGCCCCGGTAGCTAAGCCCGGTATAGCGCCGGCCTTGTAAGCCGGTGGTCGCGGGTTCGAATCCCGCCCGGGGCTTAATTGGGTATCTGAGAGAACCAACACTTTCAATCAAGAGCTTCACCAGACCCTATAAATGTTAAACCTGACTTTACATTTTCTGCATTCTCCTCTACATGATGATCAAAAAATAAAAGGGAAGTTACACGATCTTCTCCAGGAACTCCTTATGCGTCATCACTTCAGCTATCAAGGGAAAGAGCTTTGTCTCTGCGTACCTCTGCTCCTCCCAAGATAGCGCCGCAGTGCAATTCTTGATTATTATCACATGGTAGTTCAGGTCGTACGCCGTCCTAGCCGTAGACTCAACACAAACGTTTGTTAAGAAGCCGCATATTGCAACATTCTTGATTCCGTTATACCTGAGTATTGCGTCGAGGTTTGTTCCATGGAATCCGTCCAGGCCCCTCTTTCCCTCAACATAGATATCTACATACGGCTTCAACTCATCTATGAACTCGGCACCCTTCGTTCCTTTTCTGAACGTTCCACCCTTCTTGACGTTAGCCTTTATACCGAATTCCTGACCTAAGTCCTTATAATCCGGCTCGAAGGTAATCGGGCAACCTATGACAAGAGCCCCTTTCTCCCTAGCACCCTTAGCAAGCTCTACAGCGTTCTCGATTACCTTGTACTCTTTCAATATCTGCTCAACACCAGGGTAAAGCGGAAAGCCAGGCTTACAAAAATCGTTCTGAAACTCTATCATAACTACCGCTGTTTCTTTCGCCTTAAACGCCATAAAATTCTCCTCAAATTTTTTGGAGGTGTATTGGATATATAAGATTTTTGTGCTCTAATGTTTCCTTGATGCATGAAGCAGGCCAAAAAACGATGGTTACAAGTGCTAGATTTCATTCAATTTTATGAATACGCATTGGGCTATCTTCTTTGCAAGGAGCGGCGGAACGGCCTCGCCAACCTGATCGAACTGACTATCTATTCCGCCATAGAATACGTGGTTGTCCGGAAAGCTCATCAAGCGCGCCTGCTCCCTCACCGTCAACAGCCTGTCTTCGTACGGATGGATGAATCTAGATTTGCCGTGAATCGTGGGAGCGAGCTTCTTTGGATGCAACCTCACCCAATTCCTATGTACCCGGTTCAAAGAATCTCTAAAGCTGAAAAGGGCCTCGCCCCACCTCAGACCCGCTATCTTCCTTTGCCTAACGACACCGACCTTGACGAGGTTATGATTTGGCGCTTCTCCAAGAGGTGGAAGTCCCTTCAAGGCCTCTTCAACGCACTTGGCTTTCTCCTCCATCCCGCATAAGTCGATCTTTACGTTAGAGATGAAGACCCTATATCTTCTGGAAGGTACACCATAGCGCTGAGCTTCTAGGAAGTTGAAGTGTGCATCGTAACCTATTCTCTTGAAAAGCTCTTTCAGGACGTCTCCGAGCGGTTCCTCGACCAGCTCGGGCACGTTCTCCATTACGTATATCTTCGGCTTGAGTTCATTAACCAGGCGGATAAACTCAAGCACTAACCTACCCTGGGCGTCGGACATCAACCTGTCCAGCGGGTCTTTTTTCCTTTTTCTGTTCATGCTCGTAAATGGTTCGCATGGTGGTCCGCCTATAACCACATCCACCTCACCAACGGCCTCTAAGATTTTTCTCCCGCTAACCCTCTTCACGTCTTCTGGAAAAAGGCAGACCCATGGAAAGTTATGCGCGTATGTCTTGACAACATGCGGGTGATTCTCTATAGCCGCCTTAACCGTTTCGCCGAACCCTATGCTGAACCCTCCACCGCCAGCGAATACGTCAAGGACCCTTACATCCAACTCCTGACTGTCTATTCATGTAAATTTTGGATTTAAACTATTCATGGTTCTCTCCAGACAGACTTTCTTTTTGCCAAAAGCATAAGCGCAATTGTCCATATAAGAAGAACCGCCAAGCTCATCAGCCTCTGATGCTCCATGAGCGATATTATGCCGACTGCCTCTTTCATCAGTAGCGCAGCATGTGTGGTTGGGACAAACATAGATACTATCTGGCCCCATTCTGGTAGGAGGCTCATAGGATAGTATATCGGTGGGAGCATGCTGAGCACTATCGAGAGCAGACCCTCAAGCGCCCATATATGCCTGATGTCTGAGATGCGTGTCGAGAGGTAAAAACCTAGGGAGAGGGCCGAGAGCCAGCATAACAGCATGGATAGCATAAGCATCGGGATGCTCGAGATGCTCAAAATCCCCTTTAGGGCCATGAGTACTAAGAAGAGGGCTATTGCCGGAGAGCTGTATACGAGTTCGGAGATCGCTATGCCAACCATGTAGATTGTTGGTGAAACCGGCGATGCCACCACCATGTCTTGGAACTTGAGCTCAACTTTATACCAGACTATGTCTGCTTGGATTGCTATGCCGCTCATCACGACGAGCGAAATAAGTCCGCCCACAAGGGCATCCACTACTGCATACTCCGCGAAGATGTTGATGAAGAAGACGAGTATTAAAGGGTAAGAGAGCATAACGATAAGCCAGAGAGGGCTCCTCATGACAGGCTTAATGCCGTTGAGCATAACGAGTGCAAATATGGCCCTAGCGTTCTTCATAAACTCCATGGGCGATCACCTTCCTGATGAACACATCCTCAACACCAACCGGTGAAACCGATAACTTCAGACCTTTTGCCGCGCAGTAGTCATAAAGCCTTCTAGAATCCTCTTCGTCTCTCGGATAGATGATTAACCTTCTACCTATCGTGATAACCTCGCCGAATTCCGATAGTTCTTCCGGACTTGATGCGGTAACCTGAACTTCTGCCCTCATCTTGTACGGAAGCATGCGTTGCACCTCATCCACATAACCTTGGGCTACGAGCTCGCCGTCGTTGATCAAAGCAAACTCGTCTGCGACCGCCTCGACCTCATCCATGTTGTGCGTCGTTAAGAAGATTGTTCGGCCCGACATCGCAGCCCTGTTTATGACGTCCCAAACAAGCCTTCTAGCTATCGGGTCAAGACCTGTAGTCGGTTCATCAAGGAAGATAACGTCGGCCTCCGTAGCGACGGCCATCGCCACGAGTACTTTCCTCTTCAGCCCACCTGAGAGCTTCATGCAAAGCGTGTCGGCATATTCCTTGAGGCCGAGATCATCTAAAACCTTGCGCGTCTTCTCGGATGCCTCGAGCATCGAGAAGCCTCTCATCATCAAATAATACTTTACATGCTCTTTAACAGTAAGAAGGTACATGGGCTTAGACTCTTGAGGTACAACGGCTATCCTCTTCCTTACCTCATCCGCCTCTTCAACGACGTCGTATCCCAAAACCTTTCCAGTTCCGCTCGTCGGTAAGAGCTGGGTCGTCATTATCCTCAAAAAAGTCGTCTTTCCCGCACCGTTTCTACCAAGAAGGCTGAATACTGTTCCAGAGTTAACAGTAAGCGTAATGCCCTTTAGGGCATAGAAGCCGTTACCATAAACCTTTACTAAGCGCTCAGCGAATATTGTCTCCAAGGCGATCTAATATAGACAGACCGATTTATTATCCATAACCTTCTGCAGAACGATATGTTTTTATAGTGTCTGAATATCGTTATTCTCGCTCTCTTCTTGCAAATCGCAATGCATGCCTTACATTCTTAGATTTGGGCATTATTATCGTTCCCTCTTCTTCATCGCCCAAGGCTACATAATCTCCCTTTAGATAGAGATAACCTACCAGCGCACACGTGACCGCATCCAATTCATCACCGCTCATGCTGTGTTTTAATCCCTTAATGCCGAGCCTTCTAAGACCACGGAGCAGGCCTTCAAGGCTAACATGCTTTCTCGGTATTCGCAAGACGTCCTGAGCACCTCCAGGATATACCTCGATTACTTCAAAACCAAGACGTTCAATGATGGACTTAAGCCTCATGCCCCTTTCCGTCAGCTTTCTCATCGGTCCGAGCGTAATTGGGAAAAACTTTATTCCCATCTTCAGGAGATCGCGGTCGCATTCCCTCAAATGGTACGGTTCTCTTGTTTCAAGGGACGTTCTTCCACGCGGCAGACTAAGCGGTGCATCTATGGCGACTATCCTCGGCGTTTCTTTCTTGATGAGCTCGAGGATCTCATGGTCCTTGTAAACGATGCTAGTTCTTGCGGCGAGCTCTTCTGTCATCGTGCAGAAACCAGTTGGTCTATTCTCTGAGCCGGCCAAATCTATGCCGACGATTTTCACTTCCATGAAAAGCATTGGACAAATACCCATGATAAGTTTTTCATGTTGGATGCGGGCCCGGCGGGACTTGAACCCGCGACCTCCGGCTCCGAAGGCTTGCGCGTTTTTGCTCGACGCCCTGTCCATTCTAGGCTACGGGCCCATAATTCTGATTTTTCCTTGGATTTATATTCATGATGTTACGGAAATCCATAATAACTGCGATTCCAGCAAATCCAGTCCAGAAGTTCATTAGGTGTGGACTCAAAGGAGAAAACGTTAGGATAACTAAAAAATGGGGGGATTATTTTCTCTTTTTAAAGATCATCATAGCTACGACAGCGAGTACTATTAAAGTCGCTCCATAAATCCATAGCGTCGTTAGGATTCCAGAAGTCAATTTATTGTTTTGCACTACTACTATCTCGCCGCCGACCAAGTAAGGTATAGAATAAATTCTTACATCACCTGTTCCTTGATAATTATAGTAATTTGGAGGACCTGTAAAGGTACCTTGAAATTCTCCTATCAATATTTTGTTTTTGAATATTCCCGTTCCTGAGACACCGACAATAAATCCGTCATGCTGGCCGAAGTTCGTGTTATCAAGTATTAAAAAGCCATCTATTGTATCGGGCGACCCCTCGAAGGCGAATCTGGCTATGCTGAAGCCTTTTCCACTGTGCGTTCCTGAGGTTATTATAAGGGCATTTGAATCGATGGTGAAGGAGCCAGTAATACCTCCCGTCACGGAGCCGGTAAGTTTTTGTTTTGTAGTAAATTCGGCGGAAGCACTACTGTCAAGGGTTATATCCGTCCTTTTAAACTGCACGATCGTATCACCAGTCTGCAAGTTTAAAGGCCTTATATCACCAGGTGCGCTTTCTCGAGAGCCGGAAACATCAAAAGTCTTCGATATTCCCTGTGCTTCATTAAATATCCATCCACGTCCCGTAAAGCTCCACTTATTTGCACCGGTCAAGGAACCTTCAAGTTTAGTAAAAACTTCCTTGCTGGCATACGTTCCTGTGGTACTCTTACTGAAAGCATATCCTTTGAGCGATGCCCCTACGATGTTCCCACCACTAAGAATCGCTTCTACATCCAGTATCATTATCAAATCAATAGCACCATGTGAGTCGCTGTAACGGGCGTGACCGACGGTCAGACCCCTCATGGAGGTCTGTGTTATATCTACCCATATTGTGTTAAAGGTTCCTTCAGTTAATGTTCCTGTCAAATCTCCGGAAACTGTTCCGGTAAAGCTTTCCCTCGTAGTGAGCATCGCATGAGTTGATGTAGAAACGCTGTATATTGGATTAACAACCTGTACCAACGTATCCCCAGCAGAAACCGTGAAGAATCTGTTTACCCCTCCGCTGGTAGTGATCTCTATTTAAAAATTGATGAGCATAGGTTGCGCTGAAACTCCTGCTGGAATGGTGCTAAAAATGCTTGCAATCAATGCAAACGCTAAAATTACTACTAAGGCATACCTTCCCAATGCTTCCCCCACCCTATTTTTTGTTATTATTGATATTATTCTTTATTCATATATAAAAATTTTCCAAGAGTATATTCGAAAAAGCTGACGAGCAGGAAGCTTTTTCGTAGAAAATCGCGAACTGAATCAATTTTTACTGAATAGTTGTGAACTCATTCCAATACATCTCATAAATGCGAGAAGTTGTTAAAAATCTGCCAAAGGCCTATTAATGATTCTAAAGACTTGCGCGCTTAAATGGTCTAAGAATTTTCTACCTTAAAGTCTTTTGTAATCTCCAAAACAACCTATTGATAATACTCGATGCGCACAAGAATTTTACCACAGAAGATCGTGAGAAAAAAGCTTTATCATGTAGTCAGCAGATGGTTTTAAAGTCGAAAGATGGTTAGAACGTTTGTAAAAAGTACATCGCTCATGCACGGTATGGAAACCGTGGCGCTTGATTTACTCAAACTTCTTAAACAAAAATACGACTACAAAACGTTATCCGAAATAACCGGGCTACCGACTCCTACTCTTAACCGCTACATAAAAAACAAAACAGTACCACGGTCCCAGAATGTAAAGAAGATCATCGAAAAAGTCATATCGCTCGTAGATATAGCGGGGCTCATCAAAGAGAAGGTTTTGATAAGCGAGGATAGCGCGAACGTTTACGAGGTCGTATCGAACCCAAACATGCTTAAACTTATCAACTTCTTCATAGTGAATGAATTCTCAGGTAGTAAGTTAACGGCCATAATGCCCCTAGACGTGCATAGCATTCCGTTATCAACTGTCTCGGCGATCACTACCGATAGGAAGATACTGCTGTTGAGTGAAAGACCGCTTTGGGACGATGATGAGACCATAACATTGACGTACAAGATTCCAGGTTTCGTCGAGAAATTCAAGCTATGGTTACCGAAAAACACAGTGTCGAATAAGGATAGCGTTCTCATGATATCTTCCTTCCTAAATTCGGACTCTTTAGTCAACTCTGCGGTCAACATGCTTCGGAATAGGGGAGCATTTGTAACGGGTCTGTTCAGCATCATGGCAAAAGAACAGCTCTGGAAAAAAATCCTGCTACCACCAGGCAGTAAGAAAAAATGCCTACTTTTGGTTTAACCGTATTCTCTCCATGTATGCTTGCAACGTGTACACCTAAGGAAGGTTGTCATCGGCTCATCAGCAGACCTCGTTTGCACAGTCCACCAGTAAGCCTTGTTATTTCCGCATTCGGGACACAAGGCATCTATTGTAGGCAATACCTCCTCGTCCGGGGTCTCTTTTTCAATTGTTAAAACTTTCGATTTTTTCTTCGATGATACCTGGGTCACGGCTTTTTCCATACTTTTTTCGAAACCACACTTCTTGCATACGAGTACAACGGCATCTGACTTCTTCACGAGGGACAGGACCTTTCCGCAGTTCGGGCAGAATTCCATCATTAACCACCTTTGCAACTGCGCGCTGTTAGGCACACATCCATGCGAGGCACTCTTTTATTAATTTTCTGAAAGCCTTTAAAGTCCCTCAACATACAGCCTTAACCTCTCCGTCATATCCGCAAGCTCTTCCAAAGCCTTCAATATGGCATCTCTCACCTTTAATTCTTGAGACTTTGTCTTAACTATGAACCTTATTTCGCCCGTTAATGGATGAAGTAAAACTTGACCGGCATATTCCACACCCTGCATTTTTTGAAGGATTTCGCTTAATGCATCCAATACTGATTGGTCTTCGTCTTTAACTATAAGTTCAATGTAATCATCCCTTTCTTTAATCACGCTCAGCTTCATGTTGCCAACCCCAACCAATTAGACAAACTTTTTTCACTCCCACGTTGGATAATCATTTTTCTCGTATCGAACTTTCTGCATTTTGGACAGTACACGTTATACTTATCCTTTTTGACGCTCGTCATTGTTGCCCCGCAATTGTCACATATCGCCTGGAGCACACCAAAACCTGGTTCCCATATAGAAACATTGATCAGTCCCGAGATTATGCTGGTTACTTTGGCGAGTATTATATCACCTACGCTCACATGATGTCCCAAGGATTCTTTGCTTCCCAGTTTTGTCAAAAGGACCGCGGTGCGGTGGTGTTTTAGAAGCCTACCGTTCTTGCCTATAATTTTGATTACAGCAGACTTGCTCTGGAGCTCCTTTATCTCGCCCAGGACGACGTCGCCGACCGCTATGTTATCAGGTTCCTTTATGGCCTCTACCTGAACCTCACGCTTCTTCCTATCGAATTTGACCCTACCGACCACTGTTGCGAATACTACACCGTCTGCTGAAACTTTCGTTCCTTTACCAGATAAAAATTCCTCCAATACGCACAACTTCTCACCCGGTAATGCTATCTGCTGTTTTTCCTCAATCATTTCGCATACACCACCTGAAATACTCGTAACTATAGATGAGTTCTTCCCATGAACTTAAGTTTAAGGCAACCATAAGCTCGCTCGGTAACAGAATCGGTTTCTTGAACTTAGCATGGTCATCTATGCTAATGCGCGGACATGCCGTATTCACGTAAGCGTCGAAGACTTCATCCGGCAAAAACCTCTCGTCCACTTCGTTCAAAACAAGCACGTATGCATCCTTCCCAGCCTTCCTTAAAGCAGAGACGATGGATGCTGCTAGGCCCTCCCTTTTCTGCCCAGGTTTTGTGCAAAGTATGACGCCGACCCTTCTTGAATTCCTGAACGCATATATCTGTGCATACCTTTGCATCAGTACTTTTCTTGTAATTTGGGTCATGTCCTCGACATGCATAGTCTCCGGATCTGCAACCACGACGCATCTATCAGTTATCATGGAGAGGCCTAGCCCGTGAAAAAAACTTCCTACTATAAGAAACTTCTCGACTTTACTTTCAACGCTCTTTATGGTGGTGTAATCGCACCCTATCACCTGTGAAGGGTAAAGCCGCCCATTTTCATGTTGTCCGTAAAGCACTGAGAAACCATGATTTTCGAGGGCCTGCTTAACGCGTTCTAGCAGGTTCAACCATTGGAGCGTCATGCCCAAGCCAATCTTCTTTGCAGGCCTCAAAAGATGGACAGACTTCATAACCAGCTGTTCAACGTCTACGTTATGCTCGTACCTACACTCGAGGTATATCGTTGGTATGGTCGATTGTTTCACGAACTTTGTATGGCCAAGGTGCACTATAGCATCCGCCGACACTGCCGCAGCCTCGTTTAGGGCCAAGTCACAACCACCCCAGCACGGACCTCCGGATATCATAACGTCAAAGCCGCGGCGACTTAACTCCTCGGACAGCTGAAGGGCAACGCCCTTAAGGCCTTGGGGCGCCTGCACCAAAACCTTCTTAGCCCTAACCCTTTCCAGCTCGGCAACGACATACTCCAACTTAACCATCGGCAACTCTTTGGGCACATCTACCGTCATTTAAGACAGCCTTTCCTTCGTCAGCACCTAAAGTTTGCGAAGTTATATACCTTGGCTTGCTAAAGAGAAAAGTTTTAGCCGGGCGTGAACCTTAGCTCGAAGGATGCAGGTAAGGTTACTCAATAAGAGAGAGAAACAGGAAATCGTTGCACGTATCAGCTCGGAATTTCCTAACCTGAAGCTTGACCTAAGCCCAAAAACCGTTGTCAGGGAAGTAAAGAACGAAAAAATTACCCTTTACATTCTAGAGGGGCTGGCGGCATTTGCAAAGGTTGACGACGCATTACTGCCCATCCTAGTTGAGCCTCTTAACAAGAATGTACTCGACAGCATACCGAGCATGATAGTTGACATGGGAGCCGTACCGCATATCGTTAACGGTGCGGATGTTATGAGGCCTGGCATAGTAGCGCTCGAGGGCAAGTTTAATGAGGGTGAGCTAGTCGTCATTAGAGACGAAAGACACAGAAAATCGATAGCAATCGGCAAGGCTTTAGAGAGTTCGGAGAACGTGATGAAGGCTGAAAGAGGGAAGGTCGTGGTGAACCTACACTACGTCGGCGACAAGATATGGAGGTTTTGTACAGAGGCGCTATCGCGTTATTCGAACCCATAAAAAATGTAAAGTTTGCTCAGAGTACGAGAAGACCTACGAATATTGGGACGAAGACTATCGAGACCGTGTTGAGTAGCTTTATCACGGTGTTTAACGCAGGACCAGCAGTATCCTTGTATGGGTCGCCAACTAGGTCTCCAGCGACCGCAACAGCGTGTTGGGGCGTTTTCTTTAGACCAAGAACCTCTAAATACTTCTTGGCGTTATCCCAGGCTGCGCCTGAGTTGGCCATATGGTACGCAAGGTAGAGTCCTGATACAACGGAGCCCGTTAATAGGCCTGCAACAGCCACAGGACCCAAAACGAGTCCGACTATTATCGGCGCCACTATGACTATGAGTGCTGGTGTGAACAACTGCCTGAGGGATTCCCTCGTCGCTATGTCTATACACCTCGCGTAGTCCGGTTTTGCCTTTCCATCGAGTATGCCCTTAATCTCCCTGAACTGTCTCCTGACTTCTTCGACGATTGATGATGCAACCACGCTGACGCTCCTTAAGAGGTAGCTCGAGATGTAGAACGGCAAGAGAGCTCCGATGAGGAGGCCAATTATCAGGGCCGGGTTCGTCAGCGTGTAGACGAATTCCTTTCCGTACAACAAGTTCCCTGGAGTGGAAGCAAGAGTCCAGACTTCATGCTGGAATGCTTGGATGAGGGCTATGGCTGCAAGAGCGGCGCTGGCTATGGCGAAGCCTTTTGTAGTTGCTTTTGTGGTGTTGCCAACAGCATCGAGCTGGTCAGTTATCTTCCTGTTATCCTCACCAAGACCGCTCATCTCGACTATGCCACCAGCGTTGTCGCTGATCGGTCCGAAGCTGTCTATGCTCAGGACTATGCCACTTAGCGACAGCATAGCGGCGGTCGTTATAGCGGTCGAGTAGATGCCCATGAGGGGCTTACCTGTTATAGTAGATGTTAAGAAGTACGATATTGCCATGAATACGACTATTACTATGGCCATCGGGAACGTAGACCTCAAACCAATAGCTATGCCCGTGAGTATGTTAGCTGAGTGACCTACCTTCGTCGACTCAGCAACATCCCGGACCGGCCTGTAGTTGTAGCTGGTGTAGTAGTCGGTTATCTTCTGTATTATGGGAACTATTATAGCACCAAGTAACGTGGATACGAAGAGGACGTACGCTGTCTCGTTCCAGCCGAATGTGAATGTCGAAATGAAGAAGTTTAGGATAACTGTTATCAGGGCGGCGACCGTGAAGGATAGCGTCAAAGGTCTCATGGGAGACGTGACGTTCCTCGACGTGACAGTCAAGGTACCGATCAGCGATGCAAAGAGGCCGGCCGCTCCTATCATTAGCGGAAACACGACGAGTTCTACACTGCCTATGAGCGAGCCCAAAAGCATCGCCGCCAGCATCGTCACAATATACGATTCGTAGATGTCGCTTCCCATACCGGCCGCGTCGCCTATGTTGTCGCCAACGTTGTCCGCTATCACGGCCGGGTTTCTGGGATCGTCTTCTGGTATTCCCGCTTCCACCTTCCCGACCAAGTCAGCGCCCAAGTCCGCTGCTTTTGTATAGATTCCACCACCAATTCTTATGAAGAGCGCTATCAAGCTGGCACCGACACCAACACCTGCTATCGCTATCGGGTTCGGATAGAGCGTATAGAGCACCGTAACGGCTATGAGGGCTGCCGCCGTTATTGTCAAGCCGGCCACAGCACCTCCCCTGTAAGCAACGGAAAGTGTGTAGCCAAGGCCCTTTTCGGTTGCGTTTGCTGCCCTCGGTGCCGCACTGACCGTCGTCAGTATCGCGATCACTCCGGCTACCGCAGATAGCGCTGCTCCGACAGCGAACGCTATGGCATTTGTGTATCCTGCTGCAAAACCTATAACGACCGCTAAGGCTATCGCAATCGGTAGAATCGTCGTGTACTCTCTTTTAATGAATGCAAGGGCCCCAGTCTTAACCGCGCTTGATATATTACGCATAGTCTCGTTTCCCGGACTCTGTTTAAGTATCCATGCAGTAAAAGCCAAGGCCGCGCAGAGCGATATGATGGAGGCCGATACTGGTAAGAGCCAGAACATATCACCACCACCGATAGGCCTAGTCTTTTAGAAAAACAGGTTCCTCTTAAATCCTTAATTACCCTAAGCATTTGACACTAGAAGGGGTTTAGGATGGAAGAGCATGCTTCGGAAGCCGTGAAGCCGTTGCATGCGCATGAATTCATGCTTGTATCAACGGACGGTGTGTTTAACCAAATACTCAGCTTCGACTACCATGACCCAGCTGGCTTCTACCATTCCTTGCTTAAGGACGAGGAACGATATTACATGGAGATGAGTAGGCTTATCTGGAACATGCAGTCCCTGCTTGATGACGAGGTTGTAAAGGTCAACGGCGAAAATTGCAGACCTGAAGTCCTGACCGCCACATTAGATTTCAGGGGCTCTGAAAACCTGCCATGTATAACGTTCTTCATTCAGTTCAAGACAAACCTCAAGGCGGGCACGAACGTCTATGAGTGTTTTTACGAGGAGGAGGTTACAGAATACGATTACGAGGTTTATTGGGTTTTTCCGCTTGGTGCCAAAATAATTGATGTGGACGTGAGGACGGAGAAGGACTTGGTAGCGGAGAACGTGTTGATACTTTGGGCAAGGGCTGGAGACAACATAGGATGTTATGAGAGAGTCGTTTTTAACATCCCAGCAACTTCATGAGGAGCTTACCGTTAGGTAGCATACCATGGTCGTTGTTCAGGTACACGTACTTCTTTGATGCTCTTAATTCTTTGAGCTTTTTTACAATCTCCACCAATTCTGGCTCTGTGTACACATACGCGTACCAAGTTTCCCTTCCATGTAGCCTCAAGTAAACTACGTCGTTTGTAGCAAGCACATCTCTCGGTAAGTCCGGCGAATCAACCGAGCAGAACACGAGGCCAAAGGACTCAACCTCACCTACCTTCTTCCACCAAGATTCATGCCTAAACTCGACGACGGCGATGCACGGTAGCTCTATCCTTCTGAAGAACTGGGCTAACCTCTCAAGGTTCGCCTGGCTAGCAGCAAAGCTCGGGGGCATCTGGAATAGGAAGAAGGTTATCTTATCGAGAAGGTTCTCAAGGGGTTTCACAAACTTTGGCCATAGCTGCACCGCAGCCTCTCCCAGCCTACTTCTATGCGTGATGGACCTGTGGACTTTTATGCTGAAGTCGAAGTCCTTAGGCGCCTTGAGCCATGCGACCGTCCAATACTTGCTCGGAAACCTGTAGAACGAGGCGTTTATCTCGACCGTCTTGAAACCTTGGCTGACATACCACTCGAAAGGTGTGGGTCGGCCCTCGTTCCAGTAGTAAGTGTAGCCCGATGTGCCGACCCTGATTACCTCCATCAAATCTGACGGTGCCCGTCTAGAATATAACCGCTAATGGACGAAACGTTCATATATTCTGCTCTTGGGATACCATGAGCGTGGTAACGTATATTTGGAGGAGAGGTATAAAAGCAAAAGTACTTAAAACAAAACACGTGTAAAAATGCGATGGTGCAGTTGATTGAGTCAACAAAAGAAAGAGAAACCGAAGATAGTTGACCACCGCCACTGCGTTATATGTGGTAAAGCGATCCCGCCTGATGAACAGACATGCTCTCCGGATTGTAAAGAAAAGCTCGAGCTTAGCAGGGAGAAGGAGAAGAAGAGCAGGAGGATGATGCTGATAATCTACGTGGTCATGATAGTCGCATTACTGCTCCTGTTCCTGTTCAGACCGGCACCTTAAGCTGAAACATTTATTTGGCCGTTCCCGGACAGATGTTGTATCTTGTCGCTCGCAGAAAAGGTCAGAGAGAAGCTACGCAGCTTCAGGGACCCGGCCACGGGCTTGAGCATAGTTGAAAGCCAAGCGATGCTCAGCGTTAAGGAAGTTGAAGAGGGGGTCATACAGATAGAGTTCGTGCCAAGCAGCCCCTACAGCCCCATGGCATACAGCTACGCCATGGCGCTGAAGACCATATCCTTGAAGGTCGAGGGCGTAAAAAAGGTACTCGTCTTCTGCAGGAACCACGTAATGGCTGAAAGGATAAACGAAGAGGTCAACAGAAAGGAAGAAAGGTAGTAGCCCGGGCCGGATTCGAACCGGCGTCCGCGGGGTTCTTCTCCGCGCGGCGGATCCAAAGCCCGCGATCCCTAGCCCATCTGACCAGCGTTTGGCCGCTAGACGACCGGGCTACTAAAAATACGAGCTTAACAGAAAAATTTAAACTTAGGGTGCCGAGTGGGTGCTTCCTTTTTAAGTGATACAGTAGGCGGCATCCCAGTTTTATACCGAAATTAGTTCAGCATGCACGAGAAAAAATTTCCGCGGGTGCTGAACTAATTCCTTTTGGAGAGCGATATCCTGTTTGCTGGAAACGTTAGCTCATCAAGGGCAGTTCCCTAAAACGATAAAGGTTTAAGAGCCAGCCCTTTTTAGAGGTTTCAGGTGGGTTAGGAAGATATGGAGTACATATACGCTGCTCTCCTCCTTCATAAGGCAGGAAAGCCCGTGAACGAAGAGGGAATAAAGAGCATCCTGTCTGCGGCAGGCATACAACCAGACGATGGCAGGGTGAAAGCCCTCGTGGCGGCTCTCTCGGAGATAAACATAGATGAAGTCTTGAAGAGCGCCGCGGCAGCACCTTTCGTAGCGACGGCTACCGCTGCTCCTGCTGCACCAGCCCAGCCAGAGGCTAAGCCAAAAGAGGAAAAGAAGGAGGAAGCGAAGAAGAAGGAAGAAGAGGAGGCACTGGCTGGCCTGAGCGCGCTCTTCGGCTGAAACCTTTGAAGGGTGCTAAACTTCATGAGGTTTTCGCCGGAGGCGTATCGACTAGAATTTTTTCTGCATAACGGTTTTGTTAGGAAGAAATGTCCTGTATGTGGAGAATACTTTTGGACACTCGACGCGAATAGGGATGTCTGTGGAGAATCGCCGTGCGTGCCCTATACCTTCATAGGGAAAAGACTGACTAAAGAGAGACTAACGTTAAGGGACGCACGTGAAAAATTCCTGAGGTTTTTCGAGAGAAAGGGCCACAAGATCGTAAAGCCCTATCCAGTCGTGCCTAGGTGGAGGACCGATTTATACCTCGTCTCAGCGAGCATCGTGGATTTCCAGCCATGGGTCACCTCGGGCATAGCACCGCCGCCTGCTAACCCTCTCGTCGTGAGCCAACCGTGCATAAGGCTCGTCGACATAGATAAGGTCGGACTTACGTTCGGCAGGCACCTAACGATATTTGAGATGGGTGGAGCGCATGCCTTCAACTACCCCGATAAGGAAGTTTACTGGAAGGATACGACGGTCGAGTATCACCACGAGTTTGCGACAAAAGAACTCGGCATAAAGCCGGAGAGCATAACTTACAAGGAATCAGCATGGTATGGTGGCGGAAACGCGGGCCCCTGCTTCGAGACCATTTCAGAGGGGTTGGAGCTGGCGACGCTCGTGTTTATGCATTACAAGACGATAGACAACGAACTTGTCGAGATTCCGATAAAGACTGTGGACACTGGTTATGGCATCGAAAGGTATGCGTGGTTTAGCCAAGGAACGCATAGCTCCTTCAAGGTGATTTATGGCGAGCTTTACAAGAAGATAATGAACATGCTCGGCGTCGAAGAACCTGATGAGAACATACTCGATGCTTACTCGCCCTACACTGCTATCGTAACGCCAAAGGAAGGAACGAGCATAGCCGAGGTTCGGAGAAAGATCTCTAAGCTCTCGGGCATACCGATCGAGACAATAGAGAAACTGATAGTACCGTTGGAGAGGTTCTTCGCCTCGCTCGACTACACAAAATCTATCTCCTTCATACTATCCGAAGGTATAGTGCCCTCGAACGTTAAATCGGGATACTTGGCAAGACTACTGATCAGGAAGGCATACAGGGTCCTTCAGGCGATAGGTCACAAGGACAAGCTGCTGGACCTGATCAATATGCAGATCGAATACTGGTCAGCAGACTTCCCTCATCTGTCGGAGATGCGTGACGAAGTGCTGGACATAGTAATGACTGAGGTTTCGAAGTTTGAGGAGACGATAGAAAAGGGGACGGCGTACGTCGAGAGGGAACTAGCGAGCTTAAAAAAGCGCTCAGACGTTGTCCCGTTAGAGTTTCTCGTAAAGGTTTACGATGAAAGGGGCATAACGCCAGAGATAGTTGAGAACGTATCCCAGAAGCTGAAGCTTAAGGTTGAAGTTCCTGAAAACTTTTACGAGTACGTTGCATCCAGGCATCTTCAGGAAGCGCCGACCGTTGTCGGTATAGAGAAAGGTTTAGAAACAATAACCCAGGGTTTGAGCCCGACGATTAAGCTCTTCTACGATTTTCCGTTCGAGGCGAGGTTCGAGGCGAAAGTTTTACGGGTCTCTGGCGACTACGTTATCCTAGATAGAACACTATTCTACGCCGAGAGCGGCGGCCAGGTTGGCGATACCGGCATTCTCCGCTTCAGCACTGGCGAGTGCAAGGTTGTTGACACGCAACTCGTGAACGGCGTCATCGTACACAAAGTTTCGGGAGCGAAGCTGGCTGAGGGTGAGCACGTAGTCGGCGAGGTTGATATAGAAAGAAGGTTGAAGATAATGAGGCACCATACGGCAACGCACATACTGCTGAGCGCCGCGAGGCAGGTTCTGGGAAAGCATGTATGGCAGGCTGGTGCCAAAAAAGAGCCGGACAAGGCAAGGCTCGACATATCCCACCACAAGAGGCTGACTGCAGACGAAGTTGAAAGGATTGAATCTCTGGCAAACGAGATAGTCCAGAAGAGAATCCCTATCAATGTCCGTATGATGGACAGGAACGAGGCCGAAAGACTATACGGCTTCCGTCTTTATCAAGGGGGCGAGGTTCCTTCCGCGGTGATAAGGGTCGTTGAGATCCCTAATTGGGATGCACAAGCATGCGGCGGCCTACACTGCACAAACACGGAAGACGTGGGCCTCATAAAGATAATAAAGACTGAAAGGATACAGGACGGTGTAGAGCGCCTTATCTTCGCGGCAGGACCTTCAGCCCTGCCGTACATACAGGAGCAGGAGAGAACTGTACGAAAGGTTGCAGAGGTTCTAGGCGTGCCCGCTTCGGATTTGCACAAGAAGGTCGAGGAGCTATTGACGGAGTTGAGGAATGTTAGAAAGACTGCCAAGAAAACCATGGAGCTCTATGCGAAGAAGAGGGCGGTTGAGCTCGTGTCTAATGCTGAGGTTGTCAATGGGATATCCGTGATCAAAAGTTACGAGGAGATAGATGACGTGGATTATCTGATATCGTTGGCAGTCGAGGCGCTCAATAAAATCTCCGGACCTGCCGTGGCTATACTCTTAGCTGGAACAGAATCCATTAGGGTCTTAACGATGGTGAACGAAGTCGCCGTAAAGGTGGGAATAAATGCGGGCCAAATTGCGTCGAGGGTTTCGTCGGCACTCGGAGGGAGGGGCGGAGGAAGACCGGACATGGGGCAGGGCGGAGCACCCTACTCGGAAAGGGTGCACGAGCTACTGAAAACTGTGGAAAAAATCATTCAAGAGTAGTTAGGAAAACACAAGAACACGATACTTAAGCCAGACGGCATAGTATTTATATGTCACCAAAACAAAAAATTTGTTTACGATATCCCTTGTAAAAGGGTGACTAAGCACGCAGCTGTTTGATAGGTACAGCAGACCTATAAACGGCGTCAGGATATCACTCACACCGAGTACTAAGTGCAACTTCAGGTGCATCTTTTGCCACATGGAAGGAGTTTACGAAGATGTGGAGACCATGATGACACCGGAAGAGATAGAGAGGATAATGAAGGTTCTGAAGAAGTTCGGCATAAATAGCGTTAAGCTGACCGGTGGCGAGCCGATGTTAAGGAACGACATAGTCGAGATAATCGAAAGGTTGCACAACCTCGGGTTCAAAGACATATCCATGACGACGAACGGCACAAGGCTTCCGCAGCTTGCAAAAAGGTTGCGGGAGGCTGGCTTAAGTAGGGTAAACATTAGTCTACACAGCATAAACCCGCAGAAATTTTGCTGGATAGTCGGTACGGGACCAGCCGACGGTGGAAAGAGGTTGCAGTACACGATCGAGGCGATAAAAGCCGCGTTGAATGCTGGCATGGATGTTGTGAAGCTGAACGTTGTGGTCATGAGGGGTGTTAACGAGGATGAAATCGATGATATGATAAAGTTCGTAAAAAACCTAGGACACGAGAACTGCATACTTCAGCTGATAGAGCTTGTTCATGAAGGCGGTGCATCGGACGCTGAGTTTTTCCAAAAATATTACTACAACCTAGGACCTGTTGAGGAAGTTTTGAAAAAGAGGGCAATAAAATGCGTAACGCGTAAACTGCAGATGAGGCGGCAGTACCTTCTACCAGAAAACGTTTGGGTTGAGGTCGTAAGGCCCATGAGGAATTGCGACTTCTGTATGAACGATTCAAGGATCAGGATAACACATGATGGAAAGTTTAAACCATGCTTGATGAGAGACGATAATCACGTGGATTTTTTGACACCGATGAGGAATGGTGCCTCGGACGAGGAGCTCGAAAGATTATTCGTCAAAGCCGTTTATCTAAGGGAGCCTTTCTGGAAGCCTAAGGACGTTAGCCCGGCGGATGACGTCATAACAACAATTCATGAGTAAAGTCGGCGCATGTTATTTCTTCTTGCTAAGCCACCATTCAAGATACTCTTCTTTTTGTCGCTTCTTCCTTTCCTGCTCCTCTTTGAAGCTCATCTTCTTCTCCTTTATCATCACAAGCTCCTGTATTGTGTAAGAAACACCGCAGCTGTTGCACACATATTGCCTAGTTTCCCTGTCGTAGAACATCGTTCCGCCACAATCCGGACAGAATCGCAGTTCCTTAACCTCCTTCCACATTCTATCTAGCCCGGCTACAATTTAAGCCTTGTCTGGCACATCTATTCGGCGATCACGAGTTCCAGGGACGAGGTGTACCTAAATGGAAACATTTGACCCAAACCTCTTGAAACGTAAAGTATGCCATCATCCTTGAGCCTGTACAACCCCCTCACATAAACAGAGTTTGAGTAGATAGTCTGGCCGGCTATAACCACACCTCCGTGCGTATGTCCTGCTAGGATGGTGCGAGCGCCCGATATGCTCAGAGCAGCGTTCGGGTCGTGCACGATCACCAGACCATCAAACCTGAGCTCTGGATACTTTCTATCTTCCCTCCAGTCGAGACCGCATATCCTTCCGAATGATGCTTGGGCGAACGTATCCTTGAGGAGGATGAAACCGTTGTCCTTCAAAATTCCTGCAAGCTCTTCAGCCTTGCCGCTCCAGTACTCATGGTTTCCCATGACAGCAAACTTTTCATTCGCTTCCAGCATCGAAACGTACTTTTTTACGACGTCCATGTTGAAGGTTAAAGCGTCCACGGTATCTCCTCCCAAAAGAATGGCATCGGGCTGCTCGTTCGCTACGATGTTTAAAACCTTCTCCTTAACGTCGTCGATTTCGTGGATGTGTAAGTCTGTTAAGAAAGCTATTTTCCTACCTAGGCCGAGGTTCAGGCGCGTTACCTCGAGCTCCTTTGTCGTTACATAACCTATGGACAGGCATGCTCCGGCAATCACCAAAGACGATATAACAATGAAGCGACGTCTAGTCACCATATCCTTATTCCTCGGTCTTTGCTTGCTCCATGCTACCATGCCTTAGCCAAATCATGATGAGTAGCAGAGGAACTAGGATGAGCAAAACGGGCAGTACAACTATCAGCCAAGATGCAGGGTTATCGAACGTCAGCACAAGTGGAAAAGGACCTATCAAGAAAAAGGCGCCACCCTTCACGTCTACCGGTAGGGTCAATAACATGCCTACGATTATCAAAAACACAGCAAGGAAGATCAAGGCTATACCTACCGCAAGCAACACGAAGACATTCAAGGGATTTTGTTTCATAGAATCTTCCACGAAGCGCACCTCCGCTACACACTTCCCAAAATGCTAAAGAACGAACGTAAGCACTACGAACATTATCATAAACACCGCGGCAACGATTAAGAGAATGCTAGTAAAGCTTCTATCGCCGAAGATTATCGGTATTGGCCCTAGCATGATTACACCACCGAAGCGCGTCTTTCCACTACCACCCAAGCTTCTCAGAAAACCTATTGCGACCAGCACTATGAGTACGCCCAAGAAGAGCAGAATTAGACCGATAACAGTCATCCAGTTCATCAGCATAAGACCTTTCGTTCCGAGTATTTTAGCGTTACATCAGCGCGGCATAGATTATTATGCAGATAAGCATAGCCTCCAGCACAACCAAAAACAGCGCGATCGCTCCCCTCTTCGTTATTTTCATCATTCCGCAGAGGCGGCGAAGGTCTCGGAGATATCCTTTTCGTCTTCCAAATTTTTGAAATATACGCACGTATATTTGTACAAAATTCTAGCACATGTCTAAGCGATTAGAACATCTTCAACCTTCTAAAATTTTTAGAAACGATTCGAGTATACGCGCTGTTAATCCCCATATCACATGTTCTCCGTAAACGTATGCCTTAACGGCTTTCGTTTCGCCGTCCCGTAAGCTGACTTCGACTTCAGCCTCTCTTAAGTCCTTGATCGGTGCCCAGAAGTAGCTTGAAAGCTCTGGAGAGAGCTTGACCGGCTGTCTTTCTTCCAGAAGGGCGACGAAAGGTGTTACCAGCATAGCAGGGTCTCTGAAAGACCTCACGTCCGGCAAAGCGCCTAGCACCATGCTTTTAGCGTCGAGCAGTATTCCAACCTCCTCGAACGTCTCTCTGATTGCGGTCTCTAGTATAGAATTATCCGAAGGGTTCCAACGACCTCCAGGCAGCGCAACTTGACCCGACCATGGATCGTTAGGGTCGTCTTTGCGTTTCACGAAGAGTATTTCGATACCGTTGTTGCTTGGAAGTAGTATCAGCACGACAGCGGCAGAGCTCTCATGTGATGATAGCTTCCCGACGGGTCTCAGCCGTTTAGTTAGCAAAACCGTCAGGTCCGTTAACAAGCAAGCCTACCCGCTTTTCTCGAGTATTCTCCTGAATTTTTGCACGAATGCTGAGGCGTTGCTCTCGATGATCTTCTGTACGAGACCCATGCCGAATAGTTTCGCCAGCATACCCGCATCAGCCTCCACGTCGTAAGCAACCTGCGTAGAACCGTCTGGAAGGCTCGATAGGCTGACTGATAGGTTTACAAAAACCTTTGTGCCTGCGATAGAGCCTTTGGCGTTCACGTTCAAAGATTCCATCGGGTTGAGTTCTGTGTATCTTACGTCCATCTTCCCGGTAATTCTGGAAAGATATGAAGTTAGACTCTTATCTTCGGCACCGGAGACGTCAACCCTGAACGTAACCTTCACGCTACCGTCGCTTAGCGTCTCGATCTTCTGCACGTTTGGGAAGCATGACACAACCTCCGGCATGTTACTCACAATGGACCAAACGTCCTCGAGCTTCGCTTTAACCACAAACTTGTCTGAGATTTTTATCAATATGCATCACCATAAAGAGGATGCGATTAATATGTAAAGAGCATTTATCAGCAATTCTTCGTCTATCGTTCCTTTTTTCTCAAAAACTCTTCTGACGAGACTCTCAGGACTTCCCTTCGTTTTCAGATGCTCGGCGCTTAAAGCCTCGAGCGGGTTTGGGAGCTTCGTCTCCTTTGTCTTGCACGCCTTCTTAACACCAAGCTTCTTACATGCGAGGTCGGATATCGCTTCTGCCATGGCACGCGCCGTCGTTAACTTGCCGCCTATAGCGCTAAGCAACCCTTCTACGCCGTGCAGCTCCTCATGGTCGTATATCTCATAACGTCTAGATATCTTCCTCGTATCAATCTCCTTACCCATGGATATCAGAGGCCTGACGGACGAGTACATTCTGGAAAACCCTATTTTTTTGATCGCGGGGAATATGACGCTACCCTCCTCCATGAGGAACTCAGCATCTTCCTGCGGTATTGTGTAGTTGTCGGGGTCCTCTATCACGTACGCAGTCGTACCGACTATAGAATTGTTACCGTACGGCACAACTATGTCACCGTCGGATGGAACCCTCATCTTGTTGATGACCCTCTTGGATAGTCTATACGAGACAACGGCCATCGTGCCAGCCGTTAGAATCATCTTGATGTTCCTTATGCCTGTCATGTTCAGGATTTTTTCCGACCAAGGTCCTGCCGTTACGATAATTACCTCAGCCCCCTCCTCATACACTCTGTTGTTGATTTTATCCAAGACCTTTACGCCAACGACACGTCCGCCTTTCCTTAGCAACCCGATAACTTCGTTGTATGCTCGCATGTCAGCACCGTTCATCTTAGCGGCTAGGCCTAAGCTGACGGCGAACTTGTAAGCATATAGGACCGCATCCTGAACCTCGACGACCGCCTTAATGTTTGGATTGAGGTTCGGTTCCTCCTTCAGGGCTTCATCAACATCTACATCCTTTATCGGTATTTTGTTCTCTTTGCACCCTTTCTTGAACTCATCGTAATATTCCTCCTCGTCTAACAGGACAAAATACCCACCAGTGTCCTCTACGCAGTGCCCTGCGATTTCCTTTATTATCTTGTTCTCAACCGCACACTCGTAAGCTGCTTCGGGGTCGTTAACGGCATACCTTGCACCGCTGTGAAGGAGTCCATGATACTTCCCAGACGTGCCGCTCATCATATCGTTCCTTTCGAGTAGCAACGGCTTGAGGCCTCTCGATGCTAGGTCGTACGTGACCGCTAAGCCAGTTACGCCGCCACCTATTACTATTACATCATATCTTCCCAAGAAGCATCACATAACGCTGATGTCCTTAAGCCAGCCTTTGGCACGGTTTACTGCTGCCTTCCATCCGATATACATTTTTTCCCTTTTCTCTTCGGACCATCTCGGCTGGAACACCTTATCAACTTTCCAGAGTTTTTTCAGCTCATCGAAGTTTTTCCAAAAGCCGATTGCGAGACCCGCAGCATAAACGCAACCTAGCGATGTAGTCTCGGTAATCTTGGGCCTTATGACTTTGGTACCGATTATGTCCGATTGAAGCTGCATCAGATAGTCGTTGACTGCCGCACCTCCGTCCACCTTAAGCTCCGTCAATCTGCTACCGGTGTCAGACATTATGGACTCGAGCACATCCCTCGTTTGATAGCATATGCTTTCTAGCGTCGCGTGAACTATGTGCTCCCTTCTTGTGAACCTTGTCAGGCCCACTATGATGCCCCTAGCATCTAGGTCCCAGTACGGTGCAAAAAGCCCGCTAAAAGCCGGTACGAAGTAAACGCCGCCTGACCCTTCATGCTCCACGGACCTTGCTATCGCTTCAGTCTCGGGGGCTGAGCTTATTATCTTCAGATTGTCCCTTAACCATTGTATCGCCGCACCCGTCACGGCTATAGAGCCCTCGAGTGCATAGGTGCACTTACCAGGCTCCATACTGTATGCTGCCGTCGTCAGCAAGCCGTGCTTGGAGAGTTTGGGTTTCGTGCCTATGTTTTGCAGCAAAAAACAACCGGTGCCGTAAGTGTTCTTCGCCATCCCTTCATCAAAGCAGACTTGACCCACCAGCGCTGCCTGCTGGTCTCCGAGGTCGCCGCAAACGGGTATCTCTGCGCCGAATGGGCCATCAGGTTTAGTGTAACCATAGATCGACTTATCAGAAGACGGTCTTATCTCGGGCAGGATGGCATCAGGTATTCTTAGGAGCTCAAGTATTTCTTCGCACCACTCGAGCTTCTTTATGTCCATCAGCATAGTCCTAGAGGCGTTCGTGTAATCGGTTACGTGTACGCCACCGTTTGGTCCGCCCGTTAGGTTCCAGATGAGCCAGGAATCTATCGTCCCAAACTTTACCTCGCCCTTCTTGGCTTTCTCCATCAGGCCCGGTACGTTTTCAAGGAGCCACTTGATCTTCGGGCCGGAGAAGTATGTGAAGGAAAAGACACCAGTCCTTGGGTGTATCAGCGTTTCCTCGTAGTTTTCCCTTCTTAACCACTCGCAGATGTCCTTTGTCCTAGTATCCTGCCAGACTATTGCGTTCGCTAGAGGCTTTCCAGTCTTAGGGTCCCAAACTACGGTCGTCTCACGCTGGTTCGTGACACCGATCGCCGCTATCTCCTTAGGGTCTACGCCAGAACGCTTTAATGTCTCGGAGACCACATAGCATGTTTTCTCCCATATCTCGATGGGGTCGTGCTCAACCCATCCAGGCATCGGGTATATCTGCCTATGCTCCTCGTAAACCCACCCTATTATGTTGCTCTCAACGTCAAAGATCATGCACCTAGTACCGGTTGTCCCCTGATCAACGGCCGCAACATACTTACCTTCTTTCACAAAATTGCTAATCCTTAAAACCTATATAAGCCTCTCTAAAACAAGCGAGCCAAAGCTTTTTAATATATCCTGCGAACTTTATTCTGATAGGGTGAATTTGTCTGTCCTTCGTGGGGCCGAGGCTAGAGTACGGGACGCCTAAGTTGAGGCTCGGCAAATTCTTCGACGAAATTTATGATGTAGGGCCTGACGGTATACCGGTCTTTAAAATGTTTTTGGACGGTAAATGGGTTAAGGCCTCGACGAACGAGACGTTCGATATAGATACACCGATCGACGACAGCGTAGTTGCAAGGGCGCAGAAAGCTGGAGAGAAAGACATGGAGCTGGCGATAGACATAGCAAAAGAAAACCAGAGAAGGATAAGGGACATTGCCGCAATCAGCAGGATAGAGATATTCCATCTGGCGGTAGAGCTCATGAAGGAAAGGGCCCAGGATTTTGTTGAGACGTTAGTGCTCGAGGCTGGAAAGCCCAAGAGGGATGCGCTAGGTGAAGTGAAGGCAACGATTGACAGGATGCGGCTTACGATGGAGGAGGCGAGGAAGATATTCGGTGAATACATACCAGGTGATTGGTCGGAAGACACTGTGGGAAAGATAGCCTTGGTGATCCACGAACCCGTCGGCGTAGTCGGCGCGATAGGCCCGTTCAACTACCCGCTTTACATACCCGCGGCGAAGATTATACCTGCACTCCTATCGGGCAACTCTGTGGTGGTCAAGCCTGCTAGCGACGACCCGCTAAGCCAGCTGCTTTTTGCTAGGATACTCGAAGAGGCAGGATTGCCACGCGGTTGTCTGAACGTAGTTACGGGTCCGGGGAAGATTGCCAGTATATTAGCGTCCAGCGAGAAGGTCCGCTTAGTTTCCTTTACAGGTAGCACGAGTACTGGGAAAGAGCTTTACAAGGCGTCAACGATAAAGCCGATGCACCTCGAGTTGGGCGGAAAGGCGCTTGCGATAGTTCTCGACGATGCGGACTTAGACCTTGCAGCAAAGAAGTGCGTTGAGGGTTCATTGAAGAATGCGGGGCAAAGGTGCGACGCGATAAGCGTAGTTTTGGTCCAAAGGAGTGTCGCGGATGCTTTTATTGAAAAGGTGTTAAGAGAAGTGGATGGTTGGAAGTTTGGGGACCCAAGGGACCCGGACGTCATGATAGGTCCCATGATCAACAGAAAGGCTGTAGAGTATGTTCATGGTTTGGTGAAGGATGCTATAGACAAAGGAGCCAAGCTACTTAGGGGCGGAAGGTACTGGGGATGCTACTTTGAGCCGACTGTTCTCGACTACGTTCCGCTAGATGCTAGGATAGTATGGGAGGAAACTTTTGGCCCAGTCATACCAATCGTCAGGATAGAGAACGAGGACGAAGCGATAGAAATATCATACAAGTCAAGGTACGGGCTTGACTCTTGTGTATTCACGAACAACTTTTACAGAATGTGGAAGGTTGCAAAGAGGTTACAGGTCGGAGAGGTTACGATAAACGATATGCCCAGGCATGGTGTCGGATTCTTCCCATTTGGCGGTGTGAAGGACTCGGGCATAGGTAGGGAGGGCATAGGTTATAGTATTGACGAGATGACCGTGCTTAAGACCATCGTGTTCAATTTGGAGCCCGCTGGGCTTGGGAAGGTCAAGAAAGCGCTTTAGTTAACCTATAACGATTTATAGGTGAGCTTTTGATAAAACACTCGTAGTCGATATGGTGAGGTTTGTCTCATATGGCCTAGGTCCGATAGGGTCGCTGATAGCTTCGGTTGCACTAACGAAGCACGGCTACGAGTTGGTGGGAGCGATAGACGTTTCGCCAGGCATAGTAGGTAAGGACGTAGGTCAGGTTTTGGGATTAAATAAGCTCATGGGCATAAAGGTCGAGTCCAATGCAGAGGCCATACTCAAAGATGCAAAACCCGACGTGGTGTTCCACGCTACTGGGAGTTATCTTGATAAGGTGTACGATCAAATATCGCTGTCAATCGCCCATCGCGCCGACGTGATATCAACCTGCGAGACGCTGGCGTATCCGTACTATAGGTATCCGGAGTTGGCGGCTAAGCTTGATAGGGAAGCAAAGGAACATGGAGTAAGCGTCGTAGGCCTTGGCATCAACCCTGGCTTCCTTATGGACCTTCTACCCTCGTTGCTTACCGCACCTTGCGTAAAGATCAGCAGAATAGAGGTCACGAGGTCGCTAGATGCAAGCAAAAGAAGAAAGTCCTTCCAGAAGAAGATAGGATTAGGACTGTCTCAAGAAGAGTTCAGGAAGAAGTTGCTCTCTGGCGACATAACATGCCACGTTGGCTTTTCAGAATCCATATTCTTGATGGCCAGCATAATTGGTGTAAAACTTCAGGAAGTTACCGAGACGACTGTGCCTATATTAGCAAATGAAAAAATCTCCATGGGTGATGTGCAAATTGATGAATTGCACGTGAGGGGCATAATAGGTCATGGTATCGGATACCTTGACGGTGTGGAGTTTATTAGGTTAAGGCTAATCGCTGCCGTTGGTGAGCAGGATTACGAAGAGGTCAAAATATACGGCGAGCCCAATCTTACATGGAAGTGTAGCACAGGCACGCCTGGAGATATCGCAACCGCGGCCATTGTAGTAAACTCCGTGCGGAGGGTTATGGAGGCAAAGCCAGGGTTGCTAACAGTCAAGGACATACTACCCATAGCATGTCCAATAGTTAGCGTAAAGCTATAGCGGTGGCATTTTGTATCCGTTGCCGGTTATTTCCTCATAGGCTAAAGCTGCTGCAAGTAGCAAGTCGTCACGGAAGGGTTTGGACACTAGCTGCAGGCCTACCGGCAAGTTATCTTTCGACATGCCGCAAGGAACGGATATCGCTGGAAGCGCAAGCGCGTTGAATGGTTCAGTTAATCTCAGCAAAGCAAGCCTTACACTTAACTCTGTACCGTTTACCAAGACTCTTTCCTCGCCTATCATCGGAGCCGTCACGGACGTTGTTGGACAGGCTACAAGGTCTAGGCCGTTCATCGCTTCCAAGAACTCCCTGATGAGTACCTTCCTGGCCCTTTGAGCCTTCAGGTAAACGTCTGAGGGGACCAGCAAACCCAGCATCAGCCTATGCCTTAGCTCCTCACTGTAAAGCTCAGGATTCCTTTCGAGCCAATGCGCATGTAAAGAGGCGGCTTCTGTCAGCAGAATTATGTACCTGCATGCAGACACTTGCTCAAAGCGTTTAAAGTCGAGCTCGCGTATCTGCCAACCTTCGTCCTCCAGCTTTTTCAACGAATTCCAGAAAAGTCTTTTGATGCCATCTTGGAGCGGTTCTAGGAATTTGTCGCTCGGTACACCGACCTTCAGCCTTTTAACGTCGAGACTGCTGATTTGTTTTGCCTCAAAGGGTTTGGATGCAAACGTCGTGACGTCTGCCGGGTCAGGTCCTGCAATCGTCTCCAGCAAAATCCCTACGTCCCAAATACTTCTCGCTAATATCCCAACATGGTCTAAGGACCATGCGAGCGGAAAGACACCGTGCTTGCTCACTAGACCGTATGTAGGCTTAAAGCCTATGATGCCGCAGAGCGCTGCCGGTATTCTGGTCGAGCCGCCAGTATCCGTGCCCAGCGATGCAAAACACATACCAGCAGCCACGGCTGCCGCAGAGCCACCACTACTACCGCCCGCAATCCTGTCCAGATTCCAAGGGTTTTTCGTTGCACCAAAGTGCGGGTTGACGTTTGTAACACCGTAGGCAAACTCGTGTAGATTCGTCTTGCCTACGAAAATGGCGCCTGCTTCACGCAATCTTTTCACGACGGTCGCTTCATGCTTTGGTGTGAAGCCTTTAAGGATGGGCGAGCCAGCTGTCGTTATCGTATCCTTTATATAAAATACATCTTTGAGCGATAGCGGCACACCGTGTAGCGGGCCCAGCCATCTTCCAGCACGTATCTCAGCCTCTGCCCTTGCGGCCTCCTCAACGGCGGACTGCTCGAATACGGAAATGTAGGCGTTTAACAAACCATTTAAATGCTTAATCCTCTCTATGACGGATGTTGTCAATTCTACGGGCGAAATTTCACCGGTCTTTATGGCTTCTGAGATTTCTTTTATGGAAAGGTGGAGAAGGTCACGCTTCCTCATCGTCCTTCAACCCTTAACAAGAAAAAGATCGCGGGTTCTTCTTCGTGCGATAGGATTTCGTCAAAAGTCTTAGAAATTTTAAGAACGTTATTTAAATCGTGAGAGAGCTTTAAAAGTTCCTCGTCTGAGGGGCGAATACCCGACGATGCCAAACATGCTTTTATAATCTTTGCTAAATCCTCATGTCCGTGGACCATTTCTTTTCAAACAACACTGAAAAGGAAAATATATATCTCTAAAATGCTCATCTGGTAGTTTGGTGTCGCCCATGTTGCTCGTGTCTGATGAAGCTTATATTCAAGTATTCTTAACGATGACGCGAATTATACTGATTGAAAGTGGAGGAAGATAATGTATGGAAAAAGATATTAAACCACGTGAGAAAAAAGGCATGAAGCTGATATCTGTCAAGATGCCGGAGGCCCTGATAGAGGGCATGGACGAGCTTGTTAGGAAGGGCATGTATCCGAGTAGAAGTGCTGTGATGCGCATGGCGGTAAGAGACCTATTAAAGAATGAGCTAGGCAAGTTTAAGTCCAGCAATGAACGCTAAAAATAAATCATTTATCCTATGTAGAATGGCTCTCTCGTTGGTCTCTCTTCGCGGGCTGGCTCGGTTTGACCGAGTACGCTTTTTTCAAGACCTTCAAGTAGTTGCTGGTACCTCTTTATGTCCTCATCCAATTTGCTCAGGTCCAGCTCCATTTTTAATGACTTAAGGAGTATTTCTAACAACCTTTTGGCGGCGCTAGGGTCGGGTATGTAAGATGGTGAGTCTGATAAGAGTAAACACGCTTTCTTTCCATCCCTTGCAAAGAAGAGCAGAAGAAAGGACGTTAGCCTATCTATCGGAAGGATGTCTTGGTTGGGTGCCATTTTTGCGCCCGCATTCAAGAGTTCCTTAGCGTGCTCCAACTTTGTGGTCGAAATAAAAACTTCACCATTCCCACTAATCCTTCCACTTCCCAAGCAGTAAAGAGCCTCGACACCATTTGTCTTTAAAAACTCATAGACCTTTTTAGCCGCCAAATAGCTACCGTCGCCGCTCTCCACGGGAAAGTTCCTAACCATAAACAAAAGCTTTAGACCCGTTTCCTTGTTAACGTAAAGATGCAGGTCTATGCGTGACGGAAACGCTATGCCATCCTCGTTGACGAGGCTTACTTGGGGGAAGTGCGGCGATAAAACTTCACCAACCTTCTCAGCCTTTAGTGCATCTATCAAGAAGGCGCCTGCTATTAAACCAGCGGCACCAGGCGAGGGTGCTATCTCTATCGCATATGCGCCCTTAAGGTCTACAGCCTTCTCGAGTACTACGTTTGTTTCCACCTCATTTCCCTCCTTAACTTCACTATAGTATTGATATACTTATCTTGAAGATTAATGTTTGGTGGATGCGGGGTTTTTACAGGCCCACCGCATGACGGACACCTCTCGTTTGAGAGCGTGTACCTACCACATATTGTGCACTTCCATATTTTTGTCAACTCTTCCTGAACTCTCCTTTTCCTCCTTTGCTAACTACGTACTCTATACATTTTTCTGCAGCTTGATTTAATAACTTCTCGGACGTTTCATCATCTTCTGCCTCCACCTTGAGAAGGTACCTAGGAGGACCTATAACCGTTATCGTCACGCTCTGGTCCTTATTTGCAAGCGACATGGCTTCCTTAACCGCATTCCTGATAACTACAACCCCATTCCCGGATTGGCAGTAAAGCGTAAGGATGCCCTTCTTTACTACGCTCTTCCTCTTTATCTCCTGCTTCACGATTTCCTTCAGAACCTTAAGAGCATCCTCTGATAGGTTCTTTAAAAAATCAGGGATTGTTTCATCCTTCGACAGCTTCTCAAAGATATCGTAAAGTTCAATCTCGTTCCCCTTTACAGGCTCGAGAAGACTTTTCTCGAGCTCCGCTCTGTTGAGCCCAGTCTTCTCTGCTAAAAGCTTTATTACTCTTTTGACTTTTTGCTTCTTCTTCCACCAAAGTAATTTCTCTATCTTCTCCCTTTTTGAAACTCTCCTCAGAGATAGGTCAACCTGCATTGTGGTCGGGTCGGAGCGCAGTACTTTGAATACCGCTTTCTGTCCCTCTCTAAGATAATCCCTGATGTTCCTTACCCATCTTAACGAGATCTCAGAAACATGTATGAACGCATCAGCATTCTCGTACTCATCTAGCGTGATGTAAGCACCAAACTTGTCAACCCTCTTCACGGTTCCGATAACTATCTCGCCTATTTCGGGCAACTTTTTTTCACTCATAAACGTCAAGCACCTTTCCGATTATCTGAGCCTTTCCGCCCCTTGGCTTCGCTAAAATCGAGTTACAAACCTTGCATCTTACAACGGTCTTGGCATGTTCGAACACTATTTGTTTGTTGTTACATTCGTCGCAGCTTACTAGCAAGAATCTTGAGGTAGGCTTGGGTATGAGCTTACTCCAGTCAGCTTCCCCGACCAAATACCATCACCTCACGATCTCTAACTTCTTCAGCCTTATTCCGCCCCTAAAAACTTGGAAGCCGCAAACCTGACACTTAAGAACGAGGGTCTTGCGTTCAGTCGTCTTAGCCTTCTCACGTTGGATGGGGTATTTCTGTCCACCATAACCCTTCAGCTCCCTTTGATGCCTCCTAGCACCTATTGCCAAACTCCTCTCTTTGCCCTTTTTGTAAAGCGATACAGTATGCTGCGTATGCGTGTTGCACTTGGGGCAGTATGTGCGGATAGTTGCCGGCACCTTCAAAAGTCATCACTCTTGAGTACTCAAGACCATTCAGCAAGGCTGAATTTAAATGTTAGGCTGACAGGTGCTGAAAATATTAAGATTATCTTTCTAGCCTTTAGTTAAGAAAATCTCAATGTAGCTCACGAATTTCTTTCGTCCGTCAGGCATTTCGTATTCATCGCTACCTATTTTTATGTCAGAAATCCTTAGGTTCTTCAAGAAGCCGTTACGTAAAAGCCTGATGGCTTCTAGGCAGTTGTTTATGTTTTTACCCCTGGCCCTTAGCACAACCACTTCGGACCCTCTGTTGAAGAGCGTTATGCAGGCCGTCACGTACCTTATCGTAGGCTTGCTACCTACGAGTATCAACCCAGGCTTCGTGGTCTGTGACATGAACGCACCTTCTGAGGGGTTTGTCAAGAATATCGAATAAAAACGTAACGTATACTTATATAAACATTAGCAACATTAATGTCGAAATTGCGATACCTGACAGCATTCCTATGACAAAAATCCTAAAAGACCTTATCGTGCTCTTTGCCATGTAGTTTATTACACTTTCCGAAAATACCCTAATGTCTTTCACCATCAACCTTTGGAAATGCACCTCGGCCGGTCTCATAGCGGCCCTCGCCTGTTTGTACAAACCCCTTGCATACTCTGCAACGGTCTCCGGCGTCAGTACCTCGCCGACCGGATGATAGCCCCTTCCACCCAGACTTATAGCGCAAACGAGGTGCGTATCCGTTGTCAACAACTCGCTACCCGACGCACCCTCCTTGAGCAGTACATCTTGCACCAAAGACCTCACCTGCGGCAAAGCATTATTGCCGTCCACAACGACATAGGCAAATTCTTCATCATCGACACCTATCACCCAACACGATATTCCACCGGGGCCTAGGCCGTCGTTCAATCCATATTCATTCGGAACAACCCTTGCATAACCTATGGAGAAATCTTTGCGGACCTCACCCAAGGGGATAGATGCTACTTTCTTCATCAAATCTTCAACGTCATGGACATCCGAGTTGAATTGGTTATCACCATTATCCGCAAAGGAGTTGTGCGCATCTACGACGACCATTCTGTCGGATTCTTGTGGCATTATGCTGGGCAATAAGTCCTCCATAGGGTTAGGATGCAGGCTCACTATGGCAACCTTTACACCATCAAAGGCAAAAACGTTTGCTGATGCCTTGCCAGACGTTATCGTCATAGGTTTCAAGACTATTCCACTAAAGTTGTCCTCCTTTAAGGCTTTGAGCGAAGAGTCGAGTACTTGCTTGGCTAACCTTTGAACGTCTTCACGTGACGCTATGTCCATTTCGTGTCCAGCCAAACCTTTAAGGACTATTGCTTCTAAGCCAGAGGTGGCAAACGTTCTTTCTATGATGTATGGCGCGATACTGCCTCCTATCGACCTTACGGGTCCAGGGTGGAAGCGAGGGATAACGATGGATAGAATGTGGGTTTTTTCCCTCTTATCCCTAAAGATTATCGCGTCTACGATTATATCAGCCGCCTTACCGATTTTATACAATATCCCCTCAAGGTAGGAGGCATCACCTTCAAGCATGCTGAGGACAAAACCCCTAAGGAGCTTAAGGGGCGATTGTCCCAAGATTTTACCGAAAACATCCATCATGAATAGTGTGAGCGCCGAGAACGCGATACTAAGGCCGTAAGATGCTAATACGAGTAACGCTACTATATTGATGTGGAACCCCAAAATGAATGCTATGCCTGCCGCTTGTATGAGCGTTGGTAAGAAGACATAGAGTAAGGAAAGGTTTTTGAATTTAAGAGATAAGAGGGTCGAAGAGCTCAAAAAGGTCGATACGTGTAGTCCAACGTACACTAGAACAACCATATGCCAGCTATCGTTCGTAACAAGCGATATTAGGAATCCTATCAAAGTAGCCGAGGACAGGAGAATAATCTGGACAAACGACAACGTGTTGAGTCTGTTGAGTGAAAATATGGGTTCGTATTTTAGCAGAGTTTTCTTAAACAATATGTTTATTCCAAAAGACGATGATAACAACAGCAGGTAGATGTATAACGCCAAACTCGGCGCACCAACGCGTAAAGATATGAGTAGCGCCGTTAGCAACGACAACAACGCTATGGATACCATAACGACCTTTGGGCTTGGCATCCTGAATAGCAACCTATACCTCGAAGCCATGGCTGAAATTCCGTTACTCGTCAAGACCACGCCCGCCCTAAACCGGCATCTATTCCGAGAACAAGACGTTAAATTAATCTATCTTTTTTATCCAAACCCTATAAAGCGGCTAAGCAGCAGAGTTAAAGGTTTTATACCGTCCCCTCAAGTTTGTTCAAAAGGACGGTGCTGAGCTGTAGGCATGAGGGTATACCACGAAGGCGGTGCACTCGTCGCGTGTAAAGATGCGATGCTGGCATTCGACAAGGCTGGTGATCGTTTAGACGTCTCTTTGAGATGCATAACGCATGCGCATGCGGACCATGCTGTGATGATAAACGAGTCCAACATACTAATGAGTCCTGAAACCTACGAGCTCCTAAGGGCTGTAGGATACCTTAGGCGGAGTGCGCGTACCTTAGAGTTCGGGAAAACGTTGGACGTAAAGTCTGCGAGGTTGACTGCCGTGAATGCTGGTCATATACTGGGCTCATGTCAATACGTGGTCGAGTGCGATGGCAGTACGCTGCTCTTCAGCGGAGACATAAACGTTTACAATACGCTCGTTACTAAAGCAGCAAAACCCGTAAACGTTGATTTCATGATTTTGGAAGCGACATACGGTGACCCTAGCCTCGTGTTCCCCGACAGGGAAGCGATATACTCCAAGATCGTGAAGTGGATTTGCGAATGTCTGAAGGATGGAAATATTCCGGCGTTCAAAGCATACCTTGTCGGAAAGTCTCAAGAGCTTATAAAACTGGTTAACGAGTACTTGGGCATACCTGTCGTCGTGAACGACGCTGTCGCAAGGGTGTGTGAAGTCTATAAGAAATTTGGCTTAGAGCTTTCGTATTTTCATAAAAGCACAACTGCTGGCAAAGAAGTCTTAAGGACCGGTGAATGTGTGTATGTAAGCAACCACAGGAGCGACATTCTGGTTGACAGAAAGGTGAAATGGGCGACCGCGACCGGTTGGGCACTTAGATATAGATTTGAATTTTACGACGCTACATTCCCGCTGAGCAGCCACGCCGATTTTAAGGGGCTGATAAGCCATGTCGAGGCGTGCGCGCCAAAGAGGGTCTACACGACGCATGGTTACAGTAAGCGCCTCGCTAAAGAACTGGAGAGGAGGGGCTTCGCGGCTATGGCTCTCGAATCTGTCGGAACCTTTGTACCGCTCGCTTACGAAGAGGGGCGGGCTTAGCAAAATTAAAATACAGCCAAGGGTATAAAATCCAGCGTGAGCTCCAAGAAAAGACGCAGAGAGGCGCCGATGCCGGCTACGATGGCAGGACTGTTAGCGTTTTTTGGTGAGGAGTCTAAAGGTTTCAAGATCAGACCAGAGGTCGTGATCATTTTTGCCGCTGTGGTGGTCGTCGTAATTCTGGTCGCCGCCAGGCTCTGGCCGCTTTAAATCTCATCTATGGCCTGCTGGCCTAGACCTGTGAGCGTCCATAGAACCTTGCCCTTGCCCCTTAGAGTTTTGACTATGCCCTCAGCATCCATATTCTTGAGGTGTCTCCTTACAGCCGATGGTGTCAGACCTATCTCTTTTGCGATTTGTGCCGTTGACACAACCTTACGCTCTTTTAACATTCTGATTATCGCGCTCCGCACTTTAATTCCCCTCGACGTGTTCTTTATTCTGCTCAAGAAAGCTCTTGGATTTACTTCTCGAGGGGCCTGCATGTCTCAAGAAATTATGAAACATACTGCGATTAATTCTTTATAGTAATCTAAGGGATATCTTCAACCCTAAGGGGTTGCCTCAAAGCCCACAGATGGCCACAACGCGGACACCAGACATCCCATACGACTTCGACCTTGCTATCTCCTAGTTTGAGGGGGATTACTAACTCATACCCGCACCTAGGACACCTGATGTCTTTTTTATTCTCATGCATTCTTTTCTGCTAACCTCTCAAAACGGGCGGTATTAAGGCTGCCCTTATGGCATGGTCCGCCAGCACGATTGCAACGACCGCCTCTACAACGGGTACAGCCCTAGGAACAACTGTTGGGTCATGTCTGCCCTTTACTTCGATCTCTGTCTCTTTCATGCTGCTGAGGTCCACAGTCGTCTGCTTCTTGGCTATCGATGAGGGCGGCTTGAAAGCCACTCTAACGACTAGCGGCATGCCCGTGGATATTCCGCCGAGTACACCGCCAGCGTTGTTCGTAACGGTCACGACCTTTCCGTCCACGATGGTGTATGGATCGTTGTTCTGCGAGCCTAGTAGCCTAGCAGCAGCAAAGCCCGCGCCGAACTCTACACCCTTAACCGCAGGTATTGCAAAGAGTGCTTTGCTTAGGTCAGAATCCAGTGCCGAGAATATGGGCTCTCCTAGCCCTACTGGCAGCCCAAGCACCTGACACTCGACTATGCCGCCGAGGCTATCGCCCTGCTCCTTAACCTCGTTTATCCTCTTAATCATCTCGTTAGCGGCGGCCTCGTCCGGACATCTGACCTCATTGTTGTACCTCTTGCTCCTGATATCATCCAACGTAAAGTTCTTAGCCCTTATACCACCTATCTCCAAAGCGTATGCCATGATCTCTACACCTAGCGTTTTCGATAACAACTTCTTTGCGACCGCTCCGGCCATGACCAGGCCTGCAGTAATCCTGCCAGAGAACCTTCCACTACCCCGCCAATCTGCAAAACCGCCGTATTTCACACGAGCAACGTAGTCCGCATGCCCAGGTCTTGGTCTATTCACGAACATCCTGTATGGCTCTGAATCGATGTCCCTATTCCATACAAGCATGCAGATGGGTGAGCCCGTCGTCCTGCCCTCGAATATGCCCGAGAGTATTTCGACTCTATCCTCTTCTGCCCTAGGTGACGCGACTCTGGATACGCCTGGCCTCCTTAGGTCGAGCTCGCTTTGAATGTCAGCCTCTGAAAGCTCCAAGCCCGCTGGGCAACCGTCGATTACCGCTCCGACGCACTTTCCATGACTCTCGCCGAAGCTTACGACGACGAACCTTTCACCTATGATGTTCCCCGTCAAACCTAGGCGCTACTCTGCGTTCCAGGCTTAAAGCTATTACTTAAAGAACGCTACGTATTTTAGGCTTACCAAGCTGGAACCTCGTATCTGAACATTATCTTATCTCCGTCCCTCAGCTTGTAGCTGTCAGCGCCGACCGGTGCATATTCCCATTCTAGCTTTTCTTCGTTCCAGATGTACCACATCCAGTACTTACCGGCTTCTGGATTATTCTTCAACCCGTCTATGGATTCTATGAACTCTCCAAGCCCTGCAAAGTATTTCGTCTCCACGACCGCCACCCTCCTCAGAGCCTCAAGGGCAGTTGCTCCTTTTGTTAACCAGATAGTCTCCGTTTCCTTCACGCTACCATTATCTATGGTGACTTCGACTTTGAGTATTAGTCCTTTAAGCTCGTCTATACGTGTGACCAGCGTCTCGATAAGTGTATCTGTTTTCTTTGTCTGTTCGGCTAACTGTGCCTGTAGATCGTAAACCTGGTAACCCACGTACACTAACGCAAGGCTCAAAACAACGAACGCGATTATTATCGCTTGGAATTCTTTCCTAACCAAGACGTTCACCTCCAACTTTCGCCCAAAGAAACTCTTAGACCGGAACGCACTGCGACAGCTACCGGAACCTTAACCTTCACTAACAACTTGGCGAGTGCTACGAGCGGCGGAATGAATAGCAACGAAGCAAGGTGGTATAGGGTGAAGGGTATCTGGCCGATGAAGGACAGCCAAAAGGACCCGATCCATAGACCACAACCTATGACGCCCGTCCAGAAATCGAAGATTAGGATTGCTATTGCCGTCGTAAGAAGGGTGCTACCGAGCAGCCTCTTGTATCTGTCGAACATGTAAAGCTTGCTCCGCATGCCGAGGAGCCAGGCGAAGACGAATCCTGACCACTTGAAGACCCAGACGTGCCAAAGACCGGGGCCGAAAAGGATCAGGTCGAAAGCTATCACGCTGGCAAGCGCTAAGATGCCGAAGTACCTGTTGAGCGACCTCCAAAACACGTTCCCTCCTAAGGGAAGTGAGAAAGAGCCGACCGTTACAAGCGTCGGTATAACCCATTCTAAGTTGGGCAGAAGCTCTATCCCAGCAACAACCCTATACGCCCAGAACGACCCCGTGAAGAGAATTCCAAACAGGACGAACAGCTTAAACCTCTTTGATAAGATTTCATCGATTGTCTTTCCGCCCCATATTTTATCCGATAAGCGGGCCAACGCACTCGACATAGATGGATGGATATACCATCCAATATTTAAGAGTTATGTGTTAGAGACCTTTCAAAACACAAGGGCGTAATTGTTGCTAGGCCGGCATGAAAACAGGACTGGAATCCGTTATTGGCTTAGCAACCTCGAAAGCCCGGGCCAGATAGGGCGGTACTGCAAAGATTCTCTGGTGAACGTCTGGCGAGTAGAATTCGAGGTTGTTAACCCCCCTCTCTTTCAACCTGCGCCCGACCTCTTCAGGAGTAAGGCTGAGGGGGTCGGCTACTTTTGAGCCTAGGACGAAGCCCCACTCTGACGCATATGATGGGACGAAGGCATGCCATGCCCTAGCGACAGGAAACGTGTATGCTGCGGTCTTGTAGATGGCCGCGAAGCAATTCCTGCTGTAGTATGTGGACGTGGCTTGTGTCGCGAATACACCGTCATCGCTCAACTTCCTGGCCAACGTCCGGTAAAATTCCGTAGTGTACAGAAGATAAGAAGGCCCACCCTCTATAGGGTCTGTCACATCAATTATTGCCACGTCGAACGAACCATCAGGAAGCCGCTCGACATACTTCCTCCCGTCCTCGAACACTATCTCTACCCTCGGGTCGTCAAAGGAATTCATGTGAAATTCCGGCAGATACTTTTTACAAAGCTGGACAACCTCCTCGTCTAAATCAACCATTACGGCTTTCTCGACCGTCCTATGTTTTAGGACTTCCCTGAGCGTTGCTCCCTCACCGCCGCCTATTATCAAGACCCGCGAAGGTTTTGGATGCGTGAGCATCGCAGGATGGACCAAAGATTCGTGGTAGATCTTCTCATCCGCACTCGACGACTGCACCTTGCCGTCTAGCACTAAGCATAGACCAAAGTCGTAGGTATCCACTATGTCGACTTCCTGGTACTTCGTCCTGCCACTGTATATGACGCGCTTGATCATATGAAGTACAGCCGAAGTTGGCGTCTGCCACTCTAGCAGAAGCCTCCAGTTTACTCTTCCACCCTCTGCCAAACCTCCTCAACCTCTATGAGTCCACGCTTGAGTTCCTTGACATGTGCACGACTCGGTTTCATTTTTCTATAAATAACCTCGTACGCCCTCCATGGGTCTACACGGTCTCCGCACGTGAATAGGTCGACGGCAGCGTAGCCGTATTCTGGCCATGTGTGTATCGAGATGTGAGACTCCGCGATAGCTAAGATACCGGTCACGCCGCCCCCACGTGGAAACTTTTTAAAAAACTCTCCGAGAACTTTAGCCCCCGAGGCTTCTGCAGCCTCGAGTAAGGTCGTCCTCAGAGCCTCAAGATCTCCGAGGACTGAGGTATCGCATCCGTACAGTTCAGCTATTAAGTGCCGCCCCAACTCCTTCACCCGAATCACCTCCCTTGAAGTGAAGGAGTGGTCCGTCCCACCCCCTCTCATGAAGAACCGTTCTTAGTCTGAATGTCAAGGTCGGCTACTTTTAAACCCTTCGGCATTTTGCTTAACATCAATCCTCATCCAAATGTAAAACTCAAAATAGTCGATGAACGGTTCAAAATTCCAAGTGAGCAATCATCTAGTAATCTCATAGCTTGAGATCGTTTCGAAAAGCTCCTTAGCTCTCTTGTTGTTTTCGAAGTACACCCTTATCGGCTCAAGTATTTTGTCAAGTGCATCCACAACCGCTCTTTTTAAGTCTAATGGGTGGATGCGGCCAAGTTCATAATCTTTCTTCAGGTCTTCAAAATTCTCGTAGAGCACATCTCCGCCATACTTTTGCGGCCTTTCTATGTACAGCCTTCCAAGCTTCGGGAAGATTATGTACTTGCAATACTCTATCATGGGGTTGGACTTTGTGTCCTTCGGCGGGCAATAAGCCTTCATCACCTTTTCCTCTAAAACTTCCCTAGTGTCGTGCACGTATATGCTGGTCTCGGGCACACTTTTGCTCATCTTCGAGCTTATCTGCATGTCTATCTCAGAATCGTCGTCAAGACCTTTTGCTCCCACAGGTCCCGCCAAACCCATGAGCATATGATGGTGGACCGCTACGGGTTTTGGTAGTCCGAGCTTTGGTGCGATTTCCCTTGCGAGTATATTAGCCCTTCTCTGGTCAAGGCCAAGCTGGCATATGTCAACTCCAAGATAGAATATATCAGCAACCTGCATGGCTGGATAGAAGAGTTGAGCAGCTTCCTGAAGCTCACCCTCTTGCCTACCCATTATAGGAAGACATCTAAGGAACCTCTTGAGCGTAGCCTCTTTTGCCACGCTTATGACTAGCTTCCAGTATTCTTTATCGGCCGCGACATCATTGGCCCAAACGATCTCCACCCTATTAATGTCTATGCCCGAGGCTTTCCAAACCTCTATCAGATATTCGCCGACCTTTCTTATCTTCTCCAAGTCGCCGCCCATCTTCTTGTTTACCATCGCATGCCAATCGGCAAGCAATAGCTTGAACCTGCAACCAGCATCCAGCATATCCTTCAGCTTTATTGCCCTCAGCACAGCAAAAGGTATATGGGCGAGGCCGCTCGGCTCGAACCCATCGTAAGCGACAGGCTTGTCGTTCGTCTCGAGGAGTTGCCTTAATTCCTGAAGCGTTATTACCTCTTCGGTCGGCGCTCTAGTGATCAACTCTATCCTTGTCTCGACGTCCAAGCCAGCACCTTCCCTTCTAAGCCTACGCACCTACTACATGAATATTTAAAAATAGTGTATCGGACTTTTGCCCCACCACGAACACCGCACCCCATAGAGCAGGGCGGCAACCCTTCCTCGGTGCGGCTCAAGGCATGGTGGGGCAACAATAAAATGGCAGGACGTACTTAAAAACTGTTATTGTAGCTTATTGAGTAAACTGCGAACTTTCTGCAACTCTATCTCAACTGCGCTCACGGGCATAGTTATTCCGAAAGCCTCCAATACTTCTGGACTTATCTCGCCCATTATCCCTATCTTAACACCGCCTACCTCCACCTCTGCGACTCTTCCCTCGATGAAGCTGGCATGCTCGGCCTCTCTCAGAGTCCATTCCCTTAAGCCGAGGCTTCTCAGGAATTCTTCTGTAACGGATTTAACCTCTGAGAACGATGTGTCTGCATGGGAGCTTACGAACGCTAATCTAGCCTCCCTCCTAACACCCTCATCGGAAGACTCGTCAATCACCAGCACATCACCTATCTCAAAAAGTCTATGCGGGTAAGGACTGTGCTTGTTCATGGTCAAATTGTAAAGCAAACTCGGAATGAGCCACGTCCTGAGTATGTCATACTCGGCCGAGACGGGGTTGAGAATCCTCACAGGATTCTGTGGCTCGACCTTCATCCAACGATAGTCCCTCGTGCTGTTGGAAAGCGTGAAGTTTACGACTTCCGTGAAGCCGAGTCCAAACATGATTTCCTTGCATACATCCTCAAAATTCGTGTCGGGATGATGTTTACCGAAACCTAACGTCTTAGGTACGACTGGTTGTAAGTTTTTATATCCGAGACCTATGGCTATTTCCTCAACTAGGTCAACCGGATGCATGATGTCGAGCCGATATGCAGGCACCTCAGCGAATATCGTATCGCCCTTGACCTTCTTAACGCCGACCCTTGACTTTCTCAAGGCTCTCATGGCCTCCTTCATGGGAATGTTCAGGCCGAGTAAATCGTTGGCATAGCTTAGCTTAAGCTTCCAAACCTTCGTCCTTAGGTCCGGTGTCGTCATTTTCATGCCATCATAAATTATCCTCACCTGTCTGATCCTTCCGCCGATGTCTGCAAGTGCCGTCGTCAGTATGTTTAAAGCACCGCTTACGGCCTCTAGGTCTGTGCCAGTTACGTCTATGAAGAGCGTGTTCGTGCCTTCCGTCAGCTCGGTCAGTGCTGCGTTTATTATGGGTGGTAACGAAAGTACTTCCCCACGCGAATCCATGATGACCGGGAACAAGCCTGTTCCAGCGACTATGTGGCCATACTTACGGCCAACCTCATGTTGTTCGACTATCTCCTGTGGCGTCATCCTTCTAAAGCTCTTGAGCGGTACGAAGCTTATCTCATCACCTTTTACCGCCTTGTAGATTATTGGCGGTTTTATGGCGCTGGCGTTGTGTAAACCTATGGCCACTTTCCTCCTATTTCTTCCCACGACCCAGTGTAGGTCCTCTTGCATGGCTATCAGTTCCTCGATGTCTTCTGCCGACAGGTTAAGACCTTCAACGTAGGCTGCCACGACCCAAGGCCTAACCGCTTTGACACTCTTATCCACCTTTACGAATGTCTTGGGAGGGAGCGTACGAAACCTAGGAACGCCAGTCTCTATCCCAAGAATACCCTTTATCGCCCTTGCAAGACCTGCAGGGCTCGAAAAGTCCGGCCTGTTCGGGTTGTACTCCACCTTAACGTAGTCCGCTCCCAGCTCCTCAATGGCGACACCGATGCCCGTTAGAGCACCGATTAATTCATCCTTATCGAGCTTTTGTTCCAGTAAATCGAAAAACCTTTCCAGCTTCAGGTTGAGTATCGGCATTCATCAGTCCACCTATACGTTCTAAATTTACGGCACATCGAATCACTACCGATTCGTTCCTTAAAAATATTTAAGTTTAAAAAAAGTATTTATAATCAAAATTTTTAACAACGGATACTTGAAGAACAAAATGAGTGACGAGCACTCTGTAACGAGGAAGCATAATGTGCGCATGTTACTTCAGAAGATGAGAGATGGTATTATCAAAGAATTATCAGCGAATATCGACCCAAAGCTCGGCATAACCTATCCAGATGCTGAAGCTGATTTGAAGAGCGATGTGCAGCCTACGCTTGAGGCGCTACATAAAGAAGGGTTTCTTCTAAAAGAGCAGAAAGAGAATGTGACGCTTTGTAGAAGATGCAACGGTGCATCGTTCAAGATAATGCACCGTTGTCCAAATTGCAATTCTTTAAACTTAAGAAAAGGGATGGTTATCCAGCATCTGACGTGTGGGTATGCGAATTTAGAGTCGGTATTTGCCGAGCATGACTACGTATGCCTGAAATGTAAAAAGAGGCTCAGGGCTTTAGGTGTGGATTACATAAAGCCCGGTGTACAGTACGTCTGCAACGATTGCGGTAACATAGCACAAAACCCGATCATTTCACTCAAATGCTGGACATGCGGAGAGCTGCAGAGTATAGATGAGACAAGGTATGTGGAGGTCAGCACATACACTTTAGATCATAGCAAGCGCGAGCTTTTGGCAAAGGTTACTTTTAACCTAACACCCATTATCCAGAGAGTTCATGCACTCGGCTGGGTTGCAAAGAAAGACTATAAAATCAGGGGCAAGTCGGGTGTCGAGCACACCTTTACATTAGGTTTATGGCAGTATGAACATGGTTTGCGTGAAGCCCCAGAGGTTGTTGTAGATATTCACATGGATGTAGTTGACGATGTGCATGTGCTCACACTCTACGCAAAAATTATTGACACTGGAGTAAAGAACGCAATACTCGCGGCCGTCCCGATTGCGACTGAAAAGGCAAAAGCATTAGCAAAATATTATGATATAACGATAGTGGAAGCGGAGGATGCCGACGCATTGGTGGAAAAGCTTACCCTTGCGATAGAGGACGTCATAAAAAGTTAAAGTTTCTAATGTGCTGAATCACCATTTTATGCTTGGTTTAATTAACTCAGCTACGTAAGCATAGAATCTGACAATGCTGTACACTGGCCTGTAGAACAGAGGAACCAAAGGTAACAAGTACGCGTTCTTCAAGTCCGATGGAAATTCGATTACAGAAAGTGCGCTTAAAACTGTATGCAACTCTATTATTAGGTAAAACAGCATCAACAACAATCCGAAAACCACGATGCTTTGTGCGTACATGAAGAATGCGAACCATGTTGGCCGGATGATGACCGCTAGCATATCCATCAGGACCATGTCTGGTGCGCCCAATATACCGGGTGTTCCGAACATTCTTCTAAAGAAGATGTTCCTATGTCTTATCAAGACCCTGATTTGACTCCTGTGCCACCTTTCCCTCTGTTTGAACCATGAGCGCCAGGTTTCGGGAACTTCAGTGAATGCATAACAATCAGATATGAAGATAACCCTGCCCCTTATCTTGTGAACCTTTAGCGTAAGGTCGAAATCTTCACCAAGGACTGGGTCGAACCCTCCGATGGCTTCTAGAATGCGCTTTCTTATGATAGACTTCGCACCGGGTATTATGAGCAACGTTCTGAACAGCGCCTGTAACCTCCTGCCTATGTCGAACGCTATCACGTATTCATAAGACTGTAACATTGTTAGCAGGTTCTTGTTCTCGTTGATCACTCTCAAGTTTCCACTTGCGGCAAGTATCCTCGGGTTGGAAAAGTACGCGGCGATCTTACTGAGGGCATCTCTCGAAATTATTGTGTCGGCATCAACGGTCACTATAAGCTCGCCTTTCGCAAAACCTAATCCGTAGTTTAATGCGTACGTCTTAATTCCACCTTTAGGTCTTGAGAGAAGCTTTATCCGCTCCCTAAACTTCGATGCAACGACGTACGTGCCGTCAGTGGAGCCGTCGTCCACGACTATAACCTCTTTAAACTTATAGTCGTTTTCAAGGACAGAAGCTATGCAGGCTGCTATCGTCCTCTCTTCGTTGTGGGCAGGTATTATGACACTTATCGTTGGAGTGTATGCAGGTCGCGGAGGCTTCCTGAAGAGTTCATAGAATGGCAGTATAACGGATTTGCCGATAGCCCTAACATAATCTAAGACAAACGCTGGAAGAAACATCAGAACGAAATTCCAAGCACTGATATTAAAATAACCTGCGATAGAAAATATGGCGTAAAGCATTAAGGGAATTAACGTGAGGTTTATTCCGAATGCTAACAGATTGAAACTGCTGAGTTTTACCATACTACTTACGTCACAACCCTTTCAGAGTTTCAACGTATTTTATAATCTTCCGCTTTTTAGGTCCACGTAGACCCTGACCATATCCCTTATCCAGTTGAGGTCGTTGGCGTATAGTGTCCTTATATCATCGAGCTTGAATAACGCCATCGCTAACCTTTCTAAACCGCCACCCCATGCCAGCACTGGATACTTGACGCCCAACGGAGCGGTAACCTCCGGCCTGAATATGCCCATCCCGAAGAGCTCTAACCACTCGCGCTTCTCGGGCATGTAAACTATAACTTCCGCCGACGGTTCCGTGTAAGGGAAGTAGGACGGTCTGAATATTATCTCCTTAAGGCCTATTCTGCTGCAGAATTCCTTTATGAGGCCCATCAACTCCCTGAACGTCGCCTTCCTATCCATTATTATTCCTTCTACCTGGTGGAACTCGGCGAGGTGCTTCCAGTCCACCTTTTCGTTCCTGTATATTCTGTCGACCGAGAATGCTTTGATGGGCGGCTCGTTGCGGTATGCAAGATGCCTGATGGTGGTCGCGGTTGTATGCGTTCTGAGGACTAGTTTTCTGGCCTCTTGTTCACTCCACTTATACCTCCAACCCCTAGAGCCGGTATCACCGCCGAACTCATGCGACTGCTTCACGGGTTCGACGAACTTTTCTGGAAGTCTGCCGACGCTGGGGTATGCTAGGTAAAAGGTGTCGTGCATCTCCCTTGCCGGATGGTCCTGAGGCTGGAACAATGCGTCAAAGTTCCAGAATGCGAGCTCGACAAGCGGTCCCTTTATCTCCTCGAAGCCGAGCTCTACGAAGACATCCTTTATCAGCTTAATGAGCGTTGTGAGGGGGTGGCGCTTTGCCACAAAAACCGGTTTCGTTGGAGCACGTATGTCAAAGGGGCTTAGCTCAAGATCACGCCACTTGCCGGTTATCAGTAGCTCAGGCGTCAACTTTGTAACAACGGGTCGCTCCAACTCCAGATCTTCTGACGGTATGCTGCGTGCCAGCTCGGTCAAAACCATCGTGTACTTTCTCTCCTCGTACAACTCCACAACCCTCGGCCTATTAGAAAGCTCGAGACAAGCATCCAAAAGCTTCGGCGGTAGGATGTCAACCCTTACATCATCCTTCCCAAGCTTTTCCAACAATTCCTCCTCTGCTGTGACCTCTGGCACGTCGCCAACGATTTTAACGATCCTAGAGCCATCTTGGTCCTCGATGGTCACCCACCCCTTCTTTTTCGCCCACATTATCGCGACCGCCAGCTCGCCTTGCAAGAGCTGTTCCTTCTCAAGCTCGCTTACACTCATACAACCTCCGGCGTTTTTCAGGACGTTCACGAGTCTCCTTTCTGGAAGGCCGATCTTGAGATACTCTATTCCTGTCGTACCTAGCTTGGCCATCTTTACGGATGTCTCTTTTACTTCAACCAGCCCTTTCTCCCTGAGCCAGAGCGAGGCCTTAGCCACGGCGCCCTCGTCCTTTGATATCGCATCGGCAACCTCACCGTATTCCATGGGCCTATCCTTCTCTAGAAGCGTCCGAAGGATAAGCCTCTCAAGCCAGTGGAGCTTCGGCTTAGCCATACCACAACCCATTCTTGTCAATCAGGCCGATATAAAAAAGATGTTTCCCTTCATAAAATATATGTGGGAGGGGTTCAGTATTTTATCCATGATAGATTACGCCGTGCTGATACCCAACATCATCCTGTTCGCAGTAGGTTTCCTAATAGGCTTCGGTGCTACCAAAGTTTTAAAGGGTGCGCTCTTGATACTGGTAGCCATAATCATACTTAGTATCGTCGGCATAACGATAGCAGGTTTCGTGCTACCTAGTTCCGGCGAAATCGTCGGTATTATAACATCCTTAGAGAGCGTTGCAAAAAGTTTCATCAACATCTTGAAGACTTACCCCATGCTGACCGCCGGTCTCCTCATAGGCTTAATAGTAGGAATAATCAAGTAGCGGTAGATGATCTTTGGTATAGAATCCTGAAGCTTCCTAAGAGGTGACGATTGGAGCATGTCTCCTGAAGAAGTGCCTTTCGTTAAGCTTAAGCTGCGCTTTGATGGTGAGAAGATTTACACAGAAGTATCGGAACAGTCTTTAGCCTTTCTGTCTAAGGGTTATGGTCAGCTTGATAAGGAGAACGGAATAATTGTCTATAGCGATGTGGAGGGGCTTTACCTGCTCGAAGGCAAGATGGCATCGGTTGTCTCGGGGAATTCTGAGATGTCGTTTAACGAGCTCCTATGTGCTCTTGAGAGAAAGAACGAGACATTGTGGAGGGACTACGTGATCTATAGGGATTTAAGAAACAGACGCTACACAGTCAAGGAAGGTTTTAGCCCTGACCTCATCTTTAGAGTGTTCGAAAGGGGTGAGTTCCAGAAGGAGGCGGCAAAGTATTTGATAGCTCCCTTGAGCGAAGGTAAAAGCATTAAGCTCAGCAAGATCAAGCACCTGCTATCCGTCTGCAGAGCCCTCAAGAAAGAGATGGTGATTTCCGTCGTTGACAGAAGGAACGAGATCGTGTATTATCTGGCAAGCCAGGTAGACCTGAGGAATGTCTAGAAAGTGTGGCTCCAACAAGCTCGTAGCGTACGTTAAGTTAACAAGGCCGCAAAACGGAATAATGATGTTCATAGCAGTACTCGTTGGTGTGCTATTCTCGGAAAGCAGGTTCATGACAGCATCTCAAGCACCCCTGGCTTTCGTAACTGCATTCTCCCTCAACGGAAGCTCCATGGCGATAAACGACTACTTTGACAGGCACGTCGATGCCGTAAACTCGCCGAGTAGACCGATACCTTCAGGCGCCGTATCGCCGAAAAGTGCCGTCATCTTTTCCTTCGTTCTAGGAGCCTTAGGTTTGGTGGCCGCCGCCTTTACCTCATATATCTGTTTAGCCTTCGCTACGCTGGCGTACGCCTCAGCTATCTTATACAACTCTTTGGTCAAGACGAGCGGTCTACCCGGAAACATGCTGGTAAGTTTTAACGTCGTGGCACCGTTCATTTACGGTTCTCTTATGAGCGATGGTACGGTCGGAGCAAAAGTGTTCATCTTCGCTTTGCTGGCTTTCTTAGCGAACACTGGAAGGGAGGTCATCAAGGGAATATCCGACGTCGAGGGCGATGCGCTCAGGGGCGTGAGGTCAGTAGCTAGGAGCATGGGCGAGAGGAGTGCAGCCATTCTCGGCGCGGCCCTCTACGTTTCAGCAGTTTGTCTTAGCCCACTACCTTACATCCTAGGATACGTCTCGTTCTTGTACATACCCATTGTGCTCGTATGCGATGCTGGCTTCATCTACTCGTCGATCTCGATAATCAGGTCGCCGAGCAAAGAGAACGCTATAAATGTAAAAAACCAATCCTTGGTATGGATGCTTATAGCCCTGGCATCCTTCATAGCCGGAGGCTTTTTATAAAAAGCCTTAATTTGGACCTTTAAATCTCCGAAAGAGAGGCGGGGGTTGCCAAGCCTGGTCAACGGCGCAGGGCTTAGGACCCTGTCCCGTAGGGGTTCGTGGGTTCAAATCCCACCCCCCGCACCAATTTACCGGTAGAATTTCATATCCCGCATCCATTCTTCTCGATCGGCTGTATCCCGTGTTTGTAGGATAGGCTAAGACCATTTTTGTTTAGTGAGTGGATAATTTGGGTAAAATAACGTTTACATCATTAGGTCGTAGCCTGCTGGACAGACGTTCTTATAAGCCCATGACCTTTAGGGAAGTATATATAGAGTAATTAGTTCAGCAGCTGAGGAAAAAATTTCGTAGATGCTGAACTAATTCTACGTCAAGAAATAAAGTTCCTATCGCGTCCAGATATTGCGATAACCAAGGCATAATAGATTATGCCTATGTAAAAACACAGGTGGGCTAGAAAGCGCAAAGGATGCTTAACTCTGAACGGCATGCTAAGCTGTCTCAGCCATTCTTTAAGGCTCCGCTCATTCTTAAGCATGTAGAATGCTTTATTGAACCTCATCAGGAAAAGCTTCCTAAAGGTCGGCACCTTCTTTGGATGCTTTACACCATCCGCTCTTAAGAATAGTCCGAGTCTCCTAGCCCTCTCATTAAAATCCGTATCCTCCTCGTAAACCCTTACGAACCTCTCGTCAAAGCCGCCAACCTTCGCGTAAACCTCCGGTCTGAAGAACCAGCTCGCATCGCTGTGAACTATCATCGAGCTCTCATAGGCCATACTTACGAGGTTCATGAAGGTCTCAGGTTCGAAGCTCACATCGTCATCGAGTAGGGCTATGACGTCCACACTGTCTGCTATTTCTTTAACACCAATGTTCCGCTGTCTGGAAACGTTTTTTCCGTATATGATCTTTACGATGCTGACGTGATTTTGAATGCTGTTCAGCGATTTTTTCGTCTCTTCGCTTAAGGATCCACCTACCCTGATGGGAATGACCACTCCTATTTTCATAATCATAAGTTGTGTAGGAAAAGAGCATTTATAATTTTGTTGAACGTGCACGGCTACACTATGACGAAAGCATCTAGGACCGTCTGAGCCAGATAGGCTTTGAATCCAGCGTATCTCTTTTTAGGTAGGACAATGAAGATAACCATCACTATCAACTTTGCATAATGTTATCATACCGTTCGCTTCCGGTGATTCAAAATCGCCAGCAATGCTCGTGTAGATTTTTCCTGAAAATTCTCCTACCGCCTCGATCACATTGATCTTGAATTTAATTACCCCTCCAGGTTTTTCATCGTCCGTAACTACGAGCTCGACGTGATTTACGTAGGATTCTCCAGGATGCATCCTCGTGAGCGTTATTTCCCAAACACTTTGCTCATCTATAATGCATCCAATACAATCGGCCCCTATGGATATCTTTACCCTTCTCAAAGGCTCAGATTGGTTTCCTAATGATATTATATAGGGTATGGTTATGCTCATTCCGTTCTTCTCAAATATTGAGATCACGTTAGTGTATGATGTTTGTACCCTTAGAGGAATCTTTAGAGGAGTTGGAAGAGTAGGACCGACGATCCTGATATTGGTATCATCGATAACATCAAATGGTCCATAAGACCCAAACACGCTTTCACTGCCTTCAGGGCTCTCGACTTTTAGTCTAACTATATAGCTTCCAGGAGCTACCATAAAGAATGCAACCCCTGCTCCACCAGATGGGGTCTGTGGGACTATAACATATTCATCTAGCGTATTACAACCGCTTGCGCTTCTTTCTTGTAAAGCTGATAATACGCATCCATATTCGTTTACGTTTCCATATCTATCTCTATCCGAGACTTCGACCTCGACCTTATACTTGTATCCAATAAACATATTCTCGACCGTTACGATTAACATGTATGGTAGCCTCACGGGCCCGATCGAGTTTTCTGAGGCGAAGTTGTTCCCTCTACGCGAAATGATTTTGACTCTAACCTCATCGTCGATGTTTGGTTTAAAGTAGAACTCTAGACGTTTAGTGAGCTTCTGCCCAGGCGATATTGTTAGATATCCCTCTCCGCCACCTCCTTCTATAGGAAGCTCCATTTTCTTTAATCCTTCGACCTTACTTTCTAAATATATTGCAGGGACTTCTACTGAAAGTACTCCTGGATTATGTGCTATGAGGTATAATTGCCTCCTTCCGTACGAGTCCAGATCCTTACTCATTGAAATATAAACTTCAAGACGTTCGTTAAGTCTTTCTAACTCATATTGTAAGCGTCTGCTGGCCTCTTGCATAAATATTGATTGAAGGCTTTGCATATACAAGAATAGTGGCACCAACACTATGAAGACTATGCTTAGTGCTATCGCTGTGCCTATGATCGCGGATATACCTCTCCGACGGATTTTAGGGCTAGTCACCTTGCGCCACCGTCTTCGTGACCGTGACTGTAATAGTAGTGGTTGTAGTAACTAGGGTCGTACTTGTCTTTGTCGTGGTTGTGGTCATGGTTACCGGGGTTTTAGTCGTGGTATAGGTTGTCGTGGTCGCTGTAACTGGTGATGTAGTTGTAGTAGTTATGCTAGTAGTTATAGTTCTCGTACCATACGTTCTCGTAGTTGTAATAGTTCTCGTAGTTGTCGTGGTGCGCGTAAGCGTACTCGTAATTGTTCCAGTACTTGTTACTGTACGGGTCGTAGGTGACGTAACGGTCGTGATTCTGGTCGTAGTGGTTGTGGTAGAGATTGTGCCCTGCTTCGTGGTAACAGTGGTCGTCGTATCTTCGGTTATCGTAGCGGTTGTAGTCGTAGTTGTGGTTACTGTTGTCGTCCGACCAGAGTAGGCTGACTCCATCAAACTTGTTATACCAACTAATAACACGATTGCCGCCACTATTAGGATAAGTAACCTTAACTTAGATAATTGGGAGCTCACACCTTCCGCCCTCCGTTCCTAAAAACTCGTAAAACTGAGGAGAATATTACAGGCACGACGAGCGCTAAAGTTATCGCATTAAAAGCATTATGTTCGGAGCTACTCACTGTAGATGATCCCCTTGTCGTCGTTGTTGTTACAGTTACTATCTCTGTTTTCGTGGTTGTTGATCCAAAAGTAATCGTCGTGGTCTGGGTTGTAGTTGCGACAGTGGAGCTAGAGGTTACCGTGCTCGTAACAGTCTTAGTCGCTACAGTCGTTCCTATAGTGCTTGTAATAGTTGCCGTAGTAGTTCTAGTGGTCGTTGGTAAGGTTACGGTAACAGTTCTCGTCCTCGTTGTTGTGGGTGAATAAACAGTAGTCGTCCTTGTAACGGTGGTTGTAAGAGTTCTAGTCGCAATCGTAGTCCATCTCGTAGATGTTGACGTTATTGTGCTAGTGATTGTTTGTGTAGTAAGCGGTACGGTTACAGTGCTCGTAAAGGTACGTGTCGTCGTTGTCGTTACAGTTTCAGTAATAGTTTTCGTTACCGTAACCAATGGGGAAACGTCAACAATATTTATTTCAACGAAATAAACATCGGTGATTATTGGGTTCGAGCTTAGTGCTATGTTATATTCCTCCCATATGTAAGCTTCAACTTCCTTTTCGCTACTTCCGTAGGCGATCAGATCACCATAACAGTCGTACATGTTTACCGTTACTTTATAAGTCCCGCTATCGTCATGGTATGCCTTTACGAAAACGCCTATCACTCTATAACTAAGGGAATCCCATAAGATCTTAACTAGGTCTACATAAGACGTTTCTTCTCTACCGAAATACCATTTTTCAGGCATTATGTTCCATCCTTGGTCCTTTATGCTTAATGTAATCTCGACAGGATATTTCAATACATTACTTGATTGTAATTCAACCGTTTCGTCCACGTTTGACATGCTCGGTAAAGTCTTACTTCCTTCTGCTAAATTTCCATATTCATCTTTAATTGTTATTTGTAATTCAACATTTTTTGACACAGAGGCTTTTGAAAGCCTTGTCTTAAGAAGGTTAGAAAGCTCGCCACCTATACCTTCCTCTATAGGGTCAACAAAATCTGACCAAATCCAATTTGATGAAACGGGACAAATACCTTCCGAGCCCAGGCTAACACGTTCAACCGGAAACGACTCCACTCTGAAGAGCACAACATTTGATGTTGGATTAATTAACTCAGGGTTGGATGGATCGTAAAGCTTACTCGGGATGTAATGTACCTGTAAAACGATCGGGTCAGAATCCCTACAAGAAGGACACTCATACGTTACTTTATCAACCTCACCTACGCCAAGTTCTATTATTTTCTTTATTCCAGAATCCCAGACGAGCGTCCCATTATTCAAAACGATCAGTCTAAATATTACAACAGGCTCCTTTCCAGTATTCCTTATATAAGCATTTCCGCCAAACACATAATCCGCCGATATTGCGGATCGAAGAACAAGAATTTCGTTAGTGACCTCCTCTGATGACTTTAACCTGGAAACCTCTGAATAGCTGGAAATTAAACTGAATAGAGCAAGACCTACCCCTATCACCATAGCCGTTATTATTGTGATTGTAAGCAAATTACTCTGAGCTTTTTTCCTCGTCCTTTCCACCTCCTAAGAAAGCTTCCTGATGCTTGTTTCAACGACGTATACTTGATCAAATCTTACCATTCTATCCAAATCAATGAACGTTGTCATGCTACGCATACCTTCAAGAACCTTAACTATAGAAGAGCCTTTAGCAACCACATTAAGATTACAATCTTTTAACGTTACCGAAACCTCGTAATTTCCGCTACTTCCTGCACCAAGTTCGACCATCACAGAATAAACGACACGACCCCTTTCTAACCACAACAGAGTAATTCCGCTTACGTGAATCTCTCCGTATAGTCCGTCAAAATACCACACACCTGGGATCATGGACCAATCGGAGCTTATCGTGATTGTAAACGGCGCTCTTGCTCCGGCATATTCTCCTGATATCGGGATGTCGTTGTATGCAGGCACAGGTATTCTACCAAAACCGTACCCTCCTCTACCCCCACCAACTTCTTGAACCGATACAAACACATCAAGATACGTTGCGTAAGATGCAAAGGCAGGTTTTATGTAAACCTTATTTACGGGATGCATTTCACCGAGTTCTACGATCGTAATAGGATCAACCTTATCTACCAAAACCCAGTCTTGCGGTAAGGGGCATGCAAGCGGTGCTGCTTCGCCTACCGGCTTAATGATGCTAGCCTGTGCATAGGTCATCTCGCTAACATACTTGAACGGATCCTTCTCATCGTATAGGCTAGATGGAACATACCACACCCTATAGATTAGCTCGGTTCCCATTCTGCATCCCGGACATGTAGGAGCTTCCAGAGTCTCACTTTTTCCAATGCCTAACTTTGAAAGATTTCCAAAAGTTGTTCGAGGTATACTACCTTGATACTTATAGATAGTTTCACCACTTGCCTCGTTTCTCGAAACAGAGTACAAGTCTATTTTCGTAACCGTTAGATCGATAGGCTGCTTAGCAATGTTTCTAACAACTACTAATGCGCGCTCTACGTTATCTGTCAAAGTATAGTTTATGGCCTCTATGAGTAATAGACCCCTAAGCTTTTGCACGCCCTTATCGGTCTCTTTGGTCAAGTCCAGCGTGGTGTTAAAAAATAATCCTGTAGAGATCCCTAATAAAAACAGTCCAAGAACAAGCGTAATCGAGGCTATTATCGTTACCTCTATTACTGTTAGACCTTTATTCTTTAATTTTGTTCTCTTGCACTTTTTAAACAATGCTATGCGTTAACTATTGCCTATTGTATATAAATTTTGCTAAAAATTAGGACAGAAGAAGTCCCTTTAGCATTATTTTAAACTGGAGCAAGTTGATATGTGATTTTTTGACGGTGATTGGGACTTAAGAGCAAATATTATAATCAAGCGTAATACCCTTTAATTAGATGGATATATGGAGATCGCTCTTAAGATCGTTTAAAAAGCTGAGGTTTTGGTTAATAGCGATAACCGTCGTCATAACAGTCTTCAAGCTTTTAATAATACCTCACCCATGGCCAGATTTACCGGCAGAAGAATGTATTGACCGACTACCTGAGACAGGTGGTTGTGGCTTTGTTTTCGATGAAGCGCATTATGTTCCAGCAGCTAGAAAAATGCTTATTGGACAAGCAGCGAACAACGAACACCCACCACTGTCCAAGGCATTGATCATGCTCGGGATACTGATTTTCGGTGATAATCCATATGGTTGGAGGACGTTCATAACATTATGCGGTGCCGCGTGCGTTTATCTCGTCGGTTTAATCGCATATGAGTTGTCAGGCAGTAGAAAGTTATCCATAATCGCCTCCATTCTTTTCGGATTCGATGTCACGTCATTTAACATAGGCTCTATAGCGATACTTGATGCCCCGGCCCTGATGTTTTCCCTCTTAGGTACTCTATTCTTGCTTAGGCATAGGTTCATTGCATCGGGCATTAGTCTTGGGCTCGCATTACTCTCAAAGGTATCCGCATTCCTCATCGTCATCAGCCTCATGCTTTACATATTTTTCAAGAATGTACATGAATCGAAAAAGGACTTAAGATTCGCCTTACGAAAGTGGATTAGAATAGTCGAGCTCGTAGTATTTACGGCGGCTGTTATAATGATCGTTGGTCTAGCTATCTATGATTATGCCTATGGCGCTTATAAAACACCATTTGAGCACCTCGCATTCATGTGGAACTACCATACGATACTTACCTTTGATCCGCAGGAAATGTATAAGGTCGATATGCCCCTAACATGGATTTTACCGATGATGCAATTTCCAAGATCACCCCTTTACGTTGTCGAGGTGATCGTTAATAGCAAGAAATATCATCCAATAGCATATTACGTCATGCAGACACCGCTTTGGTGGACGGGTTGGCTTGTTATCGTTTCTTTACTTTACTTTACGTATCTGAAGTTACGAAGTGGTGATTTTCCAAAAATGGAGATATTCGTCACCTTATGGTTCGCTACAAATTATCTCGTTTACTTCCCCCTAGCTTATGTGTTTCATAGATGGGTTTATCCATTCTATTTTTGCATGACTGTTCCCGTGATAGCCATGGGTTTACCCACGATATTCATCGATGACAGGAAATTTGAATACGTGCTTTATGCCGCAACACTTGTTCAGGTGGTGTGGTTCCTGGTGTTCTTTCCTGTGAAACCCGAATGGTATTCGGATTTGCTTCTGTTGTTTGGATTGCCTGCTTGACAGTCGGCATGAAATATTCTCTAAAACTTCTAGTTCCTCGATATCTGAAGTAAACCTCGATTAGCATAAAGAAAAGCGCTATGGCTCTAATTAACGCCAGGTTTTGTGGCATACTACCCGGAGCGATAGGGTTCTCAGCCAGAAACCAAGTAAGTATTATTCCGACGTTTGCAGGCTCGAACGCGATGAAGGCCGTAGGGAAATAGTTTAAAATTGCTAGGAACGGTAGGATGAAAATAACCATCTGTGGTGTGAAGATATAACTTGCTAGGAGAAAAACTGAGAGTAGCATGAATGACTCGAGATAGATATCTCTGACTTCGCATAAGTATACTTTAATGAGACCATATGCCATCAGCAACGCACCGAATATCTTCGCGGCATTCCACGAATCCGGTGAAGGGAAAAGGTAAACATACCATGCATTCTCTAATCCCCACCTTGCATGATAGAAATACGTACCATCGATAAATTTCGGGTTCAGGAATAATAAGACTAAGTTCACTATGGTAAAAGGTAGAATAACATATAAGAGGTAATATGCCCTTCTCTTCCAGCCTTGAATCCTTAACAGTAAAAAGGGAAGCAATATAACATTCACGAGTTTTGTCAACATTGCCGCTGAAAATAGCAGAGCAGAGGTTCTTAGCTTCCCTTTCTCAAATATCCATATGGATAACATGAGTAGTGCAGTAAATGCTATATCAAAATTGTAATTACCATATACGATAATGCTCGGAGCGAATATGAGGAAGATGAAGAGGTAAAGTTTTGAGCATGACCTTTCGAGTAGTATCATCGTGACAGTGAGAACTAATACAATATAGAACACGAATAGCATTGTAGATATCGCAATATAATAAGGCACGAGCTCACCTCTTCCTATGACCGCTGCGAGATATACCATTAATCCGGCGAGTGGAGGATACTCAAAATCTAATTCAATGTATGGAATCTTAACATCTTTGATTAGAGGATCGCGAAAATAGAAGGACACGATGTCGGAGTAAATGTTCCCTGGAATATCTGGGAAGTGGATAACATAAGAAAGCGCGTATGAAGAAACCGCTAATGCTAAGATTAGAGCTATCCATCCATTTAAGCGTCTGGAGCCCAAAGGATGCGACCCCTCACGTTATAAGAATAAGAAGGGAAACCTCTGCGTTATAACAATTTTATCGGGAAAATCTCCTCACGATGAATTCCTCACCAGCGAAGTTGACCAAGCTTATCTCACATCTCTCCGCAAGTCTGCGTATGAAGCTTTCAGGGTCCTTTACAGTCTTTTCGAGTACTATTAGCGCGTGGTTTAGCCTCATCGGGTGTACCGATACTAAGTTTAAGAGCCAATTTTCGGGGTCTCCGTAAACATAAAATTCAGGAGGTTCCGGCAAGTTGAGCAGCTCTACCCTATCCTCGCCAAGCTTGTCGGCAAAGAGCGCGTATATCTCTACAAGCTTCTCCGGTGTTGGCGGCTTGACGTATGTCTCCGCAGGAGGTCTCACCGGAATTGCCACGTAGACCTTCCATGGGTTAAGGCTTCGGATGAAGCTTGCGATGACTCTTAGCTCATCCAAGTTCGTGTTAAAGTCATTTACGAGCATAGTTTCCGTGGTTAGCTTACCTTTGAATATCTTAGCAAACTCCTCAACGCCTTCAAGTATGTCAGTAAGCTTTAGGTCCGGATGCGGTCTGTTGACAATCTTCCCATGTACCCTCCTTGAGCACATCTATCTTTACGGAGACGAAGTCCGCATTAAGGAGATCTTCTCTGGCATCCTCTCGAAACAATAGTGAGGCGTTAGTAAGCACGGCTACGGGCTTAGGCACCCTATTCTTAATCTCAAAGATCTCTCGGCCTATGTTTATGTCCAGAAGGGGTTCTCCATCAGGGACGAACGTCACGTAATCCACATCCTCACTTACACTGCCGATAAATTCAGAAACCTCGGACACCGTGCTTTCTAGGTTATAAAAAGTCCTCCTTTCCACCGTAAGGTTCGTTGTCCTGCCAAGCTGACAGTATATACAAGAATAAGTGCAGGTTTTGTATGGCACGTTGTTAACACCCAAGCTCCTGCCTAATCTTCTAGACCTTACGGGTCCAAAGACGTGCTTGAACGTTGAAACGCTCATAGGACCTCTACTTTACCTAAAATGTGGTAGGGATACTTATTATCTGTTACCAAAAATCTCCAGATAGATAGCAACATCATCAACTAGGAATCGAATATCCGCTTTCTCGAACATCCTAGACGCTTGTCCCTTTTAATCCCATCGTTAAAAACAATCCTCACCGTAAACTTATTTATTTAAGAAGTGTCAAACCTGAGGTTGATGGTTTAGTGACATAATACATGAATCGTGGTCCAGAAGTCCAACAAAGTCATCACACACTGTCGCATTTACAACGTAACTTCCTTTTTCTCCTAGAAAAATATAATGTAAGCCCAAGCTACTATGACAATGTTTTGCACTCAAGGAATTTGTTCCTCAGAACTTATCATAGCAATCGTTATAAATCTGCTCTGAAAGAACTCATTCAAAACCTCACACTCAATCATCAACCTTTGGTCCTCGACTTAGGTTGCAACGGCGGTACTTTCATAAGGCTCATGCTAAAGACTTTAAAAAGTGAGGTTGTAGGTGTAGATCCGTCGTCCCCTCACATCGCTTATGCGAACATAAAGCTAAAGGATGACCTCTGCAGTTTCGTGAAATGTGTTGGAGAAAATCTACCATTTCGTTCCGATGCTTTTGATGTAGTCACGTCCTTGGAAGTTTTGGAGCATTCTTTTTCGCCGAAAAATTTTGTTGATGAAATTCATAGAGTTTTAAGACCAAATGGATTGTTAGTACTAACAGTTCCTAATGAGGGGTCTCCCATTTACAAAGTGTTGTGGGGTTTTTGGAAATACTTGGGAGCCGGCAGGGTTTGGGGAAAACTCCATTTAAACAGGTTTAACAGGAAGAAACTAATGAATTTGCTAAAGCGTTTTAAATTCCTGAAGGAAAGGATGATAAACCTGACCATGTTAATTCTAATAGTCGCCAAAAAATAGGCCACCGAATCGCCAAACTGATTCTAAAATTGGCTTTAAGCTCTGACCAAAACTTCGCTAATATAGTGTTCAAGGATGCTTGCTAAAGAATGAAGAAACTCTGAGGAGAAGTCCATAGAATCGCAGAGCCAGTGACTCACCATTATGGGCACAAGCCTCCTCTAAACAGCATACGGTCTCATGTGTCTAAGGGTTGTAGGAATAAGAGCCTCGGGCGGGA